>Ga0078972_1012363_pt1 | contig 14721 bp, 13 predicted proteins | sample YelNatPaOPGAMG01_FD_67568 | JGI IMG/M metagenome (GOLD analysis project Ga0078972, IMG submission 67568) | Hot spring thermophilic microbial communities from Obsidian Pool, Yellowstone National Park, USA - OP-RAMG-01 (SPADES assembly) (version 2) | ecosystem: Environmental > Aquatic > Thermal... | reverse complement strand
ACGGACAAGGGTGTGGAATGGCGATGAACAGGAATGAGGTCTCCCCCGCAAGGGAAGTTCTGATATGTGTATGAGGTTGGCGACCTGCCGTAAAACACATGCAAAACAGGTCATGCTTGAAGCGCAGTCCCTGAACCGAAAGGGAATGGGATAGTTGGTATAGGGTTATATCCACGAAATTCAAGCACCTCTGAATTCTTTGGGATGACAACTTCCAAAGGGTTATGTTAACATGGTTAACAGAAATCGTAACCTGGTCAATAAAGATCCCATCTTTATAGAGGTGATAACTTTAGAAAATTTTACAATTTTAAAATATTTGAATCTACGTGAGAAACCGATCCTGAACAAAATCATACCGTTAAATCCTCAATAATTGACTGATCCACAATGTTCTCAGTATAAGGGCTTGTTTATTTCTGGAATACCTCAGAGGTACAACTCTGAAATAGGCATCGGGCCTGAAAATTTGTCTTGATGTATGGCAAGACCCACATGATGTTGAGGAGTGATGGGAAAATGATTGCAAAGGCGGGATTCTTCCATACCTTAGTTGAGGTGAATAGGCCGGTTTCAGAATTTCCTTTTTCCCTGTAAAGAGGTTTAAATTGATGAATATCGGAATTCGATATGCTTAAATATCGGTTTTCGATATACATAATAGTGATGAAAATGAATGGATATGAACATCATAACAGATACGGAAAAGAAGAGGGAAAATGTGGAAATGATCGTGAGTCAGGAATGCATGGGTGCAGGGGAGGCATGGGATCAGGGGAGGGCCACATGGGCAATGGACCCATGAGATTCCGCGGATTGAGGCCCATTGTTCTCGACCTTATAAATGACAGCCCCAGAAAAGGATCAGAGATAATGGCAGCAATGGAAAAGACAACAGAGGGGAGATGGAAACCCAGCCCTGGATCTATTTATCCCATGCTTGCAAGCATGGAAGAACAGGGACTGATTCATAAAAACCCCGATGGTCGTTTCTCCATTTCCGAAAGCGGAAAAAAGGAGATGGAATTCCACAGAAAAACCATGGTTGGCTTTAGGAAAAGATGGATGCCCAATGAGCCCGAGGATATTCTTTCCCAGATGAACAGCTACGTGAACTATTTCGACGACATTGCTGAAGATCTCACTGGACAAAAATCCAGACTGCTGGAACTGAAGACCCGCATATCGGAACTTATTGATAGGATTCCTGAAGAAACCCACAGTAAAGGGGACCAGTAAGGACTCTCTTTAATTTTTCCCAAGAATCAGTATTTTGATTTTTATTATTTTTCATCTTTTTGATATTGGAATCAATTAAGAACTGAAACATTGGTCTGTGTTGTCTAAATTTTCCTGTTTATAATACCTTTTTCCTTTAGATTGGAATTTCTAAAAATCATGCCGCTGAATACCATGAAAATTATGATTGACCCAATCCCGAAAATACCAACCGCAGACCAGACCTTGAGTCCGTTATATGCAAAGATGTAAAGGAATGTTGATCCAATGGATGGACCAAGTGCTCTCCCAGTGGAATTTATCATACCGATGAATCCCATATATCTGGCCATTTTTCCCTCTGTGGCTATCTTGGACACCACAGTGTTGATCACGGGAGAAGTCAGGTTTTCTCCCATGGTTATAATGAGCATATCAAACATCAATCCCAATAGATTGTGTGAAAAGCTTACTATGAAATATCCAACAGAGTAGAAAACTGCACCTAATATCATTATGAATATATCAGGAAACCGTTTCAGGCTCATGATCATGGGATACTGTCCCACAACAACAACTGTACCGTTAACTGCATAGATATATCCAAGATCTGCCTCAGGTATTCCTATCTTTATGGATGCGTAAACAGGGAATGTAACACTGAACTGTGAAGCAACCATTGTAACAAGGAATGTTGCAAGCCCAAACACTATCAGATACTTATCCAGCACCAGAAGGCTGAACCTTTCCCCCACTTTCCTGGTGGCGTTTCTCTTACTCCGATCCTTTACCGTGAATACAACCACAAGGAATTGGACAAGGCTGGACAATGATACAAAAAGGAAGATCGTATCCAGTCCACTGTTGAAAAGAAAGGATCCAATAAGAGGGCCAATTGCCCAACCGAGATTTGAAAGTATCCGGTATATGACGTAACCCTTCATCCTCTGATCATCATCAGTGTAGTCTGCAACGAGTGCTGAAGCTGCAGGGAATATAAGTGCGCCTGATGTTGCAGAAATTATGAATACAACTATTACGAATATGATTGGAACCTTCAGAATGAGCATCAAGGACAATGAAAGATAAAGTGTGAAACCTAGCATACTTCCAATCAATATGGTGTTTTTTCTGCCTATTTTGTCCGCAAGACCTCCCCCCATGATGCTCACTACAATTGAAACAACGGAAAGCAAAGTGAAAATGATCCCTACTTCATATATTGGGATTCCAAGATCAATATTGAAGAAAATTGCCATAAAAGGCCATGTTGCACCGAATCCTATGGATCTGATTGAGGATGCAATACTCACACCCCATAGCACATGGTTTGAAAATAGAAAGCGTTCCCCAATGGCTTGTTTTACCGTGTAGGGTAAATTCACAGAGTTATTAAAAATGTTAGATCAGGATGTAAATTCCAGACCTTGGGCAATAAGCTTTCCTGAAATGGACCTTTTAACCACAACCTCCTCCCTTCCTCTATCCACGGAGGAGAACACATTCTGATCTATTCCAATAAAAATTCCATCGCCAGCAAATATCCTGAGTTCAGGATAATCCTTTGGACTTTCAATTCCCAATTCCGGTTCTATAATCCTCTGGCACATTCCATCTGTACAGGGGGATTGGGATACAACCGTCCTGATGGTGAGATAGTGTCCTGTCACAAGTAATTTTACAACACCTTTGGTGACAGTAATTTTCCCTTTGCCCACCGGAATTGTTATATCGTCCATATTTTCATTTACTTAAATTTTTCATCGTATGCCTTAATGGATCTTTCAATATCCTTTATGGCGGCTTCTTTTCCTTCCCAACCTGTGACCTCAGTCTTTTTGTTTTCAAGGATCTTGTAAGTCTGGAAGAAGTTCAGTATTTCGTCCATAAGATGGACAGGAAGGTCCCTGTATGTTTTCACATCACGGTAATATGGATCTTTTGTTGCAACCATAAGAATTTTATTGTCAAGTTCTCCTTGATCGATCATCTTCATGAGTCCGATGGGTCTTGCGCTGAGAACTATGCCTGGAACGGTGGGATGTGTAACCAGAACCAATGCATCCAGCGGGTCTCCATCGTCATAGAGTGTTCTTGGGATTGCCCCGTAATCCACAGGATAGACAACTGATGAGTGCAGAACACGATCCAGCACAACACCAGAGAATTCCTTTGAAATCTCATATTTGTTTCTGCTTCCCCTGGGAGTCTCCACTATAACATTGAGTTCTTCTGGGGGATTTTTTCCAAGACTGACTGTGTGCCAGTAACTTTCATTTTTTGAACTAGCCATTATGGGCTATTTTAAGTTTCTATTTATTTATTATGATTTGTGCCAGAACCTTACATTTTGATAAGAAAAACAGATAAGAATATAAATTGGAATTTGTGCCGGACATAATAGCAGGGGCATAATCTATATTAGCCCATAAATTATATTATATAAAACAGGTTGAGCATGGTGGAAAAAACAGTTTCTTACAGTCCTCTGCGTATAAGCTTTGGAGGTGGTGGCACAGATATCAGCCCATTTCCTGAGAAATATGGAGGATCAGTTGTAAACACAACAATAGACCGTGGAGTCACCGCCACATATGTGCCGGATCAGTATGGACTTGAGATTTCCTCCAGAGATTTCCTCAGAAGTTTTGTTCTAAACGAAAGTCCGGGAAGCAAAGATCTTCTCAATAAGATACTTGGTCTTTTCGAAATGCATGGAATACTCAAGGGGAGGGTTGTGCTCAACGGAGATGTCCCGCCAGGTTCCGGACTTGGGTCCTCCAGCGCACTTACAACTTCCCTTCTTAACCTCATTCACCACATAAAACATGAAAAGAGAACGTGGAGAGAAGTGGCTGATGAGGCTTTCAGGCTTGAAAGAGACTATTTTGGAGTGATACTTGGAAAGCAGGACCCCTATGCAATATCCTTAGGCGGATTCAAGTATATGGAATTTAAAGGTGACATTGTTGATGCAACTCCACTTAATCAGTTTAAGGAGTTCATAGAGGATATTGAAAAGAGGACGCTTCTCCTGTATACTGGCAAGACCAGGGAAAGTTCACAGGTATTGAAGGAACAGGTTGCGAGCTCTTCACTTGGCGAAGAAAAAACCCTGATCAATTTAAAAAATATGAAAAAAATAGCAGATGAAATGAAGTTGTGTGTTATGGATGGAAATTCAGATAGATTTATTGAACTAATTAACCATGGGTGGGAGATCAAGAAAAAATTCGGAAACAATGTTACCAATAAAACCATTGACGGGATTATAGAGAAAGCATTATCATCAGGAGCACAGGGTGCCAAACTCATGGGGGGAGGATCACAGGGCTTTATACTGATGATTGCAAAAAAGGGAGAAATAGAAAACCTTCAGAAAGAGATGATGTCTTTTTCAGACCTTGTCATCAGGGTAAATTTTGACTATGAAGGGATCAGGATATTTTGATATTTATCCTTGGCCAGTGACCCAATTTAAATGGATCTGAATTTCAGTAAGCATCATAATTTAAACAGAGAATAGGATTTTCCATTAACACAAAAACTCATTTCAAATTATTTTCAAAAGCAATAAAATCAACTAGGATGCGATAGGTAAGTCCCCATACAATCCAGTCCTGGAAAATGAAAGATTCATACCCTGATTCGGTTCTTGATGGAACTCTGCTGTCAAGCCTCACCGGTCTCACCTCCGATACCTCTGGCCCAGCTGAATAGCCTTTCAGAGATTCTGATTTTAATACAAATGGATGGACCTTTATCCAGCTTGCCCTGTTTGGTGATTTTGGTTCCAGTTCTGCATAAATTGATTCTTTGCTGAACCCCATATTCACTTCCTCCATGACTTCCCTGATCACTGTTTCCTGTGGCAATTCTCCGGGTTTTGAAAACCCTCCTGGAAGAGCTATCTGGCCTGTCCATGGATCATCTTCCCTTTCCATCCTTTTTATGAGTAATATTTCGCCTTTGCTATAAATTATTCCAACTGCAGCATCGCTTCTATGCAAAATATCCTCAGGCGTAGTATCCACCGCTTATGCGAGTTTTCCAAGTATATCTTTTACGATGTCACCGGGATTTATCCCCTCTTCCCTTGCCCTGGTAGTAACCCCGGCAACCTCTTTCCCTAGAACGTCTTCAAGGGTGTTCACTCCTGTAACCCTCACTGCAACATCCCCAAGTTTCTCTGCGGCTTCGAGATTTAAGTAACCACACATGACGTAGCCCTTCTCTCCTTTCAGAACAAGCAAAGGAGCTTTCTGCATAGGCATCTTTACAAACTGGAAAACTTTTCCATCCTGATTATACGTATCTATCTCCAACATACTTGAGTAATACTCTATGAGATTAAAAAGTTCATCAGCACAAACTGTTTTTTATAAATGAACCAGATTAATCGCCAGCAAGCCATGATCCATTTTTAGCTACAATTCCCTATTTTTATAATATTTAAAAGTTCCATGGATTAGAAATGGTTATATAGAAGTTTATTTTTACTTGACTGTGGTAAAATGATAGGCGGACAACCAATTTTCATATTAAAGGAAGGTACCAAGAGAGAAACGGGAAAAGACGCTATGAAAAACAACATAGACGCAGCCAAAGGTATTGCCCAGGCGGTCAGATCAAGTCTTGGCCCAAGGGGAATGGACAAGATGCTGGTGGATTCACTTGGAGATATTGTTATTACAAACGATGGAGTTACAATTCTCAAGGAGATGGACGTTGAACACCCCGCAGCCAAAATGATGGTGGAAGTTTCAAAGACACAGGACTCATTTGTGGGAGATGGGACAACCACAGCAGTTATCATAGCTGGCGGACTGCTTCAGGAAGCTGAAAGCCTTCTGAGCCAGAATGTTCACCCAACAGTCATATCAGAAGGATACAGAATGGCTGCAAAACAGGCTAAGAAGATTCTTGATGACATATCAAAACCTGTAAAGCACACTGATAAGGAACTGCTGATGAAAATGGCACAGACATCCCTCAGCAGCAAAAGCGCATCATCAAGCAAGGAGAAACTTGCTGAGATATCCTATGAAGCCATAAAGGCAGTTGCCGAAGAGGTTGAAGGGAAATATCATGTTGACTTTGATGACATTCAGATAGTGAAGAAACAGGGTGGCGACATAGACGAAACCCAGTTGATATCTGGAATCATAGTAGACAAGGAGAAGGTTCACCCCGGCATGAGCGATTTTGTAAAAGACGCCAAGATAGCTCTTCTAAATGCAGCACTTGAGATCAAGAAACCAGAATTTGACACAAACATAAGAATTGACGACCCCGCAATGATACAGAGGTTCCTTTCACAGGAAGAGGGCGTGCTCAAGGAAATGGTTAAGAAGATAAAAGACACAGGCGCAAATGTGCTCATAACCCAGAAAGGAATAGACGACCTGGCACAGCACTACCTGGCAAAGGAAGGAATATATGCGGTCAGAAGAGTTAAGAAGAGCGATATTGAGAAACTCTCAAAGGCAACCGGGGCAGTAATCGCTTCCTCCATAGATGAAATAACGCCACAGGACCTTGGAAAAGCAGCGCAGGTTGAACAGGTCAAAATCGGTGACGATTACATGACCTTCGTAACCGGATGCAAGAACCCTAAGGCTGTGAGTATCCTTGTCAGAGGTGGAACAGAACACGTTGTTGATGAGATTGACAGGTCCATAACGGACTCACTGCACGTGGTTGCAGCAGCCGTTGAAGACGGAGGATATGTTACAGGTGGAGGATCATCTGCAGCAGAAATATCCATGAAGATCAGGGAATATGCCTCCAAGATAGGCGGAAGGCAGCAGCTTGCCATTGAAAAGTTCGCTAATGCCCTTGAAGAAATACCCAGAGCCCTTTCGGAAAACGCAGGCCTTGATGCCATTGATATCCTCATAAAAATAAGAAGCGAACACGCAAAGGGACACAAAACATATGGAGTCAACGTGTACACCGGCGATGTTGATGACATGGAGAAAATAGGCGTAATAGAGCCAATAAGAGTTGGAAAACAGGCCATTGAGGCTGCAACAGAAGCTGCAGTCATGATCCTGAGAATAGACGACGTTATTGCCACAAAAGGTGGAAGAGGTCCTGGCGGAGCTCCTCCATCACCAGGCGGAGACGGCGGGGACGATTAATCCCCCATTAACCAGTTATAATATTTTTTAGGTTCGTCTAGCAATTTTTTTATAATTGATTTTATAATTTTTCATAGGATTTATGTGTGAAAATTATTCAATTGCCATAATTTTTTTTAAAAGATCTGAATAGTCCCTGAAAGCTTCCATACCTTTTTCAGTGATCTCTATGGATATTCTGGGTCCATTTACTCTGAAGACTGTCTTGATTCCTATGAGACCATTTTCATGTAACTTATCCAGATGATTGCTGAGGCTCCCCTTTCCCAGAGATGTTATTGCCATCAGATCAGAGAATGAAAGTTTCCTGTTTATGGCAAGAGAAATCAGTATGATGAGACGCGCAGATGACTTCATTACAGGTTCACTGAGCTGGTTACCTAGCCTTTCAAGAAGTGTATTTATATCTTCTGTACCTCCTTCTCCGGAATGATCTCCAGTGGCTTTCAATTTCAGCTGCACTCCTGAAAATCGGTTTTATCCTGGAGTTCGTCTGGTGAATGGTAAATTGCGTAAACTGACGCAATGAACCAGACAATTATTGTAGGTATCCAGAAATACCCATAATAAAAAGGGCTCCTTAGTATGATGTCCGAAAAGGCACTTCCTATATTGCTGAACATGAAGGTTGAAATTGCAGCAATTCCCTCAAGTGGAATAGCACCAAGTGATTTCCTGATCATCCTGTAAACATAAATATCTACAATTGCAAGAAAAGAAGCTTCAAGAATCACACCTCCGAGTGATCTAAGTAAATCAGTACCTATTACAACAAGAGCCACAATAATAGCAAAAAATATTAAATAGGATATCACCTTGCCTCCATCTGTTTTATCCTGACTTTTGTCTGAAAGCACATTCTGAAGTCTGGCGAGTCTGCTTGCCTTTGAGAATACAAGTCCGCTCAAATATCCTGCAAAAATAACGATTAAAACGTATGATATGGCATAGGCCGCAACCTGAATGTCAACACTGGTGATCAGACTGAAGGGATATGAAAGAAATGTGAAGAGAAATATGGAAAAGGCCCATATTGAATAATAAATTCCCCATGCCCTTCTCTGGAGATATCTGTCAAGATTTACAGCCTTGGTTCCCACACATTTCAGGTGGTCGGAAAGTGCCAGAAGTTCATCCTGATTCATACCTGCCTTCCCTCTTCTATGGATCTTGGCCTTATCCTCCTTACAAGAAACATTGCCATTGCAAATAGCAGTGCGATCCAGAATATTAGACTTCCAATCATGATGAGTGGATTCAGTAATGGGCCAGACCCATTAGACATGTTAAGTGGAGCTGCATGTCCATAATAAGTCTGAAACATTATTCTGGGTATATCGCTGAAGGGACTTGCATAAACAACCGCAGCAGGCAGAGCCACACCCAGCTCAGAAAACCCAAATAGATAGGATAGAATCTGCGGGATCAAAACAATTAGTGAAACACTCTTCAGACCGGTATAGTTGTTGGCAAATATTACCAGAACCGCTGACAGAAGGAACATAAATATTCCCGTAACGAAGAACATTACAATGGAAAGCTCAGGATATAAGGGGAGAAGAAGATATCCAGATTTGCTGCTAAAAAGAACTAATGTGAACACTATTATGAAAGCCCCGATTATCACACCCATAACCGCTGTGCTGATCATGAGATCCAAAATATATGCTGAAGGCCTAAGTTTTGTATACCTGAAGCCATAGGCCAATGAAGAATTTGCATAATAGACAGAGTAAGCAACAGATGTTGCTATAACGCTGCCTGATATCAACCCTATGAGAGAAAACCAAACCGAAGTATACCCAAGAGACTCTGTCTTTGATGTTATGTTAAAACCAAAAACATATGAACCCATAAAGAGCCAAAAAAGGATGAGCCCGACACCCCAGCCCCAAAGTGCCTTGTCGAATAGAAGGGACTTGAGGTAATATTTTGCAATCATTACGCCACCTCATCAAATATTGAGTTAAGATTTCTGGCCGATGCCAGAGGAACTGCGCCATTATCTTTGGTTATGGAAAATTTCCCGAAACTTGTATCCAGTAATGCCAGATTATCGGGCATTACTCCCTTATTTATATAGAGATTTTTCAGTTCAGATGCTTTGAATTTACCAAATAACTTCCCCTCTATGATAAAATAAAGTCCCCATCCCTCCAGACGATTTAAAAGATCAAATTCATGGGTGTTTATCATGATCTCCGATCTTGATTTTGAAACAATTTCCAGTAGCCTCAACCTCCTTGCCTGATCAACATTTTCAAATGGTTCATCCATAAGAATAATTGAAGGAGAAAAGCTCAAGGAAAGAATGTTGCCAATCATCTTCTGCTCCCCAGAACTCAGTTCGTGGATTCTCTTTTCCAACGTTGATTCAAGTCCGAATTCATGAACCATGTCTTCAACCTCCTTGGGATCGCCATCTTTAAGTTTTGAATAAATCCTCAAAGTATCCTTCACAGTGCTCCCCATTATCCTGTAAACTTCGGCCATATTTGTTGACACAGAAAGATCTCCCTTTGTATTTTTCACATCTCTTCCATTAATCCTGGCTGTTCCCCTCTCTGCCTGGACCAACCCCAGAAGGACTTTAATGAGGGTTGTCTTTCCAGATCCGTTTGGACCTACCACAACTATTCTCTCATGATCAATCCTCAAATTTACATTCTCAAGAGCTGACCTGAACCCTTTGTGATTGTACTTCAGTGACACATTTGCAAGTTCTATCATTATTGCACCCATACAATTTTTAATAATAAATACCAGATAAAGTTCAAATTTTGAACCACACACTCCAACTTTCCAATGATAAGAATTTAAACCTTGAACTCGCCTTTAAAATTATGGAAAAAAGAAAAAGTAAATCTATTTAAAAAATTAATAATAGGAAAGGAAGTAGTTTCCCATATCTATGCTGAGGTTGTATGAACTCAGACTTCCAATGCCAGCGAAATCGTTCCATCCTGTTCCAAGGAAATTGCTTGTGGTTTCACCTGGATATGGTTGTGAATACTGAACCATGTGATAGGCCGGCAGCCCATATGCGGTTCCGTAACCAAGTTCGTAGAGTACTGGCTGGATCCATCCCATATACTGGGTTGTTGATGATCCGCTCTGGTACAGGTACTGCCCTATATCGGCAAATATACCCGCAGATATTGGTGTGGCAAAGCTGGTTCCACCGGCAACTCCAAAGAAACCATTCGCTGCAAATACCATCTTTGAAGCCGGCATTGAAATGTCTGGCTGAGCTCTCATTGTGAATCTGTCCGGAACGACTATTCTTCCTATGGTCTGATAGAGTGGTCTCGGGTAGAAGAAGCTGTTCCCGCCTCCTGAACCAACGGCTCCACCGTAGAAGGAGAATTCAGGCTGATACCAGCCGTATTCACCTGTTATTACTCCTGTGGAGTTCATTATGGGATCTATTCCTCCCACTGAAACAATGTATTGGGACGTCATTACAGTCTGGTAGTATGTCAGGTGGCTGTCAGATGAACCAAGGAATATTGTTATGCCCTCAGCAACTGCCTGCATCCCTATTAAATTGTAGATCTGTGCAAATCCACTGTCATGATGGAACTGGAATTCTGCCCAGCTTCCTGATATTACCTGTGGTTCAATTGTGTTGAGGAAGTAGTAAAGCTCTATGTTAACTGCATTATCCCCTATGCCTGTTATGTTGAAGGGCTGCATGACGTCGTAAATGGTTGCGTCTGGAGCCATTGCCCCGGACCATTCTACGTCCAGATCAGCCTCCACACCTTCGGGATAAGGATTAAGGCCGTTTGATGTGAGATTTATGAAGTTCACTGTTGGCCTGTGTATTCCGTAATAGTTCCAGAATTCACTTATGGTTGAGATGTTAGGAGATTCGCCTACGCCCAGTATTCCTATCTTCATTCCCTGGCCACTGTAGCCCATATTATGAAGTTCTGTTACCCCATAATAGTTGGCAAGGTTCGTTGGAGTCAGTAATCCAGTGCTTCCATTGAGACTGTTAAGAGGAGCAGCCTGCAGATCAGTCAAGGTTGAACCGGAATGAGGACCTGCCATGAGGAGAGCATCCGTGGAATAACTCATTCCATACACATGAACTATGGATGTTTCCATTTGCACAGGGATATATGGATTCTGGGCATTGCTCATGAAAATTGTGGGATACTGAAGAAATGTGGATCCAAAAGCAAAATCAAACTCTGTTACACCAAATGTCTTCAGTATCATCCCTGCATTGCCAGACAGAACAAGTACAAGGGGAGAATAACTGTAGCTCCATACCTTGAAACCCTGACTCCTGTAGTTTGATGCAATGCTGTTGATCACCGATGCATCCGGGTAATACATTCTCTGGAATTCAGTGGAATTAAGGTAATCATGGAAATCAGGAGAGAGGGGCGAATTAACAGAACTGACAAATGCAGATAGCCTGGATAGGTTAGTCATGTTAAGGTAAAGTGTAACATTCACAGGTGTACTGTCCGGTACTGGTCCAAGATTATATAGATCTCCTGAGAATGCGGAGGATGTGAGGAGGTATGGAATGTTGCCGCCCAACATTGCAGTGTTTACCGGCTGAAGATCTATTGTGTTCAGAGGTGCGAAATCCCCGCCATAACCTATGTTTCCACCATCGGTATATGGTGCCACACCGTTAAAATTCCACCAGAAATTCCCTCCCTGGTAAAAACCACCAACTATACTCCCTCCAAGGAGAACTCCAAGGTCATAATGGGGCGTCGATGCGGTTTGTTCTGAAATGTTCCATGCATTCATGTAAATTGTGAAATTGCCCGTATAAATGTTATAATCTGGACTCAATGCCGGCATCTCTACCGTGAAATAATTGTTGTATACCGTATTATTTGAACCAAAGAGAATGACACCCGCCGGTTCACCCCAAACGTTTGCAGAGATGTCAAGTTCAGGGTTCTGAACCAGCTGAAGGCTATTCTGGAAATAGTTTCCCCAGATGACGTTGTCCTGACCATTATATATGAGAACGGAACCGGTTTCAGCCTCAAAGGTATTCATCCCTATGAGATTTTCCGATGAGTTCCATAGTATTACACTGGCTACGGGAAAACCGGCTGCATTTGAGGAATACCAACCTGATATCTGGCTTGAGTTCCAGAGTATGAAATGAGTCACATTATACAACCAGTAGCCCAGATCATTTGTTATTGGGAGATTGCTATTATTCAGGTTGGAACTTGCAGGAAACTCATAGCTTATAGCAAAGGATGGCATCTGAGACGCTTCAACATATGCATTGGTATTTAAGAGCATGACCCCTTCAAACTGTGGGAATGAAAAGTCATTTACAGAGGCAAATACCGGGCTTATTGGGTAATACTGTTGGTTATAGAGCATATAGGGGTCTACCTGTGTTCCTGTACCGGAGTATGATATATTTGCAAGTTGTGCATTATTCATTGCGAAAAGTGGTGTGTATATGCCTGTTAAGCTATCATATGTAAGTGTGAATGTATCATGGGATGAAAGTGTCTGCATTTCAGGTTCATAATAGCTCATGAGGATCTGGGCAGTGTATTGCCCTGCGGGGAGCCAGAAATCATATGATCCTGATGCCGTAAGTGGTGTGTAACCTGCCTCTGAGTAGTTTATTGTCCCTCCCGGACTTACAAAGAGAAAAGCATTGCTTGGAGAAACTGTTCCTCTGAACTGTTCCATGTGTGTCTCAGGTGAGACATTCCACATTCCGTAAAGTATGGAGGGCCCCTGGTGAAGAATTGCCTGATCATTTGAGTTCCATGCCACCGCCATACCCATGGACGTTTCTCCAGTGTCCGTGCCAAAATCAAATGCTGATGGAACGTTAACATATGAAGGGGTTGGTGCCTTTTTCCCCTTGTTTCCAGGTCCAATCTTTGGTGGAGGGCCAGGTCTTTTTGCTACCTGAGTTGGTGCAGGGATATACATAAGCTGCATTGTACCATTCATATCCATGACGTTTGTGGTGCTGCCTCCTCCAGGGCCACCGAGCATTATCTCAGCATCATATAGCAACCCCAGTGGTGTGAGTTGAGTTCCACTTACCCTGAAGTATGAGAATGGTGCGATGTAACCCGGAGGCATGCCATAGGTTGAGTTGAATGTCACCCTATCATAGGTTCCACTCTGTCCTATTGATGGTATAGAGTAGTTGAAATAGACTACGTTTCTTCCTCCAAGTTCTGAAAGGTTTGTGTAAAGCTTAAGTGTGAATGGATAGTTTAGAGTGAATGTCGGCCCAATGGCTATATAGACGCCGGGGTAGTGGAATGCAAAGCCGGTCGAGTTATAAATGGCATTGTTTGAAAGATAAGCTTGAGGGCTGGAGAAGTTCCAGATGTTTATTTCAAGGGAGAGCTGATGGGTCCTAGTTGAATATGATGCAACGTTCTGTGTCCAGAAAGTGTAGGCACTCTTTCCAAAAAGTGTAGTGTTGGCAGTAACGGTATTCAACTGGAATGTTAGGGAATGAGGGCCATCATTGGCCAGGTTATACACCGTCATATTATTTACAGAAATATCTGCCTGGAAACTTTGTGCATAATAGTTTTCCCCAACCAGACCATTTGATGTATTCACGATCCCGAAATCCCCTATGCCCATGGGAGCAGGGGCGTCCACATAGAGTGGTTGGACGGTTCCGTTTTCAATTTTGAAATTCCTGCTTTTGGCTGGAAGAAAGAGATAATTGTTAATGTTGCGTGATATTGATCCAGGAGTCTTGGCTGCAGCATTGGTGGTACCTGAACTTTTTGAAACGGGACTTTGATGTGATCCGGCAACAGGGGAAGACTGCTGGTGAGACCCTGATCCAGAAGACATCAGAGAGATTCCGTATAACCCAGAAGAAGCCATCAAAACAGCGATTATCAAAGTCAGGAGAATTGTTTTTCTACTCGCCATAAATGATATAATTATATGGATATTTTATTATTATTTAGCATTCTATACGACAAATTGTCAGACTTTAATATTATTAAATTTGAAATAAAATGCAGAACTAATCTATATTATTGTGCTTTTTTACATTATATTATTAATCATAATAGGGGATGAAATAGTTCAACGTATGTGACAATTTATTGAACAGTGTCCCTCAGAGAAAATCAATAATAGAGGATTTCCTTAATACTCTACTTAAAAGAAAAAAACTGAACTGGGTTTGAATCTTTTCGTCACACCTTGGGGTGAGAACTGCTGCATTGATAATTGTTATATAATGAATGAATATGGTGAGTTGTGAATAACAAGTACGCCGAGATATACAAAAAACAACACTATGGCCTCGTGGGAAAACATTCAGCTGTGAAAGTTTGTCACTACACAAAGAGCGAACTCACAGGGC
>Ga0078972_1012360_pt1 | contig 14723 bp, 6 predicted proteins | sample YelNatPaOPGAMG01_FD_67568 | JGI IMG/M metagenome (GOLD analysis project Ga0078972, IMG submission 67568) | Hot spring thermophilic microbial communities from Obsidian Pool, Yellowstone National Park, USA - OP-RAMG-01 (SPADES assembly) (version 2) | ecosystem: Environmental > Aquatic > Thermal... | reverse complement strand
CGCGATGGACCAGCCGCCCCACTTTCTCCAGGGTGCTCAGTACCCGATCCCTGGCCTGCTGCCAGGCCTCGCGCTGGGAGCTCTCGATCTTTTCCTGAACCCTGCCGAGCAGCACCGCCAGGTCTCGCATGCCCGCGGGCGGGTCGAACTGCACCCCGTGCTGCCGGGCCAACTCCTGGATCTCGCGGCTGAGTGCCCAGTAGTCTTGAGAGAGCTGCTGGACTCGCTCGGGCAATCCCAGTGCAAGATCGAGGCTGCCATTTTCGAGACCGGCTGCCGCGTCGCGCATCGCAGTGGCCAGCTCGCGCGCACTGTTCTCCAAGGCCTCCAACCGACTGGTCAGATTCTCTACCTCCTGCACGACCTTCCCTCCTGCTCGGCCAGAAAAGGCTCGCTGCGCCTCACCTGTTTTTCGGAAAGATTATACTCTTGCCGCTGCACCCCTATCCTGCTGTGTCCGCAGCTATTTTCCGAGGCCTTCGGGCCGCAGGCGCGCATTTGGCGAAGAAAATGGTTATAATTCGCTCGAAATCAGGTGGCGTGGTCGAGACCCACGCACGAGGGCTTTGCCGGCTGCGGGAAGATAATTGGTTATGACGCCGGGCACGATCGTTCGCTGCCGCAACCGGGACTGGATTTTGCTGCCCAGCGACGACGGAGTCTACCTGTTGCGGCCTCTGGCCGGCGGCATGGACGACGTCGTCGGCGTGCACCGCGACCTTTCCATCCAGATCGGCTACGACCTGGCGGAAGAGCACGTCCGCCCTTCTCGCTTCCCCCTGCCCACGGATAAGGACCTCACCGACGCCACCGGCGCCCACCTGCTCTGGCAAGCTGCGCGGCTCACCCTGCGCGAGGGCGCCACGCCCTTCCGCTCGCTCGGCCGCATCTCGATCCGTCCTCGCACCTATCAGTTCGTGCCCCTGCTCATGGCGCTGCGGCTCGATCCCGTCCGCCTGTTCATTGCGGACGACGTGGGCGTGGGCAAGACGATCGAGGCTCTCCTGGTTGCCCGCGAGCTGCTCGATCGCAGCGAGATCCGCCGCTTCTGTGTGCTCTGCCCGCCCTATCTTTGCGAGCAGTGGGAGAAGGAGATTCGCGAGAAGTTCAACCTGGACGCGGTCATTGTGCGCTCGGGTACCATTGGCCGGCTGGAGCGCGGCATCCCTGCGGGACGCAGCATCTACGAGCACTATCCCGTGCAGGTCATCAGCATTGACTGGGTCAAGAGCGACCGCAACAAGCACCAGTTTCTCCAGTTCTGCCCCGAGCTGGTCATCGTGGACGAAGTGCACGGAGCGGCCCAGGCCTCGGCCGACCGCAAAAGTCAGCAGGAGCGTCATCAATTGCTCTGCGAGGTCGCCCGCGACCAGCGGCGCCATTTGATCCTGCTCACCGCAACGCCCCACAGCGGCATCGAGGAGGCTTTTCGCTCCCTTCTGGGCCTGCTGAAGCCCGAGTTCCGGGAATGGAACGTAAGCGAGCTGAGCGAGCCGCAGCGCATCGAACTCGCCCGCCACTTCGTCCAGCGCACCCGCAAGGACATTGAGCAGGACTGGGAAGGCGCCTCCTGCTTCCCCCAGCGCGTTCCGACGGATGAAACCTACGAGCTTTCGCCCGCTTACCGCGCACTTTTCAACAAAACGTACGGGTTTTGTTCCGAGATCGTCCGCAGCGGCCAGGGACTGGAGGAGCGCAAGCGAAGGGTGCGTTACTGGGGCGCTCTGGCGCTGCTGCGCTGCGTGATGTCGAGTCCGGCCTCGGCCCTGGCGGCTCTGGGGAAGCGCCTGGACCGCGCCGAGCCGGCTGACGAGGACGCATCCGATTCCTGGGTTGTTCTCGCCGACTCGCAGGATGGACAGGCCGATGATGAAACGCCCGGAGCGGCGCTGGCGGCATCGGAGCTGACGCTGGAGGAGAGCGAGAAACGCCGGCTGCGCGAGCTGGCGCGCCTGGCCGAAGCGCTTCGAGCCGATTCGGCGGACACCAAGTTGTCCCGCTGCATCGAAGTCGTGCGGTGCTTGCTGAAGGAAGGCTTCCATCCCGTGGTCTGGTGCCGCTTCGTAGCCACGGCCGAGTATGTGGCCGAGGGCTTCAGGAAGGAGTTGCCCGCGAATGTGCAGGTCGTGTGCGTCACCGGGCGCCTGAGCGATGAAGAGCGGCGGCTGAAGATCGCCGAGATCGCGGCAGACCGTCCGCGCGTGCTGGTGGCCACCGACTGCTTGAGCGAGGGTATCAACTTGCAGGACAGATTCACCGCCGTGCTGCACTACGATCTGCCCTGGAACCCCAACCGGCTCGAGCAGCGGGAGGGACGTGTGGACCGCTACGGCCAGACCGCGCGGGAGGTGAAAGCCATCCGCTTCTACGGGCGCGACAACCCGGTGGACGGCATCGTGATCCGCGTCCTGCTCGACAAGGCCCGCCAGATTCACCGCACGCTGGGGACCTACGTGCCGGTGCCGCAGGAATCCGACAGCGTCTTGCAAGCCGTGTTGAACGCGCTGTTCCTGCGCGCCCAGTCGGCGCCCCTGCCTCAACAGCTCGAGCTGTTCGAGATCGAGCAGGTCGCCCACCTGCACAAGCGGTGGGATGCAGACGCCGAACGCGAGCGGATCAGCCGCACCCGTTTCGCCCAGCGCGCCCTCAAGCCCGAAGAAGTGCGCCGCGAATTGGACGCCACGGACGACGTGCTGGGCGATCCCGACGCCGTGCGCGAGTTCGTGCTCGCGGCCGGCCAGCGCCTCGGCCTGGCCATCTCTCCGGACAGCCGTCAACCCAACGTATTCCGCATCAGCCTTGCTCCCGCCGCCAACCGACTGCCTGAACTGGTCCGGGCGGCGTTGCCTGAGACGAAGAACGCCGACTGGCTGGTAAGTTTCGTCTCGCCCACGCCCGAAGGCGCCGAGTACCTCGGTCGGAACCATCCCTTCGTGGCGGCGCTGGCGCGGTACCTGCTCGAGCAAGCCCTCACCAAGCCGGGACAAGCCATTGCATCGCGTTGCGGCGTGGTGCGGACGCGTGCCGTCAAGCGGCTGACCAGCCTGCTCCTCCTGCGCCCGCGCTACCTGATCGAGCAGCCGCAAAAGCCGCCGTTGCTTTCCGAAGAGGTGCTCGTGGTGGGCTACGAATGGGGTCCCGGCGGTGCGCCGCAGTGGTTGCAGGATGACGAGGCTTTGCGCTTGCTGGCCAGCGCCAGGCCGGACGCCAACATCCCCATGGCCGAGAAGCGCGAGCTGCTCAACGCCACGCTCGAGCCGTTCGGCGCCTGGACCGAGGCGTCCCCCTCGCAAGGCCCGGCAAATGCGATCGAGGCCGGGATCCGCGAACGCGTGCTGCAGCGCGCCGCCAGACTCGAGGAAACTCACAAACGGATTCGGCGCGCCGTGGACATGCGCGTGCGCGGGCTGACCGTGAGGCCCCAACTGCCGCCCGATTTGCTGGGCGTTCTGGTCTTGCAACCCGTGGTGGAGCCATGAGGATCTATCCTGCGGTTCGAATCGAAGGCGGCTTGTTCGCGCCCGACCTTTTCGAGCAGCTCATGGCCGGCGCATTGCCCGGACAGCGTCCCGCCGATTTTCACTGCGACGGCAAACGCAGCCTGACCGACGAGGTGGCCTCGGTCTTCGCCGACGTGCGCTCGCTCTGGCGCGTGTTCCAGAACCGCCGCGAGCGATTGCCCGAGTCCGACTGGGGCACCTCGCTCACCCGCGACGCGTGGGTGATCCCGCTGCTGAACCTGCTCGGTTACGAGTTGCGGTACAACACGCGCGCTCCCGAGGTCAACGGGGAGCTCTTCCCGATTTCCCACCGCGCCGGGGAACACGAAGACTCGCCGCCCGTTCACATCGTCAGCTTCCGCCAGGACCTGGGGCGCGTGCCGCCCAGCGGACGGCCCCGACTGGCGCCGCACTCGCTGGTCCAGGAGTACCTGAACCGCACCGATCATCTCTGGGGCCTTGTCACCAATGGCCTGACGCTGCGGCTGCTGCGCGACAGCGCTTACGTTCGCCGGCAGGCTTATGTCGAGTTCGATCTGGCGGCCATCTTCGACGAGCAGCACTTCGAGGACTTCTTCGTTCTTTACCGCCTGCTGCACCGCACGCGCCTGCCCTCGGGAATCGGCGATGCCGCCCGTTGCTTGCTGGAGCAATACTACCAGCACTCGGTCGAGCAGGGCGGGCGCGTGCGCGATCGGCTGCGCGATGGCGTCGAGGAGTGCATCAGGCGGCTGGGAAACGCGTTCCTGGCCCATCCGGGCAATGAGGAACTCCGCCGGCGACTAAATCTTCCCGAGAGGGATCCGCACGCGGTCAACGCTCAGAAGCTCTACGCCCAGCTTCTCCGCCTGGTCTACCGTTTCCTTTTCCTGCTGGTGAGCGAGGATCGCGGGCTGATCAGCCCGAATCCCGTCTACCGCGAACACTACGGCGTGGCGCGCCTGCGACGCCTCGTAGACAACCGCAGCGCCTACAACGAATACGACGACATCTGGTACAGCCTGCGGGTGCTGTGGCGAGTGCTTGCCCATGAGAAGTACGCCCGTTTGCTCGATGTGGCTCCGCTTGACGGCGCTCTTTTCGATCCCATCACGCTGGACACTTGCACCATCACCAACCGCGACCTGCTCGAAGCCTTCTGGTACCTTACCTACTATCAGGAGGACCGCTCCAGCCCTCCCCGCAGGATCAATTACTCGGCTCTGGACACCGAAGAGCTGGGTTCCGTTTACGAGAGCCTGCTGGAGTTTCACCCGCAAATTGACCGCTCGGGCCCGCGCCCGCGCTTTGAGCTGGGGGTGGGCAGGGAACGAAAGTCCACCGGGTCTTATTACACTCCGCCCCAACTGGTCAACGAGCTGATCCGCTCGGCCCTGGAGCCGGTGATCCAGGAACGGCTCAAAGGGGCAACCACGCGGGAGGCCAAGGAAAGGGCGTTGCTTTCGATCAAGGTCTGCGACCCCGCGGCCGGCTCGGGACACTTCTTGCTGGCCGCTGCGCGCCGGCTGGGAAAGGAGCTGGCGCGGATCCGCAGCGAGGCGGACGAACCCCCGTCCGATCAGGTGCGCGAGGCCACGCGCGACGTGGTGGCGCACTGCATCTACGGCGTGGACAAGAACCCGCTGGCCGTCGAGCTGTGCCGCGTCGCCTTGTGGCTGGAGGCGCACTGCGAAGGCAAGCCGCTGACGTTTCTCGACCATCGCATTCGCTGCGGCGACTCCCTGGTTGGCGTCTACGACCTTTCCGTGCTGCGCCAAGGCATTCCGGACGAAGCCTTCACGCCGCGCACCGGCGATGACCGCGCCGTGGCGAGCGAGTGGAAGAAGCGCAACCGCAAGGAGAGGTCTGGCCAGCGTTACCTGCCGTTCGATCCCGTGTCTGCCCTTCCCCAACTGGCGGCCGCGACCGACGAGCTGTCCGCCATGCGGGACGATACTCCCGATCAGGTCCGTCGCAAGAGGGAACGCTACGAGCGCCAGCGGGGCGAGGCCAGCTTCTTGCGGCAGCTCGAGGCATGCAACTTGTGGACCGCGGCGTTCTTCCAGCCGCTGCGGAAGGGACAGCCAGCCATCACGACGGATACCGTCCTCACGCATCTTGAGGGACGTGAGGTGACGGGCGATCTGCTGGGTCTGGCCGAGGAGCTGGCGCAGCAGCATCGGTTCTTTCACTGGCCGCTGGAATTTCCCGAGGTCTTCGCCCAAGGCGGCTTCGACGTGCTGCTCTCCAACCCGCCGTGGGACCAAATCCAATTTGATGACCGCGAGTTTTTCCGACACGTCCGGCCGGACATTGCCGAAGCTCCGAACCTGGCCCGACGGGCTCGAATGGTGAGCGCGCTGGCTGACGAGGACCCTGAGCTCTACGCACGGTATTCGGTGGCCCGCCAAACGGTTGACGCCCTCCAGGGCTTCGTTCACAATTCCGGCAGATACCCCCTGACCAGCTTTGGTCGCCTCAACCTCGCTCCGCTGTTCGCGGAGTGTGCGCGCTGGTTGACTCGACCCTCAGGCCGCGCCGGCTTGATAGTTCCCACTGGCATTGCTACGGATGCGTTCAACCAATATTTCTTCGCGGACCTGACCGACAAGCGCCAGCTCGTCTCGCTTTACGATTTCGAAAATCGCAAGGGCATCTTCCCCGGCGTTCATAGGAGCTACAAATTCTGCCTGCTCACGCTGGCTGGCGCCGGGCGCGGCCCTCGCTCGGCCGAATTTGCTTTCTTCTGTCACGAGGCAGCGGATCTGTCCGACCCCGAGCGCCGGTTTACGCTGAGCGCCGCCGATTTTCGTCTGCTCAATCCCAACACGCGCACGGCGCCGATCTTCCGCTCCCGCCGCGATGCCGAGCTCACCAAGCACATTTATCGGCGCGTACCGGTGCTCGTAAATGAGGCCGAAGGGCACGCGGGCAATCCCTGGGGGTTCGAGGGACTCCTGATGTTCATGATGAACACGGACTCCCACCTCTTCCGTACCCGGGATCAACTGGAGGGCGACGGTTTCCGGCTGGAAGGCAATGTCTTCGTGCGTGGCGCGGAGCGCTGGCTGCCGCTGTACGAGGCCAAGATGGTCCACCAGTTCGACCATCGCTTCGGTGATTACTCGATGCAGCCGGCCGGATCCAAGGATACGCAGCTCCCTGAAGTGCCCCTGGATCGGCTCGCGGACCCCGACTATCGCGTGCTGCCGCGCTACTGGGTGCCGGAGACCGAGGTCGAGGCGCGGCTCAAAGCCAAGGGCTGGGACCGCGGCTGGCTGCTCGGCTGGCGCGATATCACGAACGCAACGAACGAGCGCACGGTGATCGCGGCCGTGATCCCACGGGTAGGGGTGGGTGATACCTTCTTGCTGGCTCTGCCTGGGACCCATGGCCAAATCCAAGCTTTGCTGGCCGTGTTGAACAGTGTCGCCCTTGATTTTGCGGCGCGACAGAAGGTCGGCGGTACTCATCTCAAGTACCACGTCTTCAAACAGCTTCCGGTCCCACCGCCCAACACATTTTTGAGCCCCTGCCCCTGGTCCCCCGCCGAGACCCTCGCCGACTGGATCCGCCCCCGCGTGCTCGAACTTACTTATACGGCGTGGGATCTGGAAGCCTTCGCTCGCGATCTCGGCTACCACGGACCTCCCTTCCGTTACGATCCCGAACGCCGGGCACAGCTGCGGGCCGAACTGGATGCCTGCTTCTTCCACCTTTACCTCGGCACTCCCGAGGAGTGGGAACGGGAGGCCACGCCCGAGCTGCGCGCGCTGTTCCCCACGCCCCGCGCCGCGGTTGAGTACATTCTCGAGCAGTTCCCCATCGTCCGCCGACGTGATGAAGAGCGCTTCGGGGAGTACCGCACAAAGCGCATGATCCTGGAAATCTACGACCAGATGTTGGAAGCCATGCGCTCGGGCCGGCAGGCGGGGGAGCTTTCCGCGAGCGGTTGACATGGTAGCTCCAACAGTTCACAATGTAGTCCCATGAAAGCGAAACCCAGCAGCGAGCCGCCGGGGGAGGCCAAGGCCAGCATCCGCCAGCTCAAGGCTCGCTTGAGCCACTACCTCCGGCTGACCAAGGCGGGCAAGACGGTCGAGATCACGGGGCGGGGCACGCCCATCGGGCGGATCGTGCCCACGAGCGGCGCGCTTGCGGAGCGCATCGAGTCGCTGGCCCGTTCGGGCCTGCTCGTGTGGAACGGGCGCAAGCTGCGGCCCCGCGCGCCGGTGGCCAGGGTGAAGACGCGTAAAACGATAGCGCAAATTCTGGTCGAGCAGCGACAGTGATCGCCTATCTGGATTCGAGCGCGCTGGTCAAGCGCTACGTGGAGGAGCCGGGCTCGCGCGAAGTGGCGGGGCTGATCGAGCAGGCGGCGCTGGCCGGCACCGCCGTGATGACGCTGGTGGAAGTGGCCGCAGCGCTGTTCTGGAGCGAGATGCTGGGCGAGCCGGTGGCGCTGGCCACCTGGGATCGGCAACTGTGGAAGGCGGCCCGTGGGAGCGGGCTGGAGACGATTCCTCGCAAGCAACCATGAGCACGATCTTCGATCTCCATGAAGCGGTTCTCGAGGACTACCGGGATTTCGTCCACTCGTACTTGCTGGTGGCCGATGATCGGGTGCGGGCTTTCGTCGAAGCCGTGCTGTCGGAAGACGCGAGCCTGTGGCCCGACCCATTGGTGCAACTGAGCCCTGCCTACGCCACGGGCGCCACGGTGGAGGAGTTGGCCCGGGAGGGATTGCTGGCGTCCGAGACGGCGGAAATCTTCCGCACGGAGACGGGCAAGTCCTACCGTCTTTACCGGCACCAGGAGGAGGCGATCCGCAAGGCGCTGGCGGGGGAGAGCTTCGTGGTGACCAGCGGGACGGGATCGGGCAAGACCCTGTGCTACTTCCTGCCGATCGTGGACAGTCTGGTTCGCCAGCCGGATACGGGCGGGCGCGTGGCGGCGCTGGTGGTTTATCCGATGAACGCGCTGGTGAACTCGCAGGAGCAGGCTCTGAACAAGCTGAAGAAGAACTACGAGGAGCGCACCGGCCGCCCGTTCCCTGTCACCTTCGCCCGCTACACGGGCGAAACACGCGAGGAAGTGCGGAACCAGATCCGTCAGCAGCCGCCGCAGATCCTGCTCACCAACTACGTCATGGCGGAGCTGTTGCTGGTTCGGCCCGAGGATCAGATCGTGTTGGACGGGATTTTGAACCGGGCGGGCGGCGGTCTGCGTTTTCTTGTCTTTGACGAGCTGCACACCTACCGCGGCCGGCAGGGCGCGGACGTGGCCATGCTCGTGCGCCGGCTCAAGGAACGCTGCGCGGGGCCGGGACTGGTCCACGTCGGCACCAGCGCGACCATGGTGGCCCATCCGCAAGCGAGCGCCGAGGAGCGCCGCCGAGTGGTGGCCGATTTCGCCTCGCGCTTTTTCGGGCATCCGTTCGGCCCGGAGGACGTCATCGAGGAAACGCTCGCGCTTTTCACTGAGGGCGGCCCGCCTTCCCCGGAGGAATTGAAGGCGCGCTTTTCCGAGCCGTTGCCGCGGGATCTGGAGACTTTCCGGCGCCATCCGCTGGTGCGATGGGTGGAGTACGAACTGGGGGTCGAGCCGCAGCCGGACGGGAGCCTGCGCCGGCGCGTACCGCGCCCGTTGGCGGAGGTCGCCCAGCGTCTCACGGCTGCGACCGGCTTGCCACGCGAGGTGTGTGAGGCGCGCTTGCGGGAGGTGCTGGCTCTGGGCGGCGAGCTGGTTCGCGAAGACGGGGGGCGGGCGCTGGCTTTCAAGCTGCACCAGTTCATCAGCCAGGGAAGGGCGATTTACGCCACGCTGGAGGATGCGCAGCGCCGTGAGTTCTCGATCGAAGGTCAGCTCCAGGCGACGGGCGAACGGCTCTACGCCCCGATCAAATTCTGCCGCCTTTGCGGCCAGGACTATTACCACGTGTTGCGCTTCGACGACCGGTTCCTGCCGCATCCGGTGGGGACGCCGAGCGAAGACCTGGAAGGCGAACCCGGCTACCTGATGCTTGCGCCCCCCGACAACGACTGGAGCGAGGATCTCATCCCCGAGGACTGGCGCAACGCCAACGGGCGACTGAAGACGCCCTGGAAGGATCGTGTGCCGAGGCCGGTCTGGGTGTTTCCCGATGGCCGGTATGTGGAGAACGAGACGCCGCAGGCCGGCGCCCAGAAAATGTGGTGGCAGGGCAAGCATTTCTATCTTTGCTTGAGGTGCGGGGAATATTACACGGCGCGGGAAGCGGAGTTCACCAAGCTGGCCACGCTATCGAGCGAAGCGCGCTCCAGCGCGACCACCGTCCTGGCTACTGCCTTGCTGCGCCACGCGGCGCGCACGCGAGCAGCGCAAGACAAGCTGCTGACCTTCACCGACAACCGCCAGGACGCCTCCCTTCAGGCCGGGCACTTCAACGACTTCGTCCACGTGGGATTGCTGCGGGCGGCCTTGTACAAAGCGTTGGACAAATACGGGGAGCTGCGCCCGGAGCAGGTGGCGGACGCCGTGGTCCGATGCTCGGGCCTGACGCTGCGCGATATCGCCCGCACTCCCGATCTGGCGCCGGACTCAGCCGCGGCGCGGGACGTCTGGGCGGTGTTCACGGATCTGACCGAGTACCGGCTCTATGAAGATTTGCGACGCGGCTGGCGCGTGCTCCAACCCAATCTGGAGCAGACCGGCTTGCTCAAGGTGGACTACCGCGGCTTGGAAGAGCTGTGCCGGAACGAGGCTGTCTGGTCGGAGCTGACGGCGCTGGCCAGGCGTGCCCCGGAAGAGCGCGAGAGGATCGTGCGCGCCCTTCTGGATCACTTCCGGCGCAAGCTGGCTATCCGCGCCAAGGTTCTGGAAGAAACATTCCAGCAGCAACTGCGCCGCCGTTCCGAACAGCACTTGAATGAGTTCTGGGGTCTCGATCCCGATGCCGACGAGCTTCGCCAGGCGAACCGGTTCGTGCTGTGGGGAAATTCCCCGCGGCGGCCCGACGGCCTCAGCCTGGGCACACACAGCGCGCTGGGACGCTTCCTTTGCAACCAGCTCGGCCTGGGCCAATCCGAGTACCGGGGCTTTCTGGAGAAGCTGCTGGACTTGCTCGTGCGGCACGGGCTGCTGGCTCGTCTGGAATCGCAGGACGATCACCAGTTCTTCCAGCTCGACGCGGCCTGCCTGATCTGGCGCAAGGGGGACGGTACGCCTGCACCTGATCCCATCTATGCGCGCCGTGCGATGGGCGAGGGCTACGCGGAGGCGCAGCGACGGATCAACCGGTTCTTCCAGCGTTTCTACAAGGAAGACGCGGCCGACCTGGCCGGGCTGGAAGCGCGTGAGCATACGGCGCAGGTGGTCAAGCCGGGCGAGAGAGAGCGGCGGGAGCAGCGCTTCCGCTTGAGGGATCAGGACACGGCTGGCGGCGGAGGATTCGAGCGCCGGCTGCCTTATCTGATCTGCTCGCCTACGCTCGAGCTGGGCGTGGATATCGCGGATCTGGAGCTGGTCCACCTGCGCAACGTGCCGCCCACCCCGGCCAATTATGCACAGCGCAGCGGACGGGCGGGGCGACAGGGTCAGCCCGGTCTGGTGATTACTTACTGCGGCGCTCTGAACAATCACGACCAGTATTTCTTCCGGCGGCGCACGGACATGGTGGCGGGCAGCGTGCGGGCGCCGCGGCTGGATATCTCTAACGAAGCGTTGCTCAAAGCGCACATTCACGCCATGTGGCTGGCACAGATCCGGCTGCCCTTGGGGAACTCGATGGATCAAATCATAGACACCATCCATCCGGATTTGCCCCTGCGCGAGAACGTGGCGGCGCAGATCCGCTTGAGCCCTGCGAAGCGGGCCGAGCTGCTCGAACGCGTGCGGCGTGCTTTGCGCGCCGACGTGGGCTTGCTGGGCGAAGGCGGCTTTCTGGAGGAGCGCTGGCTGGAGCAGGTAGTCGAGCGGGCGCCGGAGGAGTTCGATCGGGCCTTCGACCGGTGGCGCGAGCTGTACCGGGCCGCCATTCGCCAGCGCGATGCTGCGCGGGCCGAAGAGGACCGGGCCAGGACGCGCGACGAACAGAACCGCGCCCGGGCACGGCAAGACGAGGCTCGCCGTCAGTTGAATCTGCTCCTCCAGATCGAGGTGGCGCGGGAGGAGAGTGACTTTTATCCTTACCGCTATCTCGCCAGCGAGGGATTTCTGCCGGGGTATAACTTCCCGGCACTTCCCGTGCGCGCCTGGGTGCCGAGAGGTGAGGGCGAGTTCATCGCGCGTCCGCGGGCGCTTGCGGTGCGCGAGTTTGCGCTGGGCAACATCGTCTATCACGAAGGCGCGAAGTGGGAGGTTTATGCGTTCCAGTCGCCGCCCGGCGGCCTCGACGAGCGCAAGAGTCAGAAGCGATTCTGCTTCAGTTGCGGCGCCTTTTCCACGCCCGAGAACGATCTGTGCCCGGTGTGTAACAGCCGCTTCGATGGGTCCAATAACTTGATAGCCACCGTGCTGGAAATGCCCAACGTGCGCACGCGCCGTCGCGAGCGGATTACCTCCGAGGAGGAAGAACGGCTGCGCCGGGGTTACAAGATCGAGGTTTACTACCAGTATCCGCCGCAGACGCCGGCGACGCGCCTGCTGGAAGCGGACGTGGTCGCCGACAGCGGCCCGGTGCTCCGGCTGGTGTATGCGCCGGCGGCCACTTTGATGCGCGTCAATCACGGGTGGCTCAGCCAGCGCGTCCCAGGCTTTAGAGTGGACTTCGACACGGGCGAGATGGTCAAGGAAGAGAGTCCGTCGGGGAACGCAACGCCGGGCCCGCGTCGCGATCAAACTGTGCGTGTAGCGACTGTCACGACCCACAACATTCTGCTGGCGCGCTGGGCCGGGGACGCGGTGCGGGCCCATCCCAGGGTGAAAACGACGTTCCGATTCGCGCTGCAGCGCGGGCTGGAGGAGGCCTTCCAACTGGAGGAGGACGAGCTGGGCACGGAACAGCTCGGTTTGGGCGCGCACGAGGCCATCCTGCTCTACGAGGCCACGGAAGGTGGCAGCGGCGTACTGCGGCGCCTGATCGAAGAGCCTGACGCGCTACCCAGGGTCGCCGAGCAGGCGCTGGCCTGTTGCCATTTTGATCGGGACGGCAACGATCTCAAGCCGGAATGCGTGGCGGCCTGCTACGAGTGCCTGATGAGCTTCTCCAATCAACCGGTAGCTCATTTGCTGGACCGCAGGGGCGTACGGGATCTCCTGAGGATGCTGGCGAACAGCCGCGTCTTGCCACGCTATCAGGGTCGCACTTGGGAGGAGCAACTGGCCCGGCTGCGTGCGCTCACCGACACGCGCTCGGAACTGGAGCGGGAGTTTCTTGACCTGCTGGCGCGCGAGCGCCTGCGACTGCCGGACGAGGCGCAGAAGCTGATTTCCGATCCTTACTGTGTGCCGGACTTCTTCTACGCACCGAACGTCTGCGTTTTCTGCGACGGCTCGGTGCACGATCAGCCCGAGCAGCGCAAGCGCGATCAGGAGGTGCGGACGGAACTGCGGGCGCGCGGTTACCGCGTCATCGTGATCCGCTACGATCGCGACCTGCGCCAGCAGGTGGCCGCCTACCCGGAGGTCTTCGGTGAATTAGGAAAATAAACGCGGCTGAGGGCGCGTTCCTGCAATCATCCCACCGAGCGCAGACGGGTTCCCCTCCCGTGCCTGGACGGGTTAGGCTTGTTGAAAAGCGAGGGCGTCCGACGTGGCTGGCGAGGGCGCTTGGGATTCGGGATGAGGCACCGAGGCGGTGGAGCAGTCGTCGCGCGAGACGGTCTTCCTTGCGCTGGTGGGCCAGCAGCCTGCGGCCACGGCTGTGCTGCTCAAGAGCTGGGTCGGCGAGAGCGGTCCTCCCGATGAGATCTGGTTGCTGGCCACCTCGCACGTCGAGCGAACCGGAGTGGCTGCACGGCTCCGCGCTTTCTGCGCCAGCGTGGTGCCCGGGACCCGCTGCGAGGTCGTGCCGATCGCGTCCGGCCTGGAAGACGCTGCCGGACGCCCCAGCGCGAGGACGTGGGTGCGGGACTTTTTAGCTTCCCGCGGACAGCGGGCGCAAGTGATCTTTGCCGGAGCCCCCCGGGCCATCGTTCCTCGTGGCGGCGGTTTCGCGGCTCCTTCCCCGCGACGCGACCCTCTTGCACGCCGATTCCGACTGCGTTTGGGCTGTCCAACGCTGGGACGGTTGGGAGGGTTTCCGGCCGCTCAAGGCGGTTGACTTGGGCTTCGACACATTGCTGGCCCTCTACGGTCTGAGAGCTGCCGAGTCGCGGACAGGCCCGCATCCCCTGCTTGAACAGGCTCTCGACAAGCTGAAAATTCGAGTCCCGGACGACATCCGCCGCTCCGTGGTCTCCCCGGAATTGCCTGACCATGCCAGCCTCCCTCCTTTGGAACTTGCCTTCGAAGCCCGCGGGCGCCTGTACGGAGTGTGCGTGGCCGCCGGCGAGCAAATCCTTCAGCGGATTCGGGAAATCGAACGGCTGGCGCTGTCGCTCGAAAACCTCAATCCGCGCATCAGTGTCTATTGTCCCAGCAGCTTGCAACGTCGCCGCCTTCGAGGGGCGGGCTTGGAGGCGCTGTCGGACCGCACATTGTGCGGGTGGGTGCAACTGTGCACGGCGCCCCGCCCGGCCACGCCGTGGAATGCGAAACCGTCGCGCCAGCCGGGCCGGCAGCGCTCATTCAAGGTGGCGGTGGTGATGCTGAGCCGCTGCTGGTCTGGATGGGCGCTGATCCGACCGCGACCCTCAATTCTATCTGGACTCACCGGCCCCGCCAGCTCGTGCTGCTCTATGATCGCGAGACTCCGGCAATTGTGGAGAAAGTCAACCGGTTGATCGAGTGCGCTGCCTCGGTACCCGCAGGCGAGATCTCGCTGTTGCCCTCAGACCATCTTAAGCGTTACGTCTCCCGGATGATCCGTGAGAAATTCCCGACGGCCGGGGCGGACGTCGGGGTAGGCTGGTACGATCGGGTGGAGCCGGGCCAGCGCCGCGACTACCGCAACGGCTACTACCAGCGGCAGTTTGTGACGCGGTGGGGCACCATCTGGCTACGCATGGCGCGGACGCGGGGCAAGAATTTCCTGCCCAGGGGGCTGGAGAAGTTTCAGCGTCGGGCTGAGGACGTGGCCCTGCTGATCCGGGAGGCGTTCCTGCGGGGTGTGTCCACGCGCCAGGTGGGGCGGCTGGTGGCCACCTTCACCGGCGAGCCGGTGAG
>Ga0078972_1012359_pt1 | contig 14724 bp, 11 predicted proteins | sample YelNatPaOPGAMG01_FD_67568 | JGI IMG/M metagenome (GOLD analysis project Ga0078972, IMG submission 67568) | Hot spring thermophilic microbial communities from Obsidian Pool, Yellowstone National Park, USA - OP-RAMG-01 (SPADES assembly) (version 2) | ecosystem: Environmental > Aquatic > Thermal... | reverse complement strand
CGCGCTCGTGTCCTATCAGCCGCTGGGATATTTCTTCCTCGATTTAGTGCCGGCGTTCTCCCTGATGGGCAGCCAGGCGTTAGCTTTCACCATTGTCTTGTTCATCGTGTTCGGGGGCACCAACCTGTTTGTCCACGTGGCGAACATCCCTCCGGAGGAGCGCCGTCGGCGTGAACGTATTCCCTTTGCTGAGCTGAGGGACGCGAGCTGGCGCGTGTGGGTACGCCGCCTGGTAATCGGGCCGCTTACCACATTGATCGGCTTTGTTGTAGGCTTGGCGGTCACCGCGGCGGTACTCAGTTTGTTGTTGGCTGTGTTGCAGTTCCTGACGCGCACCGAGGTCATGATGGGGACGCTTGGTGCCAACTTGCGCGATCAGCTGCGCGCTTCCTCTCTTCTCCCGATGTTCAACATCGTGCTGTACGTGTTGTACCGGGCGGTGCGTATCTGGTTGCCGAGCGGCGAGGTTCCCGGCATCTTCTCGCGGATTCTGATGCCATAAGCGTGCCCTGAGTAGTGAACCCCAAGCATCTCACCACCCTTGAGTTTCCCAAGGTTTTGGAGCGTCTGGCGCGCCACACTCACTTTACGCCTGGCCGCGAGCGCGCTTTGGCGCTGATGCCCTGTGATGATCTGGTTGAGGCGCGTCGGCGTCAGATGGAGACAAGCGAAGCACGGTGGCTGCTCAGTGTACGCCCCACACTGAGCGTCGGCGGCGCGCGTGACATCCGTCCTATCATCCAGCAAGCACTCCTTTCTGCCATCTTGCTCCCCGTCGAGCTATTGGATGTGCGTCAAACGTTGCTGAGTGCCTATGCATTGAAGTGCAGCGTGCTCCCTTATGCTGAGCGTATCCCCTTGCTTGCCGAGCTGGCAACGCATCTGTACGAATGTTCCGAAGTGGTGCAAGAGATCGGGCGCTGCATCCACCCCAACGGGAGTGTGCTGGATGAGGCCAGCCCTATGCTGCTGCGCATCCGCCGCGAGCTGGAGCTGGTGCGCCAGCGTCTGATAGCGCGTTTGGAACAAATTCTGCATACTCCGGAGAACAGCGCCTACCTGCAGGAGCCTCTCATCACTCAGCGCCAGGGGCGCTATGTCATCCCATTGCGTGCCGAGTTTAAGGGGCGTATCCGCGGTATCATCCACGACCAGAGCGCCAGTGGAGCGACTCTATTCATCGAACCAATGGCAACCGTGGAGCTCAACAATCAGCTGCGCCAACTGGAAGTGGAAGAAGAACAGGAAGTGCAACGTATCCTCGCCCGCCTTAGCCAACAGGTAGCTGCTGCGGCAGAACCCATTCAGGAAACCCTGCAAGCGCTGGCTGAGCTGGACCTGGCCTTGGCAAAGGCACACTATGCCGAGGAACTGAGCGCCGTGCCGGCGCAGTGGGCAGACGAAGGCAAACGTCCCCCCTTCCGCCTGCTGAGTGCACGACATCCTCTGCTCGATCCTCATAGCGTGGTGCCCATCGATGTCGCGTTGGAACCTCAGACCTTCATCCTGGTGATCACCGGTCCCAACACCGGTGGCAAGACCGTGACACTCAAAACTATCGGGCTGCTGGTGTGCATGGCTCAAGCTGGCCTACACATTCCGGCATCGGAGAGCTCGCAGCTGCCTTTCTATGATGCCGTATACGCCGATATCGGCGATGAGCAGTCCATCGAGCAGTCGCTTTCCACCTTCTCAAGCCACCTCACCAACATTGTGCACATCCTGGAACATTGCAACCAACGTTCGTTGGTAATTCTGGACGAACTGGGCGCTGGCACCGACCCCTTGGAGGGTTCTGCGCTGGCACGCGCCATTCTGGAACATTTGCGTGAGCGCGATGTTACCACGTTTGTTGCCACCCACTATCCTGAGCTGAAGTGGTATGCCCATCAGACGCCGGGGGTGGCAAACGCAAGTGTCGAGTTCGACTCGGAGACGCTGGCGCCCACCTATCGCCTCAGCATTGGCTTGCCGGGACGCTCGAATGCGTTTGCGGTTGCACGGCGCCTAGGGTTAGACGCACGCATTGTAGATGCAGCTCAAGCCATGATTGCGCCAGATGTGCGCCAGGTGGAGACAGTGCTACACGACATCCAGGCCACCCTGGATGCGGCACGACGTGAACGTGCCACTGCAGAGGCATTGCGCCTCCGCCTGGAGGCACAGGCTGAGGAACTGCATCAGCGGTTGGCGCGCATTGACGCCGAGCGGCGTGACATTCTGAATGCAGCACGCGCCGAGGCACGCCGTGAAATTGAGACAGTGCGTCAGGAGTTGCAGGTGCTACGTGCTCAACTGCCCAAACGTCCTCCATGGCAGCCAGGCGCCGAAGAGAGTGAGGAGGAAAAGGCACTCCAACAAGCTGCAGGGGCGTTGGATGCTATGGAGGCACGTTTGACCGAAGCGTCCGCGTCACCAGCCACATCGGTGGCATACCGTGGTCCGTTGCATCCGGGTGACATCGTCTGGGTGCAACCGCTACAGGCATTGGGCGAGGTGATTGAGAGCCATCGAGGACGTGTGGAGGTGCAGGTGGGCCGCTTCCGCACCACGGTGCGCCGCAACCAGGTGGAGTTGCGCGCACGTGCTACGGACAAGCACGCCGTCGCTGCCGAGACGCCCGACGCGCTATTTCCCAGTGCGACCCCGCGACCTCTGAGCGAGCTGGCTGCCGCACCGCCCGGCGAGTTGGACTTGCGTGGATGCACCGGCGAGGAAGCGTTGGCACGGCTGGAACGCTATCTGGATGAGGCCTATCGCGCCAACATGCCATGGGTGCGCATTATCCACGGCAGGGGAACGGGTGTGCTGCGTCAGACAGTGCGGGACGCTCTGCAGGCACATCCCTTGGTCGCTTCCTTTCGCCCGGGTGAGGAGGGCGAAGGGGGCGATGGTGTCACGATTGCCCATCTGGCAGTCGAATAGGTCGGCGAACATGTTCTCTCATCTTCCCCTTTGGCTGTCTCCGCTGATGATCTTCCTGATCAGCCTGATCGTTGCACTGGTGACAGCGCCGCTGAGCATATGGGTGGGACGGCGTTGGATGCTGGTAGATCATCCCGGAGGTCGCCGCATACACGAGCGGTTGGTGCCACGTAGTGGTGGCATTGCGTTGTTCTTGGCCTTTTTCTGCGGGACGGGGGCGGCGCTGATCTTTTGGCCGCCAACAAACCCAGAGGATATGCGTCGCCTGTTCGCAGTGCTCGCAGGTAGCGGCATCGCCTTTCTCTTTGGACTGTGGGATGACCGACAGGAGTTGCCCGCTTGGCCACAATTCCTCGCCCAGGCTGCAGTAGCATTGATAGCGGCAGCGGGTACTGTGTTTATCGAACGTTTCACCAACCCGCTGACCGGCCATCTCGTAATCATTCCCGACCTGGTGCCCTATGTAGGTTGGGGGCTTGTAGTGGCAATTACGCTCTTCTGGGTGATGGGGATGATAAACACGGTGAACTGGCTGGACGGCTTGGACGGGTTAGCGGCCGGTGTCGGTTGCATCGCGGCAGTGCTGTTCGCCATTCATTCCTTTCGTCTGGGCCAGGCGGAGATTGCTCTGTTTCCCACTGCATTAGCAGGTGCCTGCCTGGGGTTCCTCCCCTTCAATTTCCATCCGGCGCGTGTCTTTATGGGCACTTCGGGGGCGATGCTGCTGGGCTATGCGTTGGCAACGCTTTCCATCTTGGCGCCGGCGCGCATCGCCACTGCGTTGCTCGTGCTGGGTGTGCCGATCGTGGATGTCGCATGGATCATTGTGCAACGTTGGCGGCGCGGTGTGTCAGCGACGCAATCAGGACGTGACCACCTTCATCACCGCTTGCTCCAGCTGGGGTTAAGTCAACGCCGAATCGTGGGGCTATATTACGTGCTGTGCATGGCGTTTGGCGCCATGGCGCTGGTGGGACCATCGCCGCGCTTCAAGCTGATAGCCTTAGGTGTTTTGAGCTTAGGGGTGCTGAGCGCACTGGCATGGTTGTCGCGCAGGCTGTGAGGATATCGCTGAGCACACCCAGAAGTGAGGATTCGGAGCTTGCACCATCGGATGGCGAGGGAATTAAGCGCTTGCGTGATTGGAGGATCACGTCGCCAAGCTATATTTCGTATGATGCGTATGCAAATTTGCCAGAATCATTTGGCTGTCCTATAATATGTTACTTGGTTCCGATAAAAGTATTATAGTGCAACAACCTGATAAATCGGGAGTGGGTTTTCGTTGGCGCAACGCAAGACACAGACACCCAAATATTGGCAAGATCTCACGATACAGTCCGACGACATCGAATACCTCTTTAAAGTGCTGCTAGATAGCACTCAGCCGCATACCATAGAGCAGCTGGCACTCGCGCTGATCCAGCATCGCCTCGAACAAGAGGAATTGGCGATGCAAATGGAGCTGGAAGGGGGAATGGTGTATCAGCCGCGAGGTCACTATGAGATCGGGGATCGTCTCGTATTCCCGCGGTACAACTACGCTGGCGGCACTGTGGTAGGGCAGCGTACCGGATACCATCCCCGTTACGGCAACTTCTCGGTAGTTCAAGTAGACTTTGGCGCACCGTATAGTGTGCGCGAGTTCGCAGCTGACTTCTCCTATGCCCATCCCTTAAATATCGGTGATGGCAGTGGTGCGGCAGATGTGGAAGAGAAAGTCTCTGCAGCGGAGCTATACGCACACCATCGCGGCTGGATTCTGCCCAAGCTGGTTGAGGCATTGCAAGTCCATCCCGATTTTGCCCATTTCCAGGATACCTGGCTGCTGAAAGGTTTGCTGGTGCCTATCAACGCGGGACATTTGAACATCGCGGAAGCTGCGATCGATTATAATGCCCGACCACTACCTGCATCTGCGTTGCTAAAGGATTTGGATCTGTCTTCGACAGCCTCTCCTGCCGTACAGGAGTTTTCACTGAATTACACGCTGACAACGGACGAACGTTTCGTGAATGTCGGCCCGCGTGGGCAAGTCCTATGGTATCTGCGCCGAATGATGCCTCAGGCTCTGGAACAGGTGCCACGTCATCTCCAGCTCCCCGATTTGTCGTTTGATCTTAATCAGCTGGACAGCGACTTGCGTCACCTGTTGGTCGAGATCGACGATGAGGCGACCGATTATAGTGTGCTGCCTGTGCCACCCACTGTCAGTGATGAAGCTACCTTGGTGCTCAGCTGGCCACATCGTCGGGCCGGCACATTGCCGATCACGGCGCGAACGGCGCCCTTCTTCCCACAGCCGGACGATGAATATGTGCGCATCACCTTTGTGGATAGGCAAAGTGGTGAGCGCATCCCCGGCTGGGTGGTCGGCAAACACAACTATGTGTGGGGTCTGGCGGATTGGTATGCGCGGCATCAGCTGGTGACCGGTGCCTATATCACTTTACACCGTACTGATTCCCCCCTCACCCTTGAGATTAGCTACCGTCCAGTGCGCCCCAAGCGCGAATGGGTGCGCAGCGTGGTTGTGCAGGGCGGACGGTTGACCTTCCAGAATATGCGCCTGCAGATCACGTGCCAGTATGACGAGTTGATGATTGTGGGAGAGGATAATCCAGCCGCTGTAGATGTGCTGTGGGAGGATGCGCGTAGCAGCAAACCCCTATTGCCCCTGTTGCGGCAGGTGGCATTGGAGCTGATCAAGATTAATCCTCAAGGCACCGTACATGCCAAGACACTGTATAGCGCTGTAAATGTGGTGCGACGCTGCCCACCAGGTCCTATCTTCCAGGAGCTCGTGCGCAATGAGTGCTTCGTGCCGATGGGGCACGGGTATTGGACTTACGACGCGAGCAGGGCGTAATTACCGGCAAAAGATTGTTTGAGATAACTGTATCTTCTAGGATTATAGCGGATGGGTGAATATATCAAGCCAACTATCGACACCAAATTCCATATAGACTTCGACTGGTGGCAAGAACTGGGCAGAAGCCTGGACACGTATTTGGCCTCGCGCCTGTGTCCGGAATGTAAGCAGAAGCACAGCGAGGGTGAGCTAGAATTCATCGACTGGGTAGATCCTTATAGTGGGGAAGTGAGACGCTTGCCTGCCCTGTGGGAGACAATTCGTAGCTGCTGTAGCCAGCACCCAGATTACGTGACGCCACAGACGCCGTTGACCTATGCTGTGTTCTTGACCTTCGTGGCCCATGACAACAAGCCACTCACGCCTGTGGAATTGCATGAGCAGCTACCCTATCGCTCGGCATCCACAATCCTGCGCACCCTGGCGGGACATCAGATCTACTATGGTATCCGTCCAGTGCGATCACCCATCGTGCGAGTGAGAAGAAAGGCAGCGTAGAACCTCGCTAATTGAGGGATTCATTGAGGCGCTATGGCCCCTGGGAATTGGATTGAAACTCGGCCATAGCGCTTTTTCTTTGCGAGGTGTGGCAGGTAACGATCCACTTTGGAAGGGATGGCAAGATAAACCCGACGTCTATTCGTTTTGCGAAAGAGGTTGTCTAGTATGGCACGAGTAGAGATCCATTCAGGTGTATGCGGGTCTGTGACTATTGTGGAAGCAACAGCAGTCGAGGAAAACCAGCATCGCGTCCGTCTGAAGATCACCAGCGATTGCAAGGCATGCCAGCGGCTGGCGCAAGCGCTGACCGAGGTGGACGCGCTGCGTGAATTCACTTTCCGCGGTGAAGGCCCTCTCACCTATCAGCTGGCAGCCAAGTATCTGACCCATTCCGCTTGCCCGGTGCCAGCAGGCATTCTCAAAGCGGTAGAGGTGGCGGCCGGGCTGGCGCTGCCCAAGGATGCCACCATCAAGGTCAGCAAAGAGTGAGGGATGTGCTTCTGGCCTGATGTGCAAATGAACAGGCGGGGCGCTTAGAATCCCATCAGCTGGCTGAGATCCACCAATCCATCGGGCAGCGCGGCGATGGAATAGACCAGCGCCAGGCGATTGCGGCGGGTTGCTTCGTCCTCTGCCATCACCAGCACTTTCTCGAAGAAGAGGTTGATGGCATCGGTCAGCTGGGCAAGCGCACTCAGTACAGTATCCACATCCCGGTGACCAGCAGCAAGTGGCGCAGTCACCTCGCGCACCTTCTGCCACAGCGCTTGGCTGTCCGGATCGAGCGCCGAGGGGTCGAGATGATAGGTCCGCACTTCCTCCCAGAGAGGGCGCACGATGCGCTTACAACGGGCATAGGCTACCAAAATGCGTTCCCAGTCCGGGCGCTCCACCCAACGCTGGAGCGCTTGCGCCGCGGCCAAACAGCGCACTGGATTATCCCCTTGCTCGGCCAGCGCCGCTTGCACTACGTCGTGACGCAATCCTTTTTCACGTAGCACTATTTCCAGGCGCCGTCGGATAAACTCTGCGCAGGCAGCCAGGGCAGCTTGCCGATTGTTGGGTTGCGCAGAAGGGGCACGTTCGCCACCACCGACGGTTGCCTCCGCGGTAACATCCGGGAGGAATTGGGCGGCGGTTTGTAACCCTTGCGCAACTGAGAAGTCGAGGTTGTGCTCCAGCAACACGCTCACCAGTCCCAGCGCGTCGCGGCGCAAGCCGTAGGGGTCGGCGGAGCCGCTGGGCGCGAGACCGACGAGGAACAGGCCCGCTAAGCTGTCCAGACGGTTTGCCATTCCCAACACCAAGCCGGGCCGTGTACGTGGCAGTGCGTCGCCGGCGAAGCGCGGCAGATAATGTTCGAAAATCGCCGTGGCGACCGCCTCACTCTCACCAGAGCGAAGTGCGTACTCACGCCCCATCACCCCTTGCAAGTTGGTCAGCTCGATCACCATCTGGGTGGCCAAGTCCGCTTTGCAGAGGTGGGCGGCGCGACGCAGCGTCTCCATTTCCCCTTGGGACAAACCCAGCTGCTTGCCGATGATGGGCGCCAGCTGTTCGATACGCTTGGTCTTGTCCAACATTGAGCCCAGCTGCTCCTGGAACAACAGGGTGTCGAGGCGTGGCAGGAAGCTTTCCAATGGTTGTGCGCTGTCCGCCTTGAAGAAAAACTCGGCGTCGTCATAGCGTGCGCGCAGGACGTTCTCGTAACCCCTTCGCACGATATCCAGATGCTGCGTGTCGCCGTTGCGCACGGCGATGAAACAGGGCATTAAATGTCCTGTTTGGTTCATCACCGGGAAATAGCGCTGATGTTTCTTCATCACGGTGATCAATACCGGTTCGGGCAGCGCCAGGTAGCGCCTGTCGAACGTGCCGCGCAGCGCGGTAGGTTGTTCCACCAGGTTGGTCACCTCATCGAGCAGGGCGGGGTCATCCGGCACGTAACCTCCCACCTCGGCTGCCAGCTGTTCCGCCTGGCGTTGAATTGAGACACGCCGTTCCGCTTCGTCCACCTGGATGCCATGTGCTGCCATCGTCGCGAGATAGGCGGTTGCGCTTTGAATTGCGATGGGAGGGCTATCCGCGGAACGTGGCCCACGGCTGACGCGTCCGCTGGCCACGCCGGCATAGCGGAACGGGAGCGCCTCTTCGCCCAGCAAACACACCAACCAACGGATGGGACGGCTGAAGCTGACGCTGGGATCCTCACCGCCGGCGCGAGGTGAGGGTAGCCAGCGCATGCTCTTCTCAAACTTGAGGCCGGCGATGAGCTCAGGCAGCGCTGTACTCAGCACCTCGGCCACAGGACGACCTGAGATGCGCCGAACGGCAAAAACGTAGCGGCCGCCCTCCGTCTCACACACTTGCAGGTCGGCGACTGCGACCTGCTGATTGCGGGCGAACCCCTCAGCAGCGCGTGTGGGCTTCCCCTCCGCGTCGTAGGCAGCATGCGTGGGTGGCCCCTTGACCAGCTGTTCCTCATCCTGCTGACGTGGCGCGAGATTGTCAACCAGTACCACTAACCGACGCGGCGTGCCCATCACGCGCACCGTTCCGTGCTCCAGTCGCAACTGCTTCAACAGCGCGGGCACCCCTTCGCGCAGCTGGGCGATGGCAGCAGCCACATCCTGTGGTGGCAGCTCCTCGGTGCCGATCTCAAGCAAGAAGGGGACAGGCTGGTTCGGCTGTGGAAGCGCGGACAAGCTAACTGCCTGAGCACTGCGCACGGATGGTTTCAAGAAGGGATAGCTGGCCTGCTCGCGTTGCCGGATAAAGGTGGCGGCAACCTGTCTCGACAACTCACGCATTCGGGCAAAATAACGGGCGCGCTCGGTAACCCCGATGGCACCACGTGCGTCCAGGATATTGAACGTGTGGGAGCAACGCAACACATAGTCGTGTGCCGGGACGACCAATCCCTGTGCCAGACATTCCTTAGCTTCCTGCTCAAACAAGTTGTAGCTCTGCACCATGCGCGCTACATCGGCCACCTCGAAGTTGTATGTGCAGTATTCGACCTCTTGGCGGCGTAGGATGTCGCCGTAGGTATGTTCACCATCCCAGTCGATCTCCCAGACCGAGCTCACGCCCTGCAGGTAGAGCGCAATGCGTTCCAGCCCATATGTCAATTCCACGGCAACCGGATCGGCATCAAATCCACCGAACTGCTGGAAGTAGGTGTATTGGGTGATCTCCAGACCGTCCAACCAGACTTCCCAGCCCAATCCCCAGGCACCCAAGGCAGGGCTCTCCCAGTTGTCCTCCACGAAGCGGATGTCGTGTTCCTCAGGCTTGATGCCCAGCGCGTACAAGCTCTCCAGGTAGAGCTGCTGAGGATTGCCGGGATCCGGCTTGAGGATGACCTGGAACTGGGTATGCATCTGCATCCGGTTGGGATTCTCGGCATAACGTCCATCGTCCGGGCGAAAAGACGGCTCAACGTAGGCTACATTCCAAGGTTCCGGCCCGAGCGCGCGCAATGTGGTTGCCGTGTTCGCCGTGCCGGCGCCCACCTTCTCGCTGTAGGGAAACCAGATGAGACAGCCATAATCTGCCCAATACTGTTGTAATTTCATGATAATCTGCTGAAAGTTAAGCGGTTTGGTCATAGGAGCATACCTTTTCGTGTGAGGATACGCTATGTGTTATGTATTCGAGCTCTTCGCCCAGTTGCTCTCGAGTACCTTGCCTCCGCCATAATTTAGATTTCAAGGGTGTTACATGGTCACATTCTTATGCTGCTCACGGCGCAAGTGGTTAATGAACTCCACCGACTTCAGCTGGCGTTCCAACACGTGCACGATGAAGTCTCGCAGGTGCGATTCCAGCTCCATATGGATCTCTGAGTTTAACCGCAAGGTGGCGACTTGTTCCCACGATTCCGTCTGCATATAGCGCAACACTTTGAACGTGGGCAACGTCAGTGGCGTCATGTGCTCCACTTGCCCCTTGTGACGCGGACAAAGCACCCCACCCAAGGGTGGGCTGAAGTAATTGAGCACAGGTTCGAGGCGCCTTTGACAGGCGACACAGAAATATAGCTGGGGTCGATAACCTGTCAGTTCCAGAGTGTGCAGCTCAAAAAAGCGCAGCGCAAGGAGTGGATCGCGCGCCGTACACAGTCGGTCGAATGTACTCATGGTCAGGTAGAACAAGGGGGCGTTCTCATCCTGTTCTTCGGTAAAGCGGGTAACCAGCTCACCAACATAGTAGGCCATACTGGCGCGCTCGAGGTCTTCATGGAGCTGTCGAAACGGCTCCAACACTTCCGCTTGAGACACGATATCAAACGTCGATCCACGCGCCACCAACAGATTGACGTGTGTGAACAACTCGACATGGCCGGCTTTGCGGCTGCTTAACTTGCGCACCCCCTTGGCCAAAAGACGCAAACGGCCCAAGTGTGGAGTGAAGACGTGGAGCAGACGATCTGCCTCGCCGAACTCGGTGCGATGCAGAATAAGCGCTTCCGTACGATACAGACGTTCGCGTTCCGTCATCCGTCGGCTCTCATCTCATCCCCGCTCGCGCGCACCAAATCAACATACTCAGCCTTGACCAGATTCTGCGCTCCGATCTCCATCAGTTCCAGCAGCTCCCCAATCAACCGCGCCTTATGTTCGGCATCACGCGCTGACCAAGTGCGGCTCTTGATCTCTAAAAAGTGTGATTTCCCCGCCGGCGCGACGAGCTCATCCAAATTCACGGCGAAATCGGTATCCCGATACATGATGTGGAAGCGGTAGCGGTGCTTTACCACTTGCCGTTCTTCATTCGGCTTGAAATATTCTCGGTAAAAGCGCAGACTGCGGTTCGCAGGTGCTGTGTAACGCGAGCGCGTCAGCACTACCGAATAATCATATTCTTTCTCGTACATAGGCAGCACAAGCGTGAGCGTATATTCAGCGCTCTGTACCGTCCCATTCGCATCCAGAATCTCATCTTCACGATAACGCAAGCGACCCTGCTCACGCTCTTGAAACAGCATATAGGTGTCGTACTGATTACGCCGCGATGGATGATTGATGCCCAGGTTCATACGCTCAATACGCTCTTGTATCCGATGCGCGTCGTCAAGGTACACTTTGACTTGCACCTCGTACGTCTCCTGTGGCACAATCCCCCCGCTGACTGCCAACAGCTTGGACAGCAAATTCCCTTCGCGCGCGATCAGAAAGGAATCGATACGTTGCGCGAACTGTTGCGCCTGTTTGTGCAACGCCTCTTCGTCCAGGGTCAACAGGCGACGCTCGCGCATCAGCCACCGCCCGTTGACCATCAGATCGCGCACATCGCTGCTCTTCGTGGCATAAACCAGTTGTGAATAGATGGCATTCTGATCGCGGCGAAATGTGGGAAGTTGGTGCGTCTGATCCAGCGTTACGACGGCAATGTCCGCGCGTTTACCCTCTTCCAGCGAGCCGATTGCATGTGCCAGATGGAGTGCTTTTGCGCCCTCGATGGTTGCCATAGCGAAAGCGACCGCTGCCGGCACAGCGACCGGGTCGCCGAAGCAACCCTTCGCCAGCAGGGCAGCCAGACGAGTCTCCTCGAACATATCGAGATCGTTATTGGAAGCAGGCCCATCTGTACCGATACCCACGTGCAAACCCAGATCAATCATTTTTTGCACAGCGGCAACACCGCTTGCCAGCTTCAAGTTGCTGCTCGGACAGTGCACCAGGCCGGCATCGTGCGCGCGCAAGATTTGCAGCTCTTTCTCATCCAGATGGACGCAGTGGACGGCGATCAGCTGGGCATCCAACACCCCTTGCTGTTCCAGCCATGGCACAATAAGCTCACCATAACGGGCTTGCCAATCCTCCACCTCTTGGCCGGTTTCGGCGATGTGAATTTGCAAAGGCACATCATATTGGATTGCCAAATGGACAGCGGCATGCAGCAATTCAGGGGTAACGGTATACACAGCATGAGGCGCGATTCCAGGCACGATGAGCGGATGCCCACGCCACCGCTCGATAAAGGTGCGCGCATATTCCAAGCTCTCTTCGTAGCTGGTCGCATCCGGCGAGGGGAATTTGAGAATTGTCTCGGTGCATATCGCGCGCATGCCGGCTTCCGCGGCGGCATAGGCGACTTCCTCTTCGTAATAGTACATATCGCAAAAGGTGCTGACACCGGAACGGATCATCTCGGCGCATGCCAGCAGAGTCCCCACGTGGCAGAACTCCGCGCCCACGAACTCGCGTTCCACAGGCATCATATAGCCGTACAACCACACATCTAGCCGCAAGTCGTCGGCCAAGCCACGCAACAATGTCATAGGGGCATGAGTGTGTGCATTGATCAATCCCGGAATGATAGCGCATCCGGTGCAATCTGCCGTCTGTGCCGCTGCGATGTTCCTCTCCAGATCTGCAGTCGTGCCGACCGCCGCAATGCGGTCACCGCGCACAGCTACTGCGCCATCGGCAATGATGCGGCGTGCAGCATCCATAGTGACTACGGTGGCATGGGTTAGCAGCCAGTCAGCTTCGTACACGTTCATTTGCCTTGTTCTGGGGCATTATGCCACGTGCCGGTTACAAAACAAGCCAGCAAGTTGAAACCGCGCTGGCTTGTGTTCGGGAGCTTCTCTGCTATCCGCCTGGGGTTGAGCCAGGGCAAACTTTAAAGTGCCTCGGCAGCTCAATCCCAGTCTTCTTCCTCGTCCTCGTCGAGCAGCTCTTCTTCTTCCTCGTCTTCCCACTCCAGCGGTTCCTCGTCGAGAATTTCCTCTTCCTCTTCCCCCCACTCTTCATCGTCTTCCAGCATTGCATCTTCGATGCCTTCGTAGGTGAGGCATCCGCCTTCGGGATCGTAGGTGACCTGCTCGGAAGAACAGACACCATCGTCCCAGTGGATACAATCGCTTGCGCGGCAAATAATTTTGGTCATAATTTTTCCTCCGACCGAATGTAACGTCCAGCGACATTCAATGCCGACTGGCAGCAATATGTCTCACCCGCTAAGGGTTGACCGATTTCATTTCCCAGATGCTCAGAACAAATAAAACTGTCATAATCAACGCCGAAGCCACACGCCACACGCACACGGCCAAGATGACAAACAGCTCCAGATAGGTTAAATAGGCGGAGAATAACACGCCCAGAAGCGAGATGCCAAAAATGGCAAGCGTGACGTATGCTTCTAGATTTTCATTTACACGGCAGCGCGCGATGAGCAATGCTAACAGGGCAATGTAAGCAAGCAATCCAAAAACAGCAACCGGGATTCCGAACATCTTGGCATAGACGCTCTGGGCAGCCAGATCACACCCTTGGGAATCCCCACATATCACTGGCAGCTCAAACAGGTGCGTGTAGCTCAGATAACCTGCCACGCCAATGCCTGCCCACGTCAACAGCAGCATCAACCACCAGCGCCAAGCCACCACCGGTGAAGCGGGCGGAATAGGCCTCGACTTAACTGAAACACTCACCTTTCACCTCGCAAGCAAACTGTCGAGCAGATTGCGCAGATCGCCCTCCGACATAGCACCCACGTGTTTCTGGCCGTTTAGAAACCACGTGGGTGTGCCCTCCACACCGGCCTGTCGGCCTGCGTTGAGATCGGCCTGCACCTGGGCTGCCTTGGCACGTGAGTCGAGACAGCGGTTAAACGCATCCGTATCCAGCCCTAACTCTTGGGCATATGCTTTCAGGCGAACGATGCTATAGGCAGCCATACCACCCCCGCGGCTGGCATATAGAAGATCGTGATACTGCCAGAAATAAGCTGGCTTCTGATCAAGTGCGCACAATGACGCCTGGGCGGCTTGCGCCGACTCCGGGGTCAGGAAAGCAAAATTGTGAAAGATGACCTGGAGCTTGCCTGTCTCGATATAGTCCGCGCTGATCGCTTCCAGCACCTCGGCAAACTCGGCGCAGTGCCCGCACAAAAAGTCGGAATATAGCTCCATCTTGAGAGGAGCGTCGGGTGAGCCCTTGTATGGGTTGCCTTCCTGGGTTATCCCTGTCGGATAAGACAGTGCACTACCGGCCGCCTGACGCAACCGAGAGCTGTTCAGAACGATCAGCAATATGGCAGCCACAGCGGTCACGCCCGCCACGAGGATGATTTGTGCTGTGGTGACACTCTGCTTCCGCCCGGCTGACTGCCCTCGTGCTTGAGGAGGTGACTTGCTCCTACTGCTCACTTTTCTTCCATCCTAAACCAAAAAAACAGGCAGGTCTCAGAACCACCTTATGGACAGTGACAATCTTCTCAACGGGCTTACGCCCACGTTTCCTAATGCCTAACCGAACAGTTACGTGGTGGTAGCGTTACCATGTAAGCCATAACGGACAGCACAGCTGCCACGGCGCGCGGATTTTACTCCTACCGTCTTCTGTGTGCAAAATTGGGTGGAAAAAATTCTATGGCTGTTTAGTCTTAGGTGGAAAAGTGTCAAAGGGAATGCG
>Ga0078972_1012358_pt1 | contig 14727 bp, 19 predicted proteins | sample YelNatPaOPGAMG01_FD_67568 | JGI IMG/M metagenome (GOLD analysis project Ga0078972, IMG submission 67568) | Hot spring thermophilic microbial communities from Obsidian Pool, Yellowstone National Park, USA - OP-RAMG-01 (SPADES assembly) (version 2) | ecosystem: Environmental > Aquatic > Thermal... | reverse complement strand
GCAGGTAATCAGCAGGAAGTGGTAGCCAACCAGTAAAATGTCAGACACAGATTTTGTCGTAACATTTGAGAATTTTGAAGATGGATTTTCTCCTTTGGCCCATATTGACAGCAAGACCTTTAAGGGTTCAAAAGGTCAAGCTTCGGAGATGAAAGCTGATGTAATATCAAATCCTGGCTTTATTCAACAATCCCCAGCTTTAGCGGATTTGACAAACGGCAATCAAGTAGGAGTAGTAACCGAGCCGATAAGGTTCATTTTGGACAAACCAACAGCTTCAGACACGACTTTTGCAGTTGGAACAACGAAACTTTTTAAATTGAGTTCTACAACAGTAGCAAGTAGTGGGTGGCCGAAGAGCATATCAAGTATGGTAGAAGGAGAATCAATAATCCGCCTTAAAAACAATTTGTATGTTTTTTACAATACATCAACCGCTGGGAAAATTGCGGCAATGCCTGTAGATGCACAATTGCAGTATCGTAGCCCACAGACGGCAGCAAACGATACAGGCATCGGAACAATAGCTTGGCAAGAGGTTGACGAGGCGAAAACAAAAAACAATCTTCACGCTTACGCAGAAGATACTAGCGGTACAGTGAAAACATCAAACTATTTAAAACTGACTAATTTTGGATTCAATGTGCCAAGCGACGCAACGATAAAAGGTGTCCAAGTGAAAATTAGGCGTTATGCGGACACCGCACCATCATCAAATTATTATGTTAAAGACAAATACATCTTCCTAGTAAAAAATGGAGCTATTGTTCCAGCAAGCAATAAATCAAAGGGAGATATTTGGGGTACTTGGGGTACAGAAACTTATTACAGCTATGGATCTTCTTCAGATTTGTGGAAAACCACCTTAACGCCAAGTGATGTCAATGCTTCTAATTTTGGGGTTGCCATCTCAGTTGAAATCCTCAACAACATTGCATATATAGATCACGTAGAAGTGTCTATTTTTTACACTAGCAGCTCTGAATCTGAATCGCAAGTTATAGATTCGTGGCTGGACTATATTGATTATCACGACCAAACTATTTCATTGGAAAAAACAAAACACCCAGTCTCAGCCAAAGAAGATATTATGGTTTTTGGAAACGGTAGGTATTTGGGAGTTTATATTGAGGGCTCTAGTGAGTTTGACGAAAAAAGATTAGATTTTGGCGAGGGCGCAGAAGTTGCCGATGTAGTCTTTCACGCTAATATGTGGTGGATAGCTGTAAATTATGGAGAAGGACGAAGAAGCCAAATATATCTATATGACGGATCTGCAATGAGCAATATTCTATCCGATGAGGTTGGACTTGGAAGCCAAAAAATTGGATTTTTGTATGTTTTAAATGGTATTGTCTATGTCGCCTATGATGACTTGACAGCAGATGGCTTTGCGATTGGTTGGGTTAGTGGAAGACAAATAAAACCTCTCCGATATTTTTCAGGGACATTGCCAGACCACAGGCAAAAGACACTATATAAAAGCACAATTCTTTTTGTCTCAGGAAGCGATATCTATTCTTTTGGCGCACCCGTTGAACAGTTACCGATACAAATCTCAAGACTAACAAGTGGCGGATATGCAAATGTTGAAGGTATTGCCGCTCCTTTTGGAACACCGATGGTTGCCTCATATAGTGGCAGTAATTACAGACTAGCAAAATTTAGTGGTCTTTCAACCAGCAGTAATTGGAAATCCGTATTTGTTGATGTTACCAAAAATAGGAGCTTAGGAAAAATACACACCGTAATTGTAAATACCAAAGCCTTGTCTTCAGGAGCAAGAGCTGATTTGACGATAGAAGGTAATCAAGGAAGCAAGACCTCAAATACAATGCAAATAACGGGGGCAAATAAGACAAGACACGTGTTTAGAACAATCAATTTACCAGCAGTTGAAGATATGAGGGTAATTGTTGATTATCAGAATGGAAGCACGAGTGCTAATTGTCCGATTAGAAAAATTGTTTGCTTAGGTAATTTTGTTGAAAGGTGAAAAAGATAGTATTTGGACTGATAATACTTTTGATTTTAAAAGTTATGATTGATTTAACGCCAAATAATAGACCTTTGCCAGCGGAACAGGAATTGGTAACGCCATACATTCCTGGTGAGCGTCCATTGGGCGAAACTATCGGTGGACTTCAGATGTTTTCTAATGTCTTCAAGCGGGGTTATGGGGATAATGTTTTTGGCTCTGATGCAAACGGAATTTGGCTTGGGGGGTCTGATTATGACAAAGGTAAATTTAAAGTCAATATGTCAGGCGAAGCGGAGATGAAAAGTGTTACTTTGGTTGACGAAAACGACCAAACTTTTATAGATGCGAAAGGTATTGTAAGCACGGCTAATTTTAAGTATGGTTCTGCCACATACACCACCTATCAAGAAGTTGATGGATCAACATCGGGTTATAAAGATGTGCCAAACCCCCAGTTGACCATTAGTTTAACCCGATCTGCTAGGGTTCTTTGTATGGCTTCTGTTTGGACTTGGCATAATACTTCGGGTCAGCAAGCCACCCTGCGTATGTATGTGGGAGAAGGGCGGACACCATTAGCTTTGGTGACTGATACTATTCACACCCTGCCATTGTTCGGAGTTTATGAATTGTCGGCAGGAGATCATACTTTTAAGCTTCAGGTGGAAAATCTTACCCCAGCATCAGGAGAGAAGATAGCATTTGATGATATAAGTATTATCTATATGATATTGGGTAACTAAAATTGTATAATTGATAAAAGCGTTGTGTTAGACAACGCATATGTCGGGAATTTACACACCAGAACAATTGGGAATAAAACCTCCAGCAGGTGGTTTTCAAACAGGGGGATGGTATCAAGGCCGTCAATATTGGAATGGAACATTTTCAGATCCAGGTGTTATTCATCCTTGGTCCAACCAACAAGGAGCAGGTCAAGCAGTTTCACAAGAAGTAAGAGCACAATCTGCTGCAGCTCAAGGTGTTTCACTTCAACAATTCAACGACTACTTGGACAAAGTGAGTGTAGCCAACATTCAAGCTCCTGTAACTCCATCTTATATCACTGGCTCAACACAAAATTATGTTTCAGGATTAAATGCCGAAGTTGAAGCTGCAAGAAAAGCTTTAGAGCAAAGACTTGCACAAGACCAAGCTCAAACGCAGGCCGAACTTGAAGCAGCAAAGAAAAGAGAAGCTGAGGCTGTGCAGGGGGTAAGCACTTTGACAACCCCATTTAGGGAAACTTTAGAAAAAACGGAAAGAGAAAGATTAGGAACGGATGTAGTTTTATCTCAACAAAGAAAACTTTTAGACGAATTAGATCAACTTTTAACAGAGGGGAATCAACTCATTAGACAACAAAAAGAGGTTACGGGCTTGGCTGCAATCCGTAACCCACGCATCCAAAAGACAATGGACGACATTGCGGCACGAGCAGGAGTTATTAATGCTGTAGTAAGCCTGCAAAATACTTATCTTGCAAATGCCTATCAATCAATAGATAGGTCGGTAAATGCTATAGCTCAGGATAGAAAAGATAGACTAGCTTACTATGATACAGTTTTAAATTTAGCAAACCGAGACATTATTAATCTTGATAACAAGAGTCAAGAAGTAGCAAAAGAACAAATCAATCTACTCAAGTTTGACCTAGAGCAGACCACTAAAACAGCAGATTACATTAAGCAATTGATGGTTAACCCTGATACAGCCCTACTGTTGGCTCAATCAGGAGTAACGCTCAACGATAGTATAGAAACAGTCAACAAAAAACTTGCCGATGTTCAATATGCTAATGAGGTTAGAGATTTATCAAACAAAATGTCAACCTCGGGATATGTCGCCGTCGTTGATCCAAAAGGTGTTCCACAAAATCAACTTATTACAATTACAGACAGCAAAGGGAACAAATACTACTACAGGAAAGCAGTTACTGGCGATAGTGGCTTTGATACTTCCTCGTTTCTTAAAAACCTAGCCAGTTTAGGATACAAAGTAAGCGGAGGAACGACAACGACAACGGAAACAAAAATTCCACAAGTCAATGTAGACCTTATATGGGATGAAGTGTTTGGCAATTCAATAGGAACGATGGCAGGCGCACCTGCATTTTCACCTGCTGGCGGTGTTGGCACAGTATGGAAAGACTCAACTGGTAAAAAATGGATTTATACTGTCAACGGCTGGAAAATGACTAATTCATAAGTATATAATTTAGAAAGGGGGGAAATATGCTAACCGAACAACAGATAGCAGAATTTACAAGGCGAGCAAGACTGGCTGGTCTTACTGATGACCAAATAAGGCAAGAAATTGAAAAGAAAGCAAGGGAATTTGAAGGAACAACTTCGCCACTGGCTCAAACAACTACCACAATGGGGACTGTTTCTGCACCTTCTGCACCATCAAAAACCCAAACACAAGTCGGAGATGTTACTGGCGGAGAAAGTGTCGGATTTATTGTCAACTTCATAAAAAATCTTGTCCAACCAGCAATTGAATATGGCAAGTTTGTGGGGGAAGCAGGCTATCAGGCTGGAAGATTTGCTTTTGACCCACTGTTCAGGAAAGCTGTTTTAGGAGAAAAACTAACACCAGAAGAAGAAAAGAAATTAGCCTCGCAAAAAGCAACTTTATTCTATTCTGAAGAAGAAGCGCAGAAAAAACTATCAGACAGGGGAAAAATTGCTATAACTGGAGCAAAAGCTACTGCTGGTGCTGCGTCTTACGCTATTCCGTTTGGAGAAGGAACATCTTTAATGTCTAAAGTGTTTATTCCTGGCTTTGCTTCAGGGGCATTGTTTGAGGCGTCCAAAGAAGGAGCAACGCCTGAGTCTGTTCTCGAATCTGGTGTGTCGGGGGCGTTGACTGCAGGTGCAATTGAAGGGGTTGGTGGTATGCTTTCTTGGGTAAAAGGAAAAAATGGGGAAATCATCAGGCAAAGTGAAAAGTTAGCTGAAGACACAAGAAAAATTAAGGTAAAGCCATCAGTGTTTGGGGCAAAACAAGAGCAAGCCATTAACGAAACACTTAACAAATATGGCTTTAAAGGTTCGGCACAAAAACAATACGAGATGCTAGAACCGACCTTGAATGAAATAGAAGGCAAAATTCAAGATTTTATTAAGAAGAACCCAGACTTATCAGTATCAGCCGACAAAATTAAAGACGCTTTTATGAACAACCTCAAAAGCTCTTTGAGGACAGGGGATTTAACTGAAAAACAAGCCATAAACGAAATCAACGGCTATCTCAACGACTTACTGATGGCAGCTAAAGGAGCTGAAGGTGCAACTGGTCAAGAACTGGTTAAAGGTGGGGTAAAGGAAATACCACTTTCTACACTGCGGGAGATGAAGAAAATCCTGAATCAAGACTATGCAAGTGTTTTTAAAAAGATAGAAAATGGCTCATCTCTCAATCCCCGTGAGAAGGTAATTGCAGCGGCTTGGGATAGTCTTGATGAGGCAATAAAAGATGTGTCTCCTGAAATAAAAGAGCTTCTTTTGGACGAAAGCAATCTCTATCGTGCAGCTCAACCTTTAGCCTCTGCAAGATTTAACCCGCCAACATTTAGAGTGGCAGGAACTTCTGTCCCTGCATCAATTACTCAGAAATTAAGAGATTTGGGTCAAACAGTCTTAAAGAAAATAGGTCTAGGTGTAGAAAAATTGCCAGAAGGACAAGCACTTCAGAAGTCTACTCTTGAGAAGTTGGCTGCATTGACGCCTGCTGCACTAAAGGAACAAGGATTAAGCGATAGTGATATTCAAAAAGTTGAGGAACTAAAACAAAATCTGCTTCCTACTACAACACCAGTTGAAGAGCAAATAACTAAATCACTTTCAAACAAACCAAATCCACTAAATCCTTTTGGCGGGTTGACAAAAAGACAGGTTTTAGCTTTAGCTCTCACCAACGGAGCATCAACCAAAGATCTAGAAGAAGTAGGAAAAATTTACGATATGCTTGCTTCAGATGATAGTGTAGTCAGTGAGGAGAATATGAAGATTGCTGATACTCTACGAACCGAATACTTTAAGAGGACTCAAGAAAACGGTTGGATTGATATTGTTAATGCCTATAACAAAGTTATCAATACCACCGATACGGCTGCTGGTGATGTTTCGCTCATCTTTGCTTTTATGAAGTTACTTGATCCTGGAAGTGTGGTTAGGGAAGGTGAATTTGCAACGGCTGAAAATACAGCTGGTATTCCTGAAAAAATCAGACTGCAGTATAACAAAGCTCTTAAAGGAGATCGGCTAACCCCAGCTCAGAGAGCAGCATATAGAAAAGAGGCAGAACGAGTTTTTCAGGTTCATCAACAGCGACAAGCTCCAATAGACGCATACTATCAAGGTTTGGCACAACGCTACGGCATTGACCCATCACTTATCGGGGTGGGGCTTTATAAATAGACTACTTGATTAAATATCGCACAAGTTGAAGAAGGGCAAGAAAGGAGATTGTTTTCCAAATATCTTTATACCACGGTCTTGTGCCGACAAGTTTATTCCAGCCTTTAATCTTCCTTAGAAGTTTTAAAATGACAAATGCAAGAGCAAAGACAAAGAGGAAAATTAGCAACTTAAATAAGTCTTCCATATCAATAATACTTTAGCACAATTAGAACAGATTTGCTATAATAGACTAAAGCGTTGGAAAGGTTATCAAACCCAGCATAACGCTATGAAAAAAGGTGGCAGACCAACAAAATTCAACAGTAAGACATTTCTCAAAAAAGTAGAAAAATACCTTGCTTCACGACAAGACGAGACTGAAGTTGTGAGGGATGGCAAGCACTCTCCCGTTGTCCGTCTCAGAGTAAAACTTCCAACAATTGAAGGCTTTGCTCGTTTTTTAGGCGTCACAAAGCAAACACTTTTTAATTGGGAAGAAGATTACCCTAAAGTAGCAAAGGGATTGGAACTGATAAAACAAGAGCAATTTCAGAGGCTGATTGACGAAGGATTAGCAGGATATTATAACCCCACCATCACCAAACTAATTTTGTCTGCAAATCACGGAATGGAGGAGGAGACAAATGTAAAAGGGAAAATAACCCATACCTTTGATGAGCAACAAATCCAAAGAATCGCCGAGCGTATCCTTGCAAAAGGGCGAGGCGATAGTAATACACCAATCAAAGAAAAATCTGATTGATTTTGCGATAGCCATAGACCGCAATTATCAGGATACTTGGTTTCATGAGTCGTTGGCTACTATCTTGCAATCTGCTCTTGAGAAAGTAGAGAGGGGAGAAGATGCAAGAATTATCATTCAATGTCCACCACGACACGGAAAAAGCAATATAGCTACAATCAAGTTTCCCGCTTGGGTTCTTGGCCACCATCCCGATTGGCCGATTATTGTAGCCTCTTACTCAGGGGAACTTGCTACTAAGTTTGGACAAGAGACAAGAGATGTAATGCAAACTCCTCAATATCAGAAAATCTTTTCAACAAGATTAAGAGCTGATACCAAAGCAAAAGGATATTGGAAGACAGGAGAAGGTGGAAGCTATATGGCTGCTGGTGCTGGAGGTGCTTTTACTGGTTCAGGTTTTAAAATTGGGATCGTTGACGACATTTTCAAGAACCGAGAGGAAGCAGAGTCGGAAGTGATCCGTAATTCAAGGTGGGATTGGTTTCGCTCAACTTTCTATACCCGACAAGAAGGTGCAACTGCAATTATTGTTATCAACACCCGCTGGCACACCGATGACCTTGTGGGGAGACTAATTGAAAAGCAAAAACAGGATGAGGCAGAAGATACTGAAAATTATGATAGATGGAAGATTATCAACTTTCCTGCAATTGCAACTGAAGATGAAACTTTTAGAAAAAAGGGTGAAGCATTATGGCCAGAAAAGTTTCCCATTGAGAAGTTAAGGAGAACAGAAAGCACTATTGGACCCTACGAATTCGCAGCACTTTACCAGGGCACACCTATAACCTCAGAAAATCAGGAGTTCAAAGAGATTTGGATTAAGTATAGGTCTTGGGCTGAGGTTGAGGCTCTAGATACCCGTAAATTTGCCACAATCGACCCAGGTGGAAAAGAAGCGGACAATGACTATACAGGAATTGTCAGGAATTATGTTGATAAACAAAATAAATGGAATTTAAAAGCAATGAGAGTGCATTTTGACTCAAAAGAGCTGATAAATTACATCTTCACTTTACACGATGAAGGATTTGAGAAAATCGGAATTGAGGAGACAGTTTACTTGAAAGCAATTAAGCCATTTTTGGACGAGGAATGTTTAAGGCGAGATAAGTTTCCAAACATAGTGCCGTTAAAACACAACAAGACTCAAAAAGAGGTAAGGATTAGAGGGCTTATACCACGCTACGCTTCAGGAGGAATTTTCCACATTGAAGGAGAATGCGGAGATTTAGAAAAAGAAATGGTAGTTTTTCCCAAAGGAGCACACGATGACACGCTTGATAGTTTAGCAATGCAACTTGAGATAGCAGAAGCACCGATTGACGAATATAAACAAGCGGTATTAAGGCAACAAAGAGAAGCAAGAAAGGACATTATTCAAAAAAACTATGGATTATAAATGCGTTAATTATGCGGAAAAACACTTCCCCGCACTTCCCTACTACCTCTACCCTACCCTATTGAGGCTAAATTGGACTTTTTAAATATGGTTTGATACTATATTAGTATATGGATGACGACCTTATAAAAAAGCTAAAGTCGGACCCAGCCTTCATTGAGTTTCTGAATTATGTCCTTGAAAAAATAGAAGAAATAGATACGGTTAATGGTTTGGAAAATCTATCAAACGAACAAGCAGGAGAAGAAGCCAAAATCAGAAGCAAGGTTAAAGACAGGCTGAATGAGATTTTAAAACCTTTTATTGAATTTAGAGGAAAAAGAGAGCCAACAGACGAAGAAATCAAAAAAGCCGAAGAAAAGTTTGGCTTGTAAATAGGGGGTGATAAATATGCCTTGGAAGGTTGTAAAACGCTCAGGCTCAAGACCTTGGAAAATTGTCAAAACTACAACTGGTAAAGTGGTTGGTTCTTCTACGACTAAAGCTAAAGCTGAGGCAAGTGTAAGAGCAAGGTATGCAAATGCAAAAGGAAAATGAGCAACGAAGCGACTAAACAACAAATCCGTGCTTGGCTTGAAGAGGCAATCAGAAAAGCACAAAATCCCGATCCGAGAGAAAAAATCAAACGGGAAAGGGAAGAGAGGAGAAAAAAGGTGTTTAAATTCTATGGCCTATGAGTGGAAAAGTATACAAACTACTTCGCAAAGAAGCTGAAAAATATGGTGTGCCTTACAGGATGGCTAAAAATGCTTTTAAAAAGCTAAGCAAGAAAGAGCAAAAGATAGTATTGACAAAGGTATCTTGAAGTTATAGACTACAACCAGTATGGATTATAAAGATCTTCAGAAAAAAGCCAAAGAGCTTGGACTTCCTTACATTGGTGTCTCCCGTTCAGACCTTGAAAAAGCAATAAAAGAGAAAGAAGCCTCTAGCGATGTGGTGGCTAACGATGAGGCACTAGCTCAATCAGAAAAAATGTCTAGTGAACCCGAAGCGACTGCTCCCGCCAAAGAGGTTTCTTACAATACAGCAGTTATTATAAACAAAGAAGGAAGGGAAGTAAGAAGATACTCGTTAGAGATGCACGGAGAGAAGTGGGCAGAACTTGCTGATGAATTTGCGAAGAAAAATGATTACAAGGTTGAATTTAAATTTGTTGAAGAAGGTATCAGATGTCCGTCTTGTGGATATGTGTTTCATTTGTCTTGACAATCTGATATAATAAAAATAGCAAATTGACATAGAAAGCGTTGTGAAGCTTGACGGTTTAGTAGGGGTGCAAGTTCGTCACAACGCTTTCTTGCTCCCCGACTTGACCGCCAAAGGGCGGTTTTTTTTATTAGCCATACTGGCAAAAATTTGGTCCTATGGACGATCAAACACAACAGAATAAAGAAGAAGATTTAAAAGTAACTCCTGAAGAGCTAGAAGCCGACAAGGAGTTTCAAAAGGAAGTAGCTGAAGACGAGATCAGAAGTAAAATCGCTGGGGAATTAGGGATAGACCCTGAGGAACAAAGCGAGCTTCTTGACAAACTCGTTGAAAGGGAAAAATCTTACAGGGAAAAGTTATCTGGAGCAATTAAGCAAAAGATTAACTGGAGAGAAAAAGCCCTTAAAGCTTCCGAGAAACCGAAGGGAAATCCTAAGGAGGGTAACACCCAAACACAGGAAACACCTGATATTGAGTCTTTGATTGAAAAGAAGCTTGCAGAGCGTCTGGAAGCAAGAGAACTTGAAGAACTTGCTTTACCTGACGAACTGAAAGCCGAAGTCAAAGATTTAGCAAAATTAAAAGGTATTTCTGTAAGAGAGGCAGCGCAACTTCCTTATATCCAAGCGAGAAAGGAAGAAATTGAAAGGGAGGAGCGGATAAAAAACGCAACTCCTAAGCGCTCAAACAAGGGGTCGTATGCTATGAATTATGATCCCTCAAAGCCTTTGAATCCTGCGGATTTTGACTTTAACACTGAGGAAGGCATTAGAGCCTGGAAGGAAGCAAGGGCTGCGAGGCAAAAGTATCTAGCTCAACAGAAGCAGTAAACCCCAAAATCACCTCTCTTACTTTACAAAATTAGTTTGACCTCAATTTTAAAAATTGAGTAATTTTGAAAGGGGGTGAAAAATAGAAAATATGGATGACATAAGACAAGAGTTTTGGGGTGATCTGCAAGCCGATCTATACACGGCTAATACTGCTGTGTATTTGGCTAACCAGTCGCTCGAAAACATAATCCGTCAGGATGGTCGCAAGGCTCACAAGCCGATTCTCTCTCATCCGCAGACTGGAACTTATACTCCTCACAGCGATATTACATTCGACCAAAAGAAGGCTTCAAAGCAAACTCTTGAGGTTGATACATTTGAATACGCTGCTGAGGAGATCGACATCACCGAGAAAAATCAGACTCCATATGACTTACTCAATCACTCTCTTGAGTCAATCCGCAGAGGTTTGATGAACAGGGTGGAGCAGGTTTATATGGGTCAAATCTCCAATGCCTTCCACTCGATATCGGGTGCGCCTGTTACTGTTACGAGCGCAAATATCCTTGATATCCTTGAGGAGGCAGAAGGTAAGCTCGGTGCATTCGATGCCCCTTATGAGACTTCTCTAAGGGCTGCAGTTCTTGGCCCAAGAACAGTTGCAAAACTGAGGAGGGCTAAAGCTGACAGAGAGAGCCGACTCGGAGACGAGACACTGGAAAACGGTGTCGTCGGACCTTGGATGGGTTGGACTGTTGTTGAAAACAACAACCTTCCCTGGAGCGCCACATTGAACATTGCCACTAATCCAACCAACGGAGATACCGTAACGATTTCTGGCGTCACCTTTACTTTTGTATCTTCTTTGGGTACAACTCCTGGCAATGTCCTGATTGGTGCTAACGCTGCTGCTTCAAGGGCAAACTTGAAGGCTGCAGTAGAAGGTGGCTCTGGAGCTGGTTCAACTTATGTTGACCTCAGCATTAGGGATAAGTTTATCCTGAGGAGAAAGAGATATGTTCGCTGCACAGCCGATGCTGCTATGGCCTTCACAGGCTTTGGTGATATATCAGTCAGCGAAACTCTGACTGCCTCTGCTGATGGTTGGGCGAACCAGAAACAGCAAGCCGTCTTTATGATCCGAGGGGCTATCGACTTGGTTTTGCAGTTCGTTGACCTCAAAGTCGCCGACAAAGAAAAAGGCTTCGCCGATTTGCCGAAAGGTATCATCGGAGTTGGAGCTAAGATGTTTGACGATGGAGCGGTCTTGGCTGTAAAACTCGAGCAGGATGTAAGCGGCTTCTAAACGAACCCTGGTCTAGGGGTTTGTAACTCAACCTAGACTCGCTTTAGAGGAGATAAGCGTCATTATCTCCTCACTAAGCGAAAGGGGGTGAGACAAAAAGAGGTAAGACCCTTTTTAAAAGGGCTCTCGTAAAAAACTATGAAAATACTAAATAGAGGATTACGAGTTTATGGCGACCTTGAGGTTGGAAAATCTCTAGGTTTTATTGCTGGTAAAAATGTTGGAGGGACTGTAACACAGACAACTTCAGCATCAACGCCTGTCACCATCAATAAGTATGCAGGGCAAATTACAACTGTTGCCTTGACAACCGCTGCTGGTGCTGAGGAAGTGTTTACCGTCAATAACAGTAAAGTCAAAGCTACCGATGTTGTGGTTGTTTCAACTACTTATGGCGGTGCTGGAACACCAGCTGTGTCGGTTAAAGGCGTGGCTAATGGCTCATTTGTCATTGTGATTACAAACCTTCACGCATCAGCTGCTTTGGATGCAGCAATGACGATAAATTTTGCCATTATCAGGGCGGTCAATAGCTAGTTGACTGCTTACTCTGTCCCGTCAATCGGGACAGAAATAAACAGTCAAAAAGGAGGTGGTAAATATGAGTAGAGGTAATAAACAAAGAACAGTCGGAACATCAGCTGCAAATACGGCTCAAACCGTTTCTACTCCTACTGGAGCAGTAAGAAGGCTTTTGCAGGTGCTAGTAGCTTATTCTAATACTCCAACTCACAGCGGAGTTACTGTGACTTTAAACTCTGGAGCTGGAGCTGCATACGATACGGTTTTAAGCACTGGCTCTGCAAACGCTAGATATACGGTATATGTCCCTAATGGAGAAGTAATTCTCTTGGAAGATGATACTGTTGATGTTACTGCACCTGCTGGAGGAACTGGGATTACAAGTTCTGTTTCAATTTATACAGAAGTTGTTGAATATTAAATTGCAGGAAAATATATCTTGCAATTATTTTTAATAGTGTTAAAATTATCTTAAGAAACAATGGCAACCTTTACTTGGACAGCACAACTAACAAGTGGAACACTCACAATCGGAGCGACTGATAAAGTTGGTTTTTATGGCGCAAACTTTGGAGACGCCATTACTGTCAATTCCTATCAGGACTCAACTCATATTGAAAATTCCTCTGGAACGCACCTCTGCACTACCAATCACGTCAATAACACCAAATATCTAACTTCCACAACCGTTTCTATTAACGGGGGTGGTTCTCAAACTCTTGGTGCATCAGTTCCAACCACAGCACAATGTCCTTTAAAAATCAACTTTTCTCATACATCGGCAGTTGCTACCTCAGGTGGAAAGTTTTGGGCTGATAACGGAAGCGATGTTAATACCGCACCTACTGATGTAACCTTTAAGGCAGGGGAACAATCAAACACAAGCTGGACATCTGCCGCACCCAAAACAAGTGCTGTTTCTCTTACCGACCAATCATCGGCAACATCACACGACTTTTACATCTTTTGCTCGGCATCGCCAACGGCGGTTGGAGATAAGACAGCATTTAGGTTAGGAATTGAACTAATTTACCAGTAATATGAAAAAAGAAAAAGTTTATACAATTAAAGAAATCCTAGATTTAGTTGAAGCTGACAAGAAGTATTACAAAATGGCAGGCAAGGGGTTGAATGTTGGTGGCATTGATGTGGCCGACCTTGAACAGACAATTAGAATTCCTGAAAGTGCGGAAAAGTTAGTTATCTTTGCACCTGAACTAAAACCTATCGAAATAGAGCTTTAGTCTTGGTGATAAACCAATGAAAAAAGTTGTGAGCCGATGGCTCGCTTCACTTAGCGATGGAAGCGTTGCCATTGAAGGCAAAATGCCATTTGAAGAAACCCCTAACGAACCCTCGCCTTGGCAGAGGCTTCTTCTTCATTTAGTCGAAAACAAGCTTGAAATTACAGGACTTCGCATTCAGATTGAAAAAGAAGGAGAGCCAGTTAGAACTTTTAATCTTCCCTCAAAATCCCCCAAACAGAAGTGGGCTGACTTAAAACCTTTAATTCCCGTTGGATTTAATTACTTCAGGCGTGTTCAAAGAAGTATGGAGCCAATAGAGGGTGATTTTGGTAATTTGAGGCTTGGAAACGAATATCACTTCATTGAAATTCACGCAATATACAGAGGTTTTACTCTCGTCTTAATTGTTGATGAAGACACTGGAAATGAAAGTTGGAGTTTGATTTTGAAAAGGGGGTGATAATATGGCAACAACAACAAATAGATATTTATGTTATCCTGCCGCAGCAGCAGGAGTTAGCCGTGCTTCATCTGGTTCAGCTTGGACGAGCAGTGCTTGGACTGAAGTTGTGCCTGTAAACACAATTACTGACACATTTTATATTGCTGGTATTACTTGGATGTGGTGGACACCTTTGGCAGCGGCTGATACCACTTATGAGATAGAGCTAGCTTTGGGAATAGGAGCTTCTGGTTCTGAAACCGAAATTATAGTTATTCCAGCAAGTGTAAGAGGTGATACCTTGGCGGGTCATGTGCCAACCAATATAGTGATATTGCCGGAGCCGAAACAGATAGCGGCTAATACAAGGGTGGCTGTGAGGCTTCGCTATGGAGTAGCGGCTTCGGTAACTGTTACAGGCATTAAAATACTTTATCAGATGGCTTAAATAGATTAAATATATGGCAAACATCAAAAGTGTACCAGCTTCAGCGGCGGGAGTTAGTGCCTCATCAACCACGACGGCGTGGTCTTTTGGACCGTGGGTTGAAATTACTTCAGGATTGTCCGTTGGATTAAAAGTAATCGGTATTCAGTTTCAGGAAAGTCAAAATGCCCCTGGTACTGATGCTACTAGAGAGCGGCTTTTTGAGATAGGGATTGGCGATTC
>Ga0078972_1012357_pt1 | contig 14728 bp, 10 predicted proteins | sample YelNatPaOPGAMG01_FD_67568 | JGI IMG/M metagenome (GOLD analysis project Ga0078972, IMG submission 67568) | Hot spring thermophilic microbial communities from Obsidian Pool, Yellowstone National Park, USA - OP-RAMG-01 (SPADES assembly) (version 2) | ecosystem: Environmental > Aquatic > Thermal... | reverse complement strand
TATCTCAAAATCAGGGGTCTTTCGAACTTCGTCGAAGATGACAAAATCAGGACGCACAAGTAACAGGATATCAGCGGTCTTTGCCATATCCTCTTCGAGAGGTGAATATTGTGTGATTTCGTTGGGCACCTGTAAATCACGAGGGCTTTCCATGGTCTTGACGATTTTACCTTTGCTTGCAAGATATTCTGCAATAGATTGTGCAAAGGTAGATTTGCCTGACCCTGGTGGGCCTGATATAAACATCCCTCTTTGAATGTCAGTAAGTCTTGAGATTAGGTCCTGAGAAAGTCTATAATCTTCTAATGATAGTTTCACAATCGGTTTAACTGCCGTTATTTCAATTCCATCAGAGAATGGGGGTCTTGCTATTGCAATCCTCATTGGACCTAATTGAACTACAATTGCTCCTTTTCTTTCGATTTCTATGAACGAGTTCGGTTCTCTCTTTGCAGCTTCGACAATCTCTCTTGACATTCTCGTTAGCATTCGTTCTGTTAACATTTCAGATGATATTTTCTCTAGCTTTACATCACCAACTGAACCTCTTTTTGCATACGGATAACAATTCTCCTTAAGGTGCACAGACATGGTCTTTTCATCGAAATATCGCATGATTCCAAGTTCTTTAATCCCTTTTGCGATTTCTGCCTCTGTCTTTTCGATAATAGGTCTTATGTATCTCGTAGGAATACCTTTTGCACGGGCTACGTGCGATTGAACTCTATCAGAAGTTATTAGCATAGCATCGTTCTTAAACGCAACATCACGAATTATTGCATCTATATCTCCTCCCTTTGCACCCTCTATTTCGACTGTGGTAGGTCTTTCTCCAACAAATTGTATGGTTATCTTGTTCTCTTTTGCAAGTTCATTTAGTTTCATTATTTCGTCCAAGCCGTGGAATCCGCTTTCCCGGCCCTGATTTGCCTGGAACTCCAATTCTGCAATTACCGCTTCAGGAATGAGAATTGTTGCACCCTGAAGTTCGCCTGACTCTACCATTATGGTAATCCTTCCATCTACAATCACGCTCGTATCTGGTACCACATTCATCTTACTTCCTCCAAAATTTCAACTCCTATCTGCAAACTCTATGATTGTCTATTTCTCCTCTTCTTGGATATATTCTTGAACGAAATTATTCTCCAAGGCAGAAATTATCTTAGAAAGGAGCGTAAAGTCTGCATCAGTTACAGTCTTTCTGCCTGCATGTTTTGCAAGTAATAGTGCAAGTTTTGTAAGAAGAACTGCTCTATCTTCCATGCTCTTATCGAGAGCATCTATTGCATCTTTAGAAACCTTTTTTGCACCTGCATTTTTCATAATCCTTTTTATCTGTGCTCTTGGAAATGCCAAGGTAATACCTTCCAAAAGTAGTATGGCAATTATTTGTTATCATCCTTTCGATTGCACTGTTGAGCCCGAAAATTATTTCACAAAACTTTGCTATTCATTGAACCACATTCCAAAAAACCAAGCCCGTTAGGCAGGATTGCTTTTTCTAAATACTGCATTCTGATGGCATGCACTGGCATCCAAAGAGCACGCCGTAACGTTGGTTATACCAGTATGTCTCGATATCTCTAATTATATCACAGTCGCCTATTCCTACCCTATGTTTCCATCTCCATCTTATCTGCTATCTCTTAACTTGGTCATCTCTCCCCTATCCTCTAATCTACGAAATATTTTCTGTGCTCTTCACTGCGGAATATCGAATAGAGGCTCTGAGTCCGAATATAGGGACAGTCAGAACAAACACACAAGGTATTGGTCAGGCATGCAGTACACATATTTTATGGCTAATTGGCATCCTATCAAAGGATACAAAAGCAACTCTGAATATCGTTGTCTCTCTGGGAATTAATCCATCAGGTAAAAATGAATTCACAAGTCCAGGCATATACAGTCTCGGCAAACCAATCGCGTCGTGGACTGACGCTAACGGAAGCATACAAACGGTCTCAGGACCTGAGTTGTTCGTTGAAACTATCGAATGTGTCAATCCATGCCCATCGCCACCAGAAAATAATACAAACCCACTCCCACCCCCAATAAATACACTCAACTATACAAAGAACGTAACGATAATCTCCCAGCAGGCCTCACAAATAATCCCATTAATAGTTTATTCACACCAGACCCGTTCCGGACAGATCGTTCGTTAGACCTCGGAAGAAATGCAACAATGTTAATTAGAAATGCAACGGAAGGTTTCAATTATAGTGTTTTCTTCGTAACCCTTCGGACTTACACAGATCTGCCCATAATCGTTTATTGGCATCTCTCAAACGACTCGATTGTCGAACCACTGCTCGAACTGAAAATCGAGACAGATACAGGTATCTCTTCTATAATTATTTGGAATGGAGAAGTTATAGAAGAAAATCGAACCTGGATTTTAAAAATGAACCCACACAGTGAAACGAACATCACAACAAGTTTCGTAATCGATTCTTCAATCGGTGATTTTGCTTCACTCATCTGGACCGAAACTTATGTTATTATAAACGATGATGCTCCACCAAGCCAACCAACAGAGCCGCCAGCAGACCTTCCATCAAGGTTCTATCGAAAAAATCTCACAGCAAGCATAGGCAGTCCATTTGAGAATGCAAATACAACAGTTACATTTATAAATACTACTACATCAGTAGACTCGACTTTCGAGAATGGAACAGATGCATCAATTGTGATAGAAAACGCTCTCGCAGGTTGTTATGTAGAAATACCCCAGCTCTGCATTTTTTGGGCAGGCACTCTGCCATCTGAACTAACATGGACACTCGATGTAAAAAATTCAACATTCGCAGCACTCCTCCAAGCCGTTATAATAATGGGGGACAAAGAATATCCGGTGATTTGGAATGGCTCTGTACTCACCTATTCGTTCTCACAAATCCTCCCAGGCAATAGCACCACCCTACTCAGTATCAGGCTTGTGGGTGATATCCATTATGGCACAACGGCGGAGCTCGTTTGGCTTGAGTCTTGGCGGATTCTACATTGAGTGGAGGGAACTTCCTGTCTCAAATTTTTTGAACGCCTCGCGTAACGAGATACAAGGATGAGTCTCTTTACACTGCAGAGATGGAAAATCACACATAAAGTATAAGAGAAAGGTGGGAAAGTTAACTGACAAGCAGGATAGATATGCAAGCATCTGGTAGATTCGGCAAATGCCCAGAGAAGGAGTATAATGCAAATGAGCACTCTTAGTAATTCGATTGGACTCTTTAGAAGTTATCATTTGAGGAACAATATCTTGCAACATTGTTTTTGTGCTCAACAGATCGAAGAGAATTATGAAAGATTTATATGAATTGTAATATAAAAGAAGAATAATACGAAATAAGAATTATATCGAGAATGACTTCTCAAATGCTTTTTTTGCCTCATCGGAATATACGGTAATGTATATTTTTTCTGGTCTTTTATTTGGTTCTTGCGAAGTTAGAAATTCATAGAGGGTATCATGCATAATTTTTGCAGATTCTTCGAAAGGCATACCCCCTACCCCAAGCCCTAATGCAGGGATTGCAATTCTCTTTAAATTCAAATCTGAGACTGCTTTGAGCGTGTTTTTTAGCGCATGGACTATTTTTTCTTTATCAGTGCGATTATTTTCGTCGTTTATTACCGCGTGGATTATATTCTTTACTTTTAGTTTTCCGGGGATGGATACTATCGCATCGCCGAAATTAGCAGGTGCGTATATTCCCACATTCGATTCTATTTCGTCTCCGCCTTTCATTTTAACGAGTGCTGCAACGCCCGTATCCATGTGAAGTTTCACATTTGCCGGGACAACTATTGCATCTACCTTATCGTCGAGTCTTGTTATTTCGCCTTTGTAAATTTCGATTGAAGTAAAACCTCTCTCTTTATTATTTTTTAACAATCTATTCACCAATGAAGTTTTGAATGTAAATTGAAATGGATAGATACTAACCTTTCTTTCATATTCTGCAATATTCTGCAGTTCCTTTGTGGTTTAATCGATTTTTAGCTTTCTATATTTTAATTCTGTTTTCTATTTTGTCGAATTTCCAGATAAGCATCGAGGCGCAAAGAATCGAAACGAAAGATAATAATATGGCAGAGGTAATGAGTTTTGTTCCGAAAAGAAGTTGAAAAACAGATACTATGCCTGCAATCTGTAAAATTCCTGCGATACCTCTTGCGCCATTAAATGAGAAAGAAGATGCTGTGGCTCTAATCTCGTTAGGAAAAGATTCTGAGAACAATCCTGCGAACGAGGAAAAGAAACCGCATGAAAATTGTGTTGTGCAAAGTGAGATAAATAGGACATCCCTATTGTTAAGCGATAGTTGTATTACAATAAGAGAAATCGAGAATATGAGAGCGTATATGGAGAAGGTCTGTTTTCTACCGAGAAAGTCAGAGATTACCCCGAATAACACATAACCAGAGATTCCGAAAATTCCCGCAAATGCGATGAACACGAATTTTTCATCTTGAGTCAAGTATCCGTTCGACATAAGCGCATTAGGAAGCAAACTCCACACCATATAGAATGAGAACATGCAAAAGGTAGCAAACAGAAGAGCCTGTAGAGTAGTTCCTATGATATTTTTGCTAAATATGTTTAAAATCGGCGAAATTTTACTTTCCATTTTATTTTCCTTACTTTTATTTTCAGTATTGTTATTTTCATTATAGTTCCCTAAATCTTCATTTTTATAGTCTGGGAAATATTTCCAAATATAGAATATGAGGATGACTGAATATAGTTCTAGGGCAAATGCGCCTTTCCACCAGAAATTGCCTAATAAGGATTGAAACAGATTAGAGGCTACTTTAGAGATTAATGCAGATATGAGCACGCCAATAGGCCAGCCTGAATGATATATCGCAGTAACAAATCCTCTTTTTTCGCCATGATATACCTCTGAAATAAGCGACGCCCCAAGCCCCCACATCCCTCCTATCGCAAAACCAGATAAGATTCTTGCAAATACAAATTGTTCTACATTCGTAGTAAAGATTAGAAATAGAGAAGAAACTGCATATAGGATAATATCTAAAACAAGTGCTTTTTTTCTTCCAAGTTTATCTCCGAGCGAGCCGACTCCCAAGCCACCTATGGTGGTAAATAAAAGTTGAGTGCCGAATATTGGAAGGTAAAATTTAGAAGTCCACTCGTTTGGTAAATATCCAAAAGAGATGCCTATCTCATTCCCAAGAAGAGCAAATAACATTATATCTATCGAATCGAAAATCCAAGATAGAGTAACGCCTAAAAGGACTAATGTGCTTTCAGTTCTAACTGGATATTTTAACATCAATCCAAAATAAGTAAGGATGGATAATTGCATTTTGGTCAGTATTTAGAAATCCTCTTTCTTGAAATCTGCATTTCTATATTCTCTTTTTGCTGGAATTTTTGAAACATACGAAGGAATTTTTCCTTATCCTCATTTGTTATACATGCGGAATCGTGCACCACTCTAAGGATATGTGGATATCCATTGCCCACGATACATTCTGCAAGGATTACATCTGCAATTTTATCTGATAAATGCAAAGCCCAAGATGGAAATTCAACCCTGACAGGTCGTTCAGAATTTACACGCATGTAAAAGAATGCAATTTCTACATCTTTGCGTTTTTCCTTCTCTTTCTTATCATCTTCCTCATTTTCATCTTTTTCATTTTCGTATTTATCGACGATACCCTTACGTCTACATGTGAAACAACATGTTCTATCTCCCCAATTTTTTAGAATATGGTTTACCAAGCCTGCATCAAATACTCTTTTTTCTACCTCTTCAGAAAATAAATTAGAGAGCATTTTTGCAATATCTCTCGCATAAGATACATCTATGTATCCAATTACTGGAGATTGTGAAATCCAAGAAGAATATAGTAAGTCGAGCATTGCCCGAATGTGTTTTTCTCTATGTTCAGCAGGTAACCGAGTGGCAAACGATACAAGGAGAGAACCGTCGAAAATCGCAAAAGTCCCTTTATGTGCAAGAATGTTCTTTTTTAAAGCCTCGCATTCACACTCGAACCTTATTGCGTCAACAGCAGAATTTGACGGCATTCCGGTATCTTCAGGGTCAAAAAGTTCGTTGGGCGTAAGGAGTTCAAGAGAGGAATCTTTCTCGTATTTTCCATTATGGTTGTTATAGAACCAAGATACATTTACCAAGCCGAGAGGGATAGACATGTCTTTTGACGGATATATCTGGCTACCGTCAGAAGCGCACAATTCCACGTTCGAAAGCACCTTGCAAGCCCATTTTCGGGCTTCTCTATGATTGGAAAAATCGGTTTTAAACTGAATAACAAGCCCTTTCTCGTCAAGTTCTTTCGTAGGTAGCGCGCCTGGATATTCTATATCTCCAAGTTTTGCTATAATCTCAGAAGATGAATAAGAGGTTATATTAAGCAACTTTTCGGCATAATCTTTGTAATGACTCTTCATGAATTCATCGAAATCTTTGTAAATCTCTTTCTTCGCATCTATCACAGCAATAAGTTTCTTGAACTCTAAAGGCATAAATTGAGAATGGAAGATGTATGTTATAAATCTATATATCTCAACCTATTAACCTACCTTTTCTTAGTTTGCATGATGCACGCTAGGATTGGGGGAATGCAATCTGACAGTTCTACACGAAAAATGTTATTTGGCAAAACAGATATATAAAGAAAACAATTCGAGGAGCAGGGGGCTGATTAGTTGGCAAGAAGTGGGGGAGAAAAGTTCTCGAAGATGATCGAGGAGAAGAACAAGATTTTAAAAGACGAGAATGTAAATTGGGTTCAGGCGCAGTTTGTCGATTTATGCGGTTATCTTCGTTCGGTATCTGTTCCTGCAAAAGAACTTTACGATGGTGATTTTTGGTTTAAAGGCGAGAATTTCGATGGGTCATCTGTAAAAGGGTTTGCGCAGGTGGACTGTTCAGATATGACCCTAATACCAGATGCAAAGACTTTGCAAGTAATGCCATACGGAGAAGGCGAGCAGAAAAGCGCTCGTGTAGTATGTGATATAGTAAATCCAAGAACGGGGAAACCATTCGAGGGAGACCCAAGAGCAATAGCAAAACGCGCGATGGAAAACGCAGAGAATATAGGATTTGATAAAACTTGGTTTTCACCCGAACTTGAGTTCTATGTTTTTAGGAACACTTACGAAGCAATGATACATAACGACATCTGGACAAACGACCATACAAGAGGTGGAGGAATACATAGCATAATACCGAATGTGCTCCCTGCTGTAGGTTATACAATGAAACCGAAGAGTGCATATTTTGCAACTGCCCCAATAGACGAAACAGAATCTTTTAGAAACGAATTTTCATCACTTTTGCTTAAGATGGGGATTAAGGTAAAATATCATCATCATGAAGGAGGATGCCATCAGCAGGAAGTCGAGTTTGCGGCAATGCCCTCAGTCGTTGAGGCTGCAGACGCTTCGGTTCTCTATAAACTCTTATCAAGACTTGTTGCAAAAAGACATGGGTTGCTTGTTACCTACATGCCCAAGCCAATGTTCGCAGATGCAGGTAGTGGAATGCATGCCCATATACACCTTTGGAAAAAAGATAAGAACGTCTTTTACGACGAAAAAGACAATTATAAACTTTCTCAAACTGCAAGATATTTTATCGGTGGAATACTTGAACATGCCCGTGCCATGTGTGCGATAACTAATCCGACTATAAATTCGTATAGAAGATTGGTACCTGGATTTGAAGCGCCTACATATATTGCATGGTCTGCGATGAATAGAAGTGCACTTATTCGTATCCCTGCCTACAAAGGAGACCCACTTAAAGTTAATATCGAACCTAGGCATGCAGACACTTCTGCAAATCCATATCTTGCATTCGCAGTTATGCTCCATTCCGGCTTGGAGGGCATAAAGAAAAAAATAGACCCTGGCGAACCTGTAAATGAGAATTTGTATAAGATGAGTGCACAAAGGAGAAATGAACTCGGTATTAAGACGCTTCCACAAACGCTTGGCGAAGCAATAGAGGAAATGGAATCTGATGAAGTAATAAAAGAGGCATTAGGAAAACAGGCGTTCGAATCATACCTCGAACTAAAGAAAACTGAATGGTCAAACTTCTGCACTTATGTCTCGCCCTGGGAACATCATCATTATTTCGATATATAACTAAATTTAACGAAAAATAAATTTAATGAAAAATTGGGGAGAACATGACATTTACAAAATCTCATCTTTGCGTGCTCATTTCTGCACTATCTTTATCTACAGTCCTTTCTTTTTCCAAGGTTCTTAAGGGATTTGGAATTTCAAGCCTTGAACAGATGTTTCTTAAGGTTTCACTCGGGTGCTTATACACGCTTATTATTCTTCTCCTTACGGGAAAGTTCGCACTTGCAAAAAAAGAGGATTTGGGAGTATTTACTCTATTTGCATTCTCTTTTTCGCTGTTTATTTTTACGGCATTATCGACAATCGCATTAGGCACTCCTATCGCAGTCGCAACTGCTCTTATTTACACTCAGCCCGTTTATACTGCTTTAATCGCACATTTCTCAAAAGAGGAATTAATAGACGCTCCAAAAGCAGGCGTGATGTGTATCGCAATCTCGGGTGTAGTATTAGTTACCGGCTTGGCTGAAGGTGTCTCTCTAACTGAAGAAAACACCTTGGGTATAATCGTCGGAATCCTCGCAGGGATTATGTATGCAGTCTATCTTAAAACAAAACGCACAGTTAAAAAACGCGGATATCAACCTTCACAGATGCTTTTCACAACGACTTTAATCGCAATGCCTGTGATAATACTTCTCGGCTTGGTAATGCGCCTCTTTATTCATAACGAATCTCTCGTAGGTTTTGTAATCCCAGAAGGTAACGAATGGCTCTACGTCCTTGTGTTTGGAGTTACCGGCTTGGCATTGCCTTATGGCATCCTTAACGGCGTGAATCCAAAAGATATCACACCAACCAGCGAAGGGCTCCTTCTCCTACTCGACCCCTCCTTAAATCTACTCTGGAGTATTCTAATCTGGCATCAGTTCGTATCTCCTATGCAATATCTCGGCGCAATCCTGGTAATTTCTGCAGCAGTAATTAACAACTTGCTTAAGATGAAAAAGAACGAAAAAACAGAAAGCAAACAGGAAAAAACCGCAATTCTTATAAAACAATCTTAATACTCTATATCCAGAGTAAGCTAGGAATCCCTCCTGTTTAACTATATAATGAGAGACCTAAACTTAGCAAAGAACCCACACAATTTAAAAAAAACACAAAAGTTTATAAATTACGAGGTTATACGATTATCTGCCAATTAAGCACTTGAGGTGATAAAAGTATGGATAGAAAATTAGTTGTATGTGCAGCTATGTTGGTATTTGCATGTATGCTCGCACAGGGCGTTATTTTCCATGCAAAGAGCGAAACAAGAGATAATAGCAGCAATGATACTTTTGCGAACGCAGAACTCCTCCCGCTGGATTCCAATGGTAAAGGTTTTGTTTTGGGTGCTGTTACGGGCGCAAATATTTTTGGGCAGTATTATGAAGGGCTACCTCCTGGTGATGACACCGAAGATATTTATAAAATAACAACCGAGTTAGACAAGACATATTTAATAAAACTAACATTCGATGTGGGCGACGTTGATATTTTCATATTTAATAGCAGTGCAAGTGCTACAGGTACCTCTCCCTGGTATAACGCCATAATGACCGATAGTTATATTGGAGAATCTGCATCAGCCGACAATCCGGAAGTTTACATTCTTTCCTCTAGCGATACCACACACTACATAGTCGTTAGCGCCTACGAAAATAAAACAAGCAATTATAACTTGAGCGTAGAAAAAGTAACTCCACCGCCACCAGATGGTAACGATGATAAAGATTCTGCAGTGGTAATTTCACAAGGGACAATAACAGGTGATTGTTCTTCGTTCGATGTTCATGATTGGTATAAGATATACCTTACAACCTCACAGAACAGTTTCGATAAACTCACGATTTCTTTCTCTATTACCATGAATGTAAACAAGTTTGTAATTTCAATTTACGACCCGAACAGTTTCCTACTTACCGATGGAATATGTAATTCCACATCCTCACCTGCATCTATACAGGTAGTTTGCGGTCTTACTGGGTATTATTACATAGATGTTGGATTCTCGAACAACAATATGCTTATTCCTGTAGATTATTCTTTAACTGCAACGGTAAGTAGTGTGAATCAACTCCAAGCCCCAGAACATGATAGCAATAACGATTTTGGTAACGCTACTATTTTGCAAACGACCTCATCACATACAGATCAGTTAAATAGTGTTAATGACCCACATGATTTTCTAAGAATTGACCTTACAGGAACACCCTCAAATCCACAATATATTTCTGCAGAATTAGTTACAACTTTCGTATTGAATTACATCTCTGCAAATGAGATTCAGAACCTTGTTATTGTAACCTTATACAACGCTGAAAAGAAAGTAATAACTTCAGATGGGAACTTCAGAATTGTAAATAATATCCCGGTACCAAAACAAACTATGTATCTAAACTACACCTCAGAAAAGACAGAAACAGTATATGCAAGGGTTTGGGTTTATAACGGTGATACTGGAGGTTACACTGCTAGCCTAACCTCAGAAATAATAGTTCCTGATAATAACAACGACCCTCTCAATGCAACGATGATAAATCCAGGAATAATAACAGGCGAGGTATGCAAGGATATGATGGATTCACAAGATTGGTATAAGATATTCCTTAATTCAGGAGAGGTCTCTGCAGATTTGATTACCTTAACTCTTACCTTACAGAATCCAAGCCAAAAGGCATGGTTGTATCTCAAGGACCCTGTAGGTTGGAATGTTGTCAATGATGGGACGGAGGGAGGCATGGTAACTCTGGAGCGTCCTGCATGCACTGAGGGTTATTATTACATCTGTGTAGCATCTGTGAGTTTAGGGAAGATTCAATATACGCTAAATGTATCTGTTCGTTCGACACAATATGTAGATGACCATAATAACGAATTTGAAAATGCTACTCCTGTATATCAAACTACAAACTTTACTTCAGTAACTGTGGGTCCTGCTGATTTGCTTGATTATTATGTATATCATGCAGAACAAAGCGATAACATTTCATTGAAATTATCTGCGCTTGAATGCGATTACGATCTATACATTGTAACCAAGTGCACTTCGGGCTATCCACTCTTTAGCGTCCAGGCCTCGTCTAATATTTCAGACCCGTCAAAGACGGTAGAAAGCATAAACTATACAGTTCCCACTGCAGGCGACTATTACTTCGTAGTGAAATACTATTCTCATCAAGTTCCAAACAAACCCTACAAACTTGAAGTTTATGTGCCTACGCACAACTTACCACCTACTATTACCTCATTCCAGCCTTCAAATACAGTTGTGGATATGCTTCCAGGACAAACTCAAACATTCAGCGTAACTGCAACTGATACCTCACCGTTGACCTACAAATGGTATGTAGGCGGCATTGAGCAAGTAGGCGAAAACACAAATTCATTCAATTATGTTGCAGGGGAGTTTCCAACTACTGTAAAATGTGTGGTTAGAGACGATACTACAGGCGTAAGTTCTGTAACATGGACAATAAGAATAGACCCCAAGCCAACATTACGCACATCGACCCCAAGCCAAAACGAAGTAACCATACCTGCTGATGCACAAGTTGTATTCTCAGTTGAAGCAGAAGATACAAATCAACTTGGAGAGGTTACAACTGCATCATTGACTTATAATTGGTCTGTATGTCAATCAGGCGATGTTGTGCAGTATCTCGGCACCTCTACTTCAGTCGTGATAAATCACACAACTTCGTCTTTAATAAAAGGGATTTATGTTCTTTCTGTTAAGATTACAGATACCGCAGGGCAATGCACATACAGGAATTGGACAATCACGATTCCTAACCATCTACCCAAATACACAGGTTCTACAACTGCAACATGCAACGAAGATTCTAACATCACTTTAACAGGAATAAAAACACAATTTGTAGATGCTGATGGAGATAGTCTAACCATAACAGTTACTGGGGGAGCAGGCGTAGATGCAGAATTTATTGGTAATGACCTGAAAATAACACCCAAAGAAAATTGGTTTGGCGTTGAGAATATAACAATAACTGCATCAGATGGAAGCGGTTCGATTTCAGTTCTGATTAAAGTAACTGTTACGAATGTTAATGATGCTCCAATACCAAAAGCAACAATGCCTACTATTTCGTTTACCGAAGATACAAGTTATTCAATAGGTATAGACCAATTCTTTACCGACCCCGAAGGGAGCGCAGTAATGATACATTCAGTAACTGCAGATGTGGGGCAGGTAACTGTTACGAAAAACGGCACGAATATCGATATAATTCCAGCAGCAAATTACTTTGGAACCTTCAACCTTACAATAGTTGCAACCGATGGAACTGCCCAGAGCGACCTTATTAGAGTGCCTGTAATAGTTACAGGAGTAAACGACGCTCCTACGGTTTCCATAACAAATCCCTCGAACGGATTCAAGACAAATACAGGAAAGAAGATTACATTCGACTGCACAGCAAGCGACCCTGACGGCGATACTCTTACCTACAGATGGCTCGACGGAAATAAGGAGATAAGCACATCGCAGAAATTCGAAAAATCCCTCTCTGCAGGAAAACATACGATAACAGTATCTGTTTCGGATGGAAAACTCCAAGTTAGTGCAACCGAGGTAGTAGTCAACGTATCGGAAGCAAAATCTCCAGGATTTGAAGGTATATTGGTGGTTCTCCTCCTCGGATGTGCAGCTATCCTCTTGATAACGAGAAGAAGGATGTAATTTTCTGATCCTTCTTTTTATATCTTATTTTATATTTTTTTTAAATTTTAAGATTATTACTACAAAAATCTATCAAACATAAAATTTTATTGTAGCTTTAACTCTGTTATAACCTAATTGAGTGGAGGCTAGTGGTTAGACCCGGCCATATTCTTCTCAAGATTAATCGGTTCTAATGCTATCTGCGACATTTGATGCAGATTAATACATATTGGTTAAAAGATACCCACTCTCCTTGTCATAGATAAAAGTAGAGCATGATGGCTTTCTATAGCCATTGTTATGGCGGGGTGACTTACAGATAGACAATAGGATGAAGAAAAAATGGTACGGCGATACTGTGGAAAATGATAGTTATGGAAAACGGAGAGTAAATGAAATATGAGACATTAAACTATTTCTTTCATTCTTTGCAAATATTACATATACCGTCTATACTGCTACCTTTCATTAATATATTCATCGATAATGTTTTTAATCTCTCCTATTTTCATCATAAGGGTTTCTTTATTTTTCTTTAACTGTAGATACTTATTTTTAAATTTATTTTTAGTCTCTATAAAAAACTCGCTAAAAAATTCTATGTCTTTATTAGTTGGATTGTGAAGCAGAGTAATTGCATTATTAAATCTTAACTTATCATTACTCACCATCAGGCTCTTTTCTATATCTTTTTTATTCATGTCTGAATAAAGTATAAGATACAGAATTGTCTTCATATTCTCTACAGTGTCCTTATTTACCCTAGAATCAATAACTACAATCTCTCTTTTAATATGTTTATTTATATTGTCTGCAAAAGACTCCACCTTTCGATTAAATATTGGAATCATTTCGTCTATATACTTTATTTTTTGTCTAATATTTTGATATGATTTATCATTAAAATGCTGGGATAGATATTTATAGTTGGTGAGAGGAGGGAGGTTAGAAATTACCTCGCCTGTATACGGTTCTGTTCTCATTATTACTTTTCCTATATTTCCATCTATTACGTCGATATCTATTTTTTCCAACTCAGAACGCAAATCTTTTAATTCCTGCTTTATACGTCTTTTTTTTTTATCAAAATAATATAGAACCACTGCAGATACTGAAGATACTGAAGATACTATTGTAAGTATTATTTCTATCCAATCATATATTTCTTCCAAAGATATACTCTCCTTATAATATCTCAATTTATATTAATTTACATGTATATTATCTTTTGCTATATATGTATAGAGTGTAAAGCATAAGGGAGAGATGACCAATTTAACGGTCAAGCAGATAAGAGGATATGTATCCATGTGGTAGATAGGAGGTTATGGTAAATTGTGGATATCAAGAGCATATTCGATGGTATAACTTCCCTCTGCATGGCATCTTTGGTAACACTGAATGTCCCCCTGAAGTTACACTCACGAAAAGCAATCCCATTAATTTGCCTGTAATCTTTTGGGGCATGTTCAATAAATAGCAGAATCTTGCGAAATAATTTTCGTCCTCCACAAAAAGTTTATAAATTGCGGAATTTATCCACCTACCACCCCCTATTAGGGTTTGAGGTGAGAAAAGTATGGATAGAAGGGTAGTTGTATATGCAACAATGTTGGTATTTGTATGTATGCTCGCGCAGAGCGTTATTTTGCATGCAAAGAGCGAAACAAGAGATAATAGCAGCAACGATACTTTTGCGAACGCAGAAACACTCCCGCTGGATTCCAATGGTAAAGGTTATGTTTTGGGTTCTGTAACAGGTGCAAATTGGTTTGGCCAGTGGGGCGACGATCTCCCTGCTGGCGATGACCCCGAAGATATTTATAAAATAACAACGGAGTTAAACAAGATGTATTTAATAAAACTAACCTATGATGTAGGTCTTCTAGCTA
>Ga0078972_1012356_pt1 | contig 14729 bp, 7 predicted proteins | sample YelNatPaOPGAMG01_FD_67568 | JGI IMG/M metagenome (GOLD analysis project Ga0078972, IMG submission 67568) | Hot spring thermophilic microbial communities from Obsidian Pool, Yellowstone National Park, USA - OP-RAMG-01 (SPADES assembly) (version 2) | ecosystem: Environmental > Aquatic > Thermal... | reverse complement strand
AGCCTACGGCGATGGGTTGGTGGCGTTGGGCAAAGTTAACCCTCAAATTGTCGCCCTTGACGGCGATGTCAAAAACTCAACCTTCTCGGAGAAGTTCATGGCTGCTTTCCCTGAGCGGTTCATTGAATGCTTCATCGCCGAGCAAAACATGGTTGGCGTCGCCGTCGGCTTGGCAACAAGAGGCAAAATCCCGTTCGCTTCCAGTTTCGCTTGCTTCTTGATGCGAGCCTACGACTTCATCCGCATGGCAGGGATTGGGATGGCGAACATCAAACTTTGCGGGTCGCATGCCGGTGTCTCTATCGGCGAAGACGGTCCATCGCAGATGGGCTTGGAAGACATTGCGGCACTGAGAGCTATTCCTCGCTCCATCGTCCTTTATCCTTGTGATGCCGTCTCAACGGTCAAATTGGTCGCCGAGATGGCGAAGTATCAAGGCATCGCTTACCTTAGAACGACACGCCCCAAAACGCCCGTCATCTACCGCAACGAGGAAGAATTCCCTGTCGGCGGCTGCAAGATTTTGAGGTCAAGTGCTGAGGATGCGGTCACCGTCGTGGCTGCGGGCATCACTGTCCACGAAGCCTTGAAGGCTTACGAAGTCCTCGCCAACGAAGGCATCAAAATCCGCGTCATTGACCTTTACTCCGTCAAGCCACTGGACGAAGCGACACTCATCCGCTGTGCGTTGGAGACCAACCGAACTATCGTCACCGTTGAAGACCACTACCCTGAAGGCGGAATCGGCGATGCCGTTGCAAGTGCGGTCAGCAAGGAGGGCATCAAAGTCCACAAACTCGCCGTCAGTGACATCCCTCGTTCAGGCAAGCCCGAAGAGTTGATGGACATGTTCGGCATCAGCGCCAACACCATCGTGCGAACAGTTCGTCAACTCGTCGGCAGGTGACACCGACTTGACAGTAGACGAAATCCTCGCCGAAGTTGAAAAGCGGATGGGAGCGTTGGACGAGCGGACAAGGCAAGCCGTGACTTTGGCATTGCAGTTAGCGGAGCAACACGGGCTGCCGAAGTGGCAAGGTGAAAACCCGACTTGGGACGAATGGCAGCGGATGTCCGAAGAGGAACGGCAGGCAGTGATGGACGAGTTGGAGCAACGAAATCGAGTTTGGTTGGAATGGATGAGACAAGCATTGCAAGCGGAATGGCTTTTGGTTGTGGACGGGAAAGTCATCCGCTACGGAGCGTCATGGAACGAGTATCCGTCTGATGACGCATTAGAAGCCCTCATCCAGCAACTGGGCAAAGTTCCGTTGCTTTTCGCTGCTGACCCGTTGATTGAAGAGACAGCGTGGAGTCCGACTCGCTACCCTGACGATTTTTATCCCACGCTTTCCGTCACCTTTCAAGGGTTGGCAGGACAGCGCATCACTTTGGTAGCGGACTTTGACACGGGTTCTCGTCACACTTTTGCTGATGCTGACCTTTTGCAGGGTCAAGGCGTCATTCATCTCCTGCCGACAACCCTTTGGGCAGTCGGTTGGCATTTAAATCGTTCCTTTCGCTACACGCCAAAATCGCTCATCGTCATCCTGACCGCTGCTGATGGAACGCAAAAGACGGCATCGCAGACGATTCTTTGCGTCCGCAACTGGCAGCAAAGCCCCTTCGTCGCCGTCAACCCTAACCGCACTGCCCTCGTCGGTCGTTCCCTCTGCCTCGCCACGCAAGTGAAAATCACTCTGGATTTCGCCCAACAAGTCACTTCGGTGCAAGGGTAACAGACACTTAGGCGCTTAACGAAAACGCAAAATGAGGTGAGGGAGAGTGAAGGCAACGGTTTCGCTCAACCCCGGCGATCGCATCCGCATCGCCCCTTTGGACGAAGAAGCGGAAGTCTTTGAAGTTCGGCAAGTGGGCGATCAAGTTGTCTTGGGCGTCATCTTTTACCCATCCCAGAAAGCGCAACGGTTGGTCTTGAGCCTTGACGAACTGACCCAGCGGGTTCAAAAGTTGCCAACTCTGTGGGAAAGTTTTCGGGAAGAGGCGTTGGCTCGGGACGCTTTCCTCCTTTTCGTGGAAGCATTGCGGATGCGGCTCGCTTACGCCTTTGACCCTCACTATGCCATCAGCGTCACGCAAGTTGACCTTCTGCCTCATCAAGTGGACGCCGTTTATCGGCACATTTTGCCGATGCCTCGCATTCGCTTCCTTTTGGCGGATGACCCCGGCTTGGGCAAAACCATCATGGCAGGGTTGGTGATGAAGGAACTGAAGGTGCGAGGTTTGGTGAAATGCACCTTGCTGATTGTCCCCGCCCACTTGCAAGACCAATGGCAACGGGAAATGATGGACTGGTTTCGTGAAGATTTCGTCATCCTTCGGCGGGAACTTTTGAACAACCTCTATGCCGCCGATTTCTTTGAGCGCAACCCGCAGGTTTTGGTCTCAATGGACTTTGCCCGCCAAGAAGATGTGCGGGAACTCCTCGCCCGCCAACGATGGGATTTGGTCATCGTGGACGAGGCACACAAATTGTCCGCAACCCGTTACGGGCAAAAAGTTTACAAGACCAAACGCTATCAACTGGGCGAAGCCATCGCACCCAAGACGACCCACTTGCTTTTCTTGACCGCCACGCCCCACAAGGGCGACGATGAGGCTTATTTCCTGCTGCTGAACCTTTTGGAGCCTCATTTGTTCGCCAATTCAGCGCAATTGAAAGCAGCGGCACGCTCAGGCGGATTGCCCTTCGTGCTTCGCCGAACGAAAGAGCAAGTAGTGGATTTGCAAGGGCGCAAACTGTTCCGAAGGCGGGAAGTGAAAACACTGGGCGTTTCACTCACCGAGGCGGAGCGACGGCTTTACGATGCCGTCACCGATTATGTCCGCCGATGGTATGCTACCGTCGCTGACAAAAGAGACCGAAGGAGTCGAAATGTGGCATTGGCGCTGACTGTCTTGCAGCGACGCCTCTCCTCCAGCCTCTTCGCCGTCCGCGAATCCTTGCGCCGGCGGAGAAGCAAGTTGCAGGCGTTGCTTAACGAGTGGGAGCGTCGCCAGCAGGAAGAGGATTTGCCCGAGTGGGACGAAGATGCACTCCAAGACTTGACAGAGATGACTGCCCGTGAGTGGGAGAGTTTCCAAGAGCGACTGGAAGGCACAACGGCTGCCAGAACACCTGATGAACTCCGGGAGGAAATTCAGGAGTTGGACGAGTTGATTCGGTTGGCTTTGGATGCGGAGAGGGCTGGCGAAGAAGCCAAAATGCGAGAGTTGCGTCGCGTCGTTGAAGAACACTTGCGATATCATCCCGACGAGAAGTTGCTTGTCTTCACCGAGTTCAAAGACACCCTCACCGCTTTGGAGCGAAGGTTCAACGAGTGGGGCTTTGCGTGCGCCGTCATTCACGGTCAGATGAGTTTGCAAGAGCGCATCGCCCAAGAGCGCCGCTTCCGCGACGAAGTTCAGGTCATGGTTGCCACTGATGCTGCAGGTGAAGGCGTCAACTTGCAGTTCTGCCGACTGATGGTCAACTACGACTTGCCTTGGAACCCCAACCGCTTGGAGCAAAGGATGGGACGCATCCATCGCTACGGGCAACGGCGCGATTGCTTCATCTTCAATTTGCTCTACCCCGAAACCCGTGAGGGGAAAGTTTTGCAGCGGTTGATGGAGAAACTGGAACTCATGAGACAACGGCTTGGCGACACCGTTTACGATGTCATCGGCACTTTGCTTGAAGGAGTCCGATTGGAAGACCTCATCATGGACGCCATCCTTAAGGGCGATGCCCCTGAGTTGGAACGAGTTTTGGAAGTTGACATAGAGCGGCGAGTGGAAGAGTTCCAACGGGTCTTGCAAGAAAACGCTCTCGCCAGCCACCACATTGACCTTTCTGCCGTCCAGAAGGGCGATGCCGATTCTCTTCGCTGGCGGTTAGTGCCTTGGGATGTGGAGCGCTTCACCCGCCTCGCCGTCCAACCTATTGGCGGTCAGTTGATGGAAGACCGCCGGCACCCGAAAGTTTTTCGCATCAGCGTCCCCCGCGAGTTCCTCAAGCAGCACGGCTTGCAGGACGAAAACTTTGTTCGGGGCTTACGCATCGCCTTTGAACGCGCCATCGCTCGGCAAGAGGATGCTGAATTCTTCGCGCCCGGTCACCCACTGCTGGAAGCACTGATAGACCACCATTTGAACAAAAACCGTCCCGTAAAAGCCATCTTGGTGGACGAAAGAGGGCGAGACGGAACCCTTTGGCTGTATCGGTTGCAAGTTCAAGACGGCACAGGGCGTCCCGCCTTGGAGCGACTTGTCGCCATCTTTTGCGACCGCCAAACTGGCGAAGTGAGAGAGGTTGACCCGCGAATGATTTGGGAGTTGCAACCTTTGCCCGACAACACACCGCTACCCGATGAGTTGTTTGCTGCCTTGCGCGTTGCCAACGAGACGACCCGCACCTTTGCATTGAACTGCCTCCAACCCATCTTGACGGAAGCGAGGAGGCGCCGCGAGCGTGAAACCGCCATCAAGGAACGGTGGCTGAAAATGTCCTTCGATGCCCTCATCAAAGAAGCCAACGACAAACTGTTCGCCTATCGCCGACGCGCTGAAGAAGGCGAAGACATGAGGCTCGCAATCCAACAGGAAGAGGAGAACCTGAAAAGCCTCATCCGAGAACAAAACGAGCGGCTGGAGGAACTGGAAAAGGAACGGCAACTGATGCCGATGGAACCGCAATTGGAAGCCGTTGCCCTCATCATCCCGAAGACACTTGTTGCCAAGCCAGCGGATGAAGATGAAGAGGCAAAGCGCCTTGTGGAAGAAGCGGGTATGAAAGTGGCGATGGAATACGAGCGAACGCAAGGACGCAACCCCGAAGATGTCAGCAACCAATTCCTCGGCTACGACATCCTTTCCCGCTCTGAAACTGAAGTCCGCTACATTGAGGTCAAAGCCTTTGCGACGACGGGCACAGTGGAACTGACTCCCCACGAATGGCAAATGGCGGAGCGCTTGCAAGACGCCTACTGGCTTTACATCGTGGAAGATGCCCTGACCGAACCGAAGTTGCACACCGTCCAAAATCCCGCCGCTTCCCTGAAGGCTCAACCCGTGACCGGTGTAATCAAAATTGTTGTGGACGGTTGGAAGGACTTGTCTCAAAATGAAAGCAGCGGTAGCGAGCCCACAAGTCAAGGAGTGAGTTAGGAATGGCGGAGCGGTTCCTCATTGAGCGGGTGTTGCCGATCAAGGCGTTGTCGGAAGAGGCGAGGAGAGAAAAAGCCATCCGACACGGGCACATCTCTACGCTGCATGTCTGGTGGGCGCGGAAACCGCTGGTGGTAGCTCGCGCTGCCGTGCTCGGTGCGTTGCTCACCGAAGAGGCGGATGTGAACGAACAATTCGTCGCCAATTTGTGCAAGTGGGAAGTCCATGACGGCGACCCTTCAGGGCGTTATCTTCTGGAGCAGGCGAGGACGCTCATCAGAAAGCGGTTCGGCGACCGACCGCCGAAGGTGCTGGACTCTTTCGCCGGCGGCGGGAGCATCCCTTTGGAAGCCCTCCGCTTGGGTTGCGAAGCCCACGCCCTTGAATACAACCCCGTCGCCTACATCATCTTGAAGGCGACCATTGAGTTCCCACAACGGTTTGGGCAAGGGATAAGGGATGAGGGACGAGGGACGAAGGAGGAGATGCATCATGAGCATTCGGTCATATCAGGACTTGGCAATTTGGAAAAAGGCGATGGAATTGGTTGTTCAAGTGTATCACCTGACCAGGCGCTTCCCTCGGGAAGAAATGCACGGTCTGACCAGCCAAATGCGCCGAGCAGCAGTCTCCATACCCACAAACATTGCGGAAGGATGGGGACGAGGGAGCAGGAAGGAATACATCCAATTTCTGCGGATTGCCAGAGGTTCACTTCTGGAACTGGAGACCCTTCTGGCTATCTCCAGAAGCCTTCGTTACCTGAGCCAAGAGGATATGCAGGCAACGCTGGCTCTGGTGGAGGAAATCAGCCGCATGCTCAGTGGGTTGATTGCGAGCCTGAAGAAAGGGATGAGAAACGAGAAATGAGGAATGAGGCTGTCCCCTCGTCCCTCAACCCTAAACCCTCATCCCTCACCGACGCTGTTCGTTTTTGGGGCAACTGGGTGCTTGAGCAAGCACAAAAGGAATTATCGCCGTTCTATCCCTCTGTCGTCCCTCATCCCTCGCCCTCAACCCTCATCCCTCGCCTGAAACGCCCATCGCCTACATCTGGAGCCGAACCATCAGATGCCCCAACCCATCTTGCGGTGCTGAAATCCCGCTCTTTCGGCAATTCTGGCTTGCAAGGAAAGGGACGAGGAAGGAGATTGCGTTAGCCCCTGTCGTTGATAGAGACCGAAGGTGCGTCAATTTCAGGATTGTGCAGCGTCAAGGAGATTCTTGGCAAGTCATTGATGACTCCCCATCCAATCCTCGTCCCTCGCCCCTCATCCCAAATTCCTTTGACCCATCAAAGGGCACAGTCAGCCGGGGCAACGCCGTCTGCTTGGTCTGCGGGACAAGTGTCAAGGATGACTATGTGAAGGCTGAAGCGCAAGCAGGACGAATGGGGCATCGCCTCGTCGCCGTCGTGACAACAAAAGGCAAAGGGCAAGGGCGCAACTATCGGCTGGCAACAGAAGAGGACATGGAGGCTTTCCGCAAAGCTGAAAAGGCACTGCAAAACCTCTTGCAAACTCCATCCCCTTGGGCTTTCGGGCTAAGTTGGGTGCCTGAGGAATCAGTTCCAACTCACGATACTCGTGCTTTCTTTGTGCACCTATACGGTCAAACGCGCTGGTGTGACCTCTTCAACCCCCGTCAGTTGCTTTCGCTTTGCACCTTCGGCAAGTGGGTGCGGGAAGCCTATCGGCAAATCCTGAGGGAAAGCGGCGACGACGAGTTCGCCAAAGCCGTGGCGACTTATTTGGCGTTTGGTGTGGATTTCATGGCGAACCGGGGACAAAGCGTTCTGTGTGGTTGGGATGCAAGCAAAGAAACTGGACGCAGCGTATTTGCTGGGCATCACCTTCACATGGTTTGGGATTACATGGAAACGATGCCAATCGGTGAAGCGTTGGGAAGTTGGTGCGAAGCACTTGGTTACATTATCCGCTACCTCACCCGCGAGTCTCGCATCCCGCAGGCAGGCTCTGCTCATCTCGGCTCCGCCACAAGTTTGCCCTTCCCCGACAAGCACTTTGATGCCGTCATCATTGACCCGCCTTATGCCGACAATGTGCCGTATGCTGACCTTTCGGACTTCTTCTATGTTTGGCTTCGTCGGACAGTGGGCGATTTGTATCCCGAAGCCTTCCAGTGGACGCTGACGCCAAAGGATGAGGAAGCCGTTGTCAACCCTGCCAGATTTGGCGGAGGCAAGAAGGGCGAGCAAATTGCCCAAGCCCATTACCAACGGCTCATGCAGAAGTCCTTTGAGGAAATCTACCGCGTCCTCAAGCCCGAAGGGATGGCAGTGGTGATGTTCACCCACCGCTCAACGGAAGCGTGGGAACGGCTCATCCAAAGTTTGCTTGATGCTGGGCTTTACCCGACGGCATCCTTCCCCGTCCACACCGAGATGGAGGCTTCCACCCACCAGCGTGGCAAGGGCGCTATCCAGAGCACGATTTTGATGGCGTGTCGGCGCCGTCCGGAAAACGCGCCCATCGGCTGGTATGCGCAGGTGCGGGCTGAGATGGAGCAAGTTATCCCGCAGCGGTTGAAAGAGTTTTGGGATGCTGGCATTCGCGGTGCCGACTTTTTCATCTCCGCCATCGGTCCTTCCGTCGGCGTCTTTGGGCGCTTCCGCAAAGTCATGCGCCCCGACGGGCGCGAGGTGAGCGTCGGCGAGTTGCTGGACGAAGTGCGAACCATCGTGACATCTTTCGCTCTGGAACGCTTAGGGCTTTCTCGGTTGGACGAACCGACCCGCTTCTATGTGCTCTACCGTTGGGCATATGGCGGGGACGAGTTGGAGTTTGACGAGGCAAACAAACTGGCGAAGAGCGTGGGAGCGGAACTGGACAGGTTGCAGGAACAGCAACGGCTCATCAAGCGGGATGACAGTGTCGTGACACTGCTCACTTTCACTGAGCGATGGCAGGACAAAACTTGTCAAGGGCGTTGGATGCATGCGTTGGAAAACGGGGCAGTAGCGCAGTTGCCGGAAATTGACCAATTGCACATCGCCCTTGGTTTCTGGCGGCGAGGCGAGACGGACATGCTGGCTGGTTTTCTTCGTCGGGCAGGCATTCAAGACGAAACTCATCCCTTCTGGCAAACAGCACAAGCGATTTTGGAAGTAGAGGGATTAGGGACGAGGAACGAGGGATTAGGGAAGGGCGAGAACCTTCTCCCCTCAAATCTCCGAGAAGAGGTGAAAGCGTTAGAACAACTTTTAGCCAGCAAGCGAAATTTGCTCCGTCAGGCAGCATCGTTTGCCGAAAGCGAGCAGCCAACATTGTTTCAGGGCTAATGTCTGTCCGAAAGGCATCGTCGTTGCTGAGGGATTAGGGATGAGGGTTTAGGGTTGAGGAAGAAGCCTCGCCCCTCACTCCTCGCCCCTCGTCCCTTCTTTTCGGTAGGAGCCCCGTAAGGGGCGAAAAACCGTTCGGGGCTAACGCCCCTCCTACAAGTGTCAGGGTTGCTAAGGGATGAGGAGTTAGGGTTGAGGGAAAGGCTTCGGCTTCATCGCTCGTCCCTGATCCCTCATCCCTCGCCCCTCTTTTGGGGCGAAGAAATCTTCGGAGGTGAGCCACGATGGCATTAAGAGGTGTCAAGCGAGTTTGGGAAGTTTGCGAACCCCATCCCGATGTCTTCGCCCGCGACCCTGACCCGTCGCTTTTCGCCATCAGTTTGCACCATGTCGTGCAAGGACATGCCGACCGAGATTACACTGACCCTGAACGCTTCTTCAGCCGAACTTACATGACACGGGCGCTCTCCGATTTGCTTGAGCGGGTGATTGGGCGGTTGGCTGGGCAGGGACGAGGCGCACCAATCTTGCGGTTGGAGACGCCTTTCGGCGGCGGCAAAACTCACACGATGACAGCACTCTATCATATCGCCCGCAATCCTGAAGAGTTGAGCGAGCACGAAGTTATCAAGCCGATTTTAGAACGGCTGAATTTGAGGGCGTTGCCGACAGGCGTCCATGTCGCCGTGTTGGACGGGCGAAGTTTGGAAGTTCGGGAACGACGCATCAACGGCATCACTATTCGAACCCTTTGGGGCGAACTGGCATTTCAGTTGGGTGGCAAAGAAGGTTACGAAATGGTTGCTGACGCCGATGAAGCGCGGATAGCCCCTGGCAGTGAACTGTTGACGAACTTGCTGCAACGCTACCAACCAGCACTCATCTTGATAGACGAAGTGCTGGATTACCTCGTCAAGGCGAGGGCAGTGAAAGTCGGCGACAGCAATTTGATGGAACAGACGGCAAGTTTTTTGGGCGCTTTGACGGCTGCTGTCAGCGCTACTCCGCAAAGTGCGCTCATCGTCGCATTGCCTGCTTCTTCTCTGGAAGTGCCGGTAGATGACCTTACTGTCGCTGAACGAATCTTCCAACACGCCAAAAAAGTTTTGGGACGGGTGGAGTTGGTGGAGACGCCAGTGGCTCAAGATGAAGTCTTTGGAGTTTTGCGCCGTCGGCTGTTCCGCAGCGTCGGCAACGAACGGGACCACAAAAAGGCAGTGGACGCTATGCAAGACTATTACGGCGAATATGCCCGCTTCTTCCCTGACCGATTGCGAACGCCTGATTATCGCTCCCGCATGCTCCAAGCCTACCCGTTCCATCCCGAGTTGGTGGACTTGCTGTATGAGCGCTGGGGACCGCACCCACAGTTCCAGCGGACGCGAGGAGCATTGCGGTTGCTGGCGTTGGTGCTGCGGCGAATTTGGAATCAGCGACCAAGTTCAGCCTTTCTCATCCAACCACACCACATTGACCTTGCCGACCGACACATTCGTGGTGAAGTCGTCAGGCTTTTGGACAGCAGCATGGATGCTATCGTGACGGGCGATATTTTGCAACGGGCAAAGGAGATAGAGCGGGGCTTAGGCGGCGATTACGCCCGCGAGGAATTAGGCAAGGGCGCAGCGACTTGCGCTTTCCTTTACAGCATTTCGGCAGCGACCCGCGAGGCAGGTGCGACAGAAGAGGAAATCCGAACGGCTTTGCTGCGCCCCGAAATCAACCCGGCGATGGTCTCGGAAGTTTTGGGGCGATTGAGGGAAGGGCTTTGGTATCTGCGTTATCGCGACAAACGCTACTTTTTCACCGCCAAGCCCAATCTCAACAAGGTCATCTTGGACTTTGAAAGCGAGGTCGCCGACGAACGGGTGGACGAAGCGCTTAAAGATTGGCTGAGCAAGGTGGCGGGCAAAGGGGAAAGAAGCGGTTTCATAGTCGAAGCCCCAGCCGAACCGCAACTTGTGCCCGATCGGGCACAACCGACTTTAGTGCTCTTGCCGATGGATGTGGACGATGCTGCGGCGTGGATGCAAAAGGCAGTGGAATCGGCAGGCAACGGCATCCGCACCAACAAAAACATGCTGGTGTTTTTGGTGCCCGAAAAGTCAAGGTTAGCGGCAATTCGGTCAGCGGTTCGCCGTTGGCTGGCGCTCAAAGAGGTGGAAAGTTCGCCATCGTTCAAGGAAATGGACGCCGACGACAGAGAGCAAGTTCGCAACCAGTTGCGTGACAAGGAAGCGGAAATTGAAGCCTTGCTCAAGCAAGCCTATCAAGACATCTACCGACCCAGCGAGAGTGGGCTTCGGAAAATTCCCTCGTTCAGCCCTGAAGCCATCAAAGCCAAAACGCTGGACGAGTTCGTCGCACAAGTGCTGGAGAAAGCGGGCGAACTGATAGAACAAGTGGCGCCTGAATTCATCAAAGAAATGCTGCAGATTGAGCGCAACAAGGAAGCGTCTATCTCACAAGCGATGATCCTGTTCACAAGCACCCCCGGTCAACCTCTCCTTAAGGACCCGCAACAAGCCATTTACAAAGCCATTCAAGAAGGTGTCAAGCAAGGACAGTTTGCGGTGAAAGTCGGCGATGAAGTCTATGTGGGCAAGGAAGTGCCTGAAGAAGTTTTGCGTGACAGTCGGGCAGTTTTAGTCCCTCCCGTGTTGCCACCAACACCACCGCCTCAGCCGGAAACCAAGCCCGTCACATTGCGGATACGAACCAGCACAAAGACGCTTTACGCCTTGCTGGTGGTAGCCGAACAGTTGCGGAATTTGGACGCTACCGTTGCGTTGGAAGTGCACGATGCAACGGGCGAGATGAGCAAGAGGCGTTCGGACATAGAGAAACTGCTGCGGGATTACGGTTGTGCTTTTGAGTGGGTGGAAGAGGCGAAAAAGGGCGGTGTTTGAGCCAACCCGATTTGAGCAGCCTATAATTTTGCCTGCGGTTCGTGAAAACCGAGTTAACGGAGGGATGGGTTGTGGTCATAACAGTCGTGGACAACTACCCAAAAATTTCGGAGCAGGACCAAAGGCTGCGGCGAGCCATCGCTGCTTGGGAAGACGGGAAGTTGAGCGATGAGGAGTTGGAGCGGGTTTACGACGAAGTGACGCAAGGGGTTATCCGAGAGCAAATAGAGGCGGGCGTTGAGTTGCTGACGGATGGGCAAATCCGATGGGACGACGCCATCAGTTACCTCGCCCGCAAACTTGAGGGCACACAAAGGGGCGGGTTGCTCCGCTGGTTTGACAACAACTTCTACTTCCGCCAACCCATCATCGTGGGCAAATTGAGGCGCAAGGAAAATCTCGTGCTGAGCGATTGGCTCAAAGCGAAGGAATGGGCGAACGGTGTCCCCGTTAAGCCAGTGCTGACCGGTCCTTACACTTTCGCAAAATTTTGCCTGAACGAGCACTACGCTCGATTTGAGGACTTGCTTTTTGATGTCGCCGAAATTTGGAACGAGGAAGCGAGAGCGCTGGCGCAAGCGGGTGCGAATTTGATTCAACTCAGCGAGCCTGCCATCCTCTTCCACCCTGAAGATGCCCAACTTTGGAGCGAAGCCGTCAAGCGAGTGACCGAAGGCGTCAACGCTGATTTTGCCCTCTACACTTTCTTTGCCGATGCCAGCAAGGTTTGGGATGCCCTGATGGATTTGCCTGTCAAGGTCGTTGGGTTGGATTTTTGCAGCGGCGAAGAAAACCGAAACGCCGAACTGGTTGAGAGAGGCTTCCCAAAGGACAAAGTTCTCGGATTTGGCATTGTGGATGCACGAAACATCAAACCCGAACCCGTGGACGAGTTGGCGAAACGCATTGAGTGGGCAGCAAACTTGGTCGGCGAAGATAGGCTCCATGTCAACCCCAACTGTGGGCTTGAGTTCCTACCGCGAATTGATGCCAAACGGAAATTAGAAACCCTGTCAGCAGCCGTTCGCAAGGTAAGAGGCGCTTGACGGGAAGTTGCCCTAAAACAAGTGAGGGGAGTGAGAAAATGATGACGCCTGAGAAATTGCAGCAAAGAGCGATGTCGTGGCAAGGGAAGCGGGTTTTGGTGGTTGGGGATTTGATGTTGGACGAATACATCATCGGGGTTGCGGAGCGGATTTCGCCTGAAGCGCCAGTGCCAGTCATTTTGTGCGAACGGAGAACCTACGGTGCAGGTGGCGCTGCCAACACGGCTTTGAACTTGCTAACCTTGGGTGCAAAAGTGACAGTTTGCGGCGTTGTCGGGAACGATTGGGCAGGTGAAAAGTTGAGGCAAATTTTGAACGAGAGCGGAATTGACATAACTGGCATCTTGACGGACCATAACCGCCCGACAACTTTGAAAACCCGCATCGTCGCTCAAACCCAACAAGTTGCCCGAGTTGATGTTGAAAGCAGGGAGCCACTCAACGGAAGCATGGAAGCATCGCTGCGAGGTGTCGCAAAGGAATTGGGGCGAGAGTGTGACGCTGTGGTCGTCTCAGACTACGCCAAAGGCGTGGTGACACCCGGTTTGTTGGCTGGCTTGAAGGAACTGAAAGGCACAACTTTGCTCGCTGCCGGTCCAAAGCCAGTCAACATCCTCCACTTCGCTGGATTTGACTACTTGAGTTTGAACCGAAGTGAGGCTCTTGCTTCGGCAAGTGGGGCGAAGTCTTTCGATGAAGCGGGGAAACGGCTCTCACAGCAACTTGAAGTCCAAGGCTTGGTTATCACTCTCGGTGGTGATGGTTGTGCCCTTTTCGCCAACGGTGAGCGATTGGCTCACATACCAGCGTTGCGGGTTCAGGTTTACGATGTCGCCGGCGCTGGCGACACCTTCCTCGCAGCGTTGACCCTCGGTTTAGTCGCGGGTTGCCAGTTTGTGGAAGCAGCGGAAATCGCAACGGTCGCAGCAGCAGCCGTTGTCAGAAAAGTCGGGGTGGCAACGACTAATGTGGACGAAATGGTGCACTTGCTTAAGACTGCTGTGTGAAGCGTGATGCGTGAAGCGTAATGCGTAAAGCGTGAAGCGTGATTTGTGAAATAATGCGTGATTTCTCCCGAATGTGCCGAAAACGGAATTTTTCGGCAGTGCGGGAGCACTGCCCTCCAGAAAACTCATCATTCGCCACTCGCTATTCGCTACTCGCCACTCGCCATTCGCTGTTGTTCTCTCAACCCGCAACCCTCAACTCACTGCGATTTTTCCGCTTGCTGTTTCAGCACCCACTTTTGGATTTTGCCCGCCGGCGATTTAGGCAATTCTTTGACGAACTCGATTTCTCGGGGAACTTTGTAACTTGCCAACCTTTCTCGGCAGAAGGCAATCAGTTCTGCCTCAGTTGCGTGCTCTCCTCCCTTCAGCACGACGAAGGCTTTGACTGCTTCGCCCCTAAGCGGGTGCTTGACGCCGACGACCGCCGCTTCAAGGACTTTCGGGTGCTGATACAGGACTTCCTCAACTTCCCTCGGGTAAACATTGAACCCGCCGACGATGACGAGTTCCTTTTTGCGGTCAACGATGCGGAAGTAGCCGTCTTCGTCCATGGAGGCGATGTCGCCAGTGTAAAGCCAGCCGTCCCGCAAAGTTTGAGCCGTCTCTTCAGGTCGGTTCCAATAGCCCTTCATCACCTGCGGACCTTTGATTATCAACTCACCTGCCTCACCGGGCGGCAATTCCCTTGTTCCCGTTTCGATATCAACGATCTTGCAATCGGTGTCGGGGAAGGGCAGACCGCATGAGCCAATTCTGTTTTCACCCTCCCAAATCGGGTTGCAGTGGGTGACCGGTGATGCTTCCGTCAAGCCGTAACCCTCAACCAATTTCGCTCCTGTTGCTCTTACGAACCTGTCGTGGACTTCCCTCGGAAGCGGTCCTCCCCCGGCAACGCAAACTTTCACTGACGAAATGTCAATCTTGCTCTTTTCGGCATGGTAAGCGACAGCAGCATACATGCTTGCAACGCCGGGGAACAAGGTCGCCCTGTATTGCTGAATGGCTTTCGTCGTCTCAACAGGGTCAAACTTAGGCAAAAGCAACATCGCTGAAGCCTTGACAATTGCAAGGTTCATGCCGACGGTCATGCCGTAAGAGTGGAAAAAAGGAAGCACGCAAAGGAAAACCTCTTTGCCGACTTCAAGCCCGTAAGTCCATGCTGCAGTTTGAAGCGCGTTGGCAACCAAGTTGAAGTGGGTGAGCATTGCTGCTTTGGGCAATCCCGTCGTCCCGCCAGTGTATTGGAAGACAGCAACATGGTCTTTGGGGTCAAAGTCAACACGGGGCGGTTTGT
>Ga0078972_1012353_pt1 | contig 14733 bp, 15 predicted proteins | sample YelNatPaOPGAMG01_FD_67568 | JGI IMG/M metagenome (GOLD analysis project Ga0078972, IMG submission 67568) | Hot spring thermophilic microbial communities from Obsidian Pool, Yellowstone National Park, USA - OP-RAMG-01 (SPADES assembly) (version 2) | ecosystem: Environmental > Aquatic > Thermal... | reverse complement strand
ACCATCTGGAAAAACACGAAAGACGAGGTTATATTCTGCTCAAGAAAAGAGCCGCTAATTGAAGAGTTAGGCTTTATACTTAATGAGGGCAACTTTACTGAACAAGTGTCAATTGCCTACGGCGAGGAAAGGAGCTTTAAAACAACTTTAAAGTTTACCTTTTAACCTAAAGGCTTAAGGTTTCTCCGCCAAGACTTCCCAGCGACTTCTAAGCCAGCCTTTCACCATATGCTCGTTCAACCGCTTTTTAACTATTCTGAAATTTCGGAAAAGCTGCTTAAGCTCAGCTTCGTCCACAAAGTGGTGGAGCACACCCTCTTCTGGTCCATCATCATCCATGTAAGTGTTTTCTTCAACTTTAACGCCTTTCCCATATCTATAGCTTCTTTTTGAGTGGAAGTTTACGAGGAAGAAACCTTTGTTCTTTAAGATTCTATGCACCTCTAATATTGTTTGTTGTATTTCCTTAAGCCTTTGATGGTATATGGTGTTTAGACATATGACCATGTCAAAGCATGAATTAATAAAGGGCTGGAATTTCATGTCGCATCTTACAAGGAAAGCGTCTAGGCTGTTCGCTTTGAGCCTCTCTTTGGTCATTTTTAAGCCGGTTTCTGACATGTCTACACCATAGGCTTCGAATGTTTGTGAAGCCATGTAGACAACGTGCCTACCAGCGCCACAACCTAAATCGAGAACTTTTAGGACCTTCCGCTTCTTCAGAAATTCGACAACTTTAACAAGTATTTCGTCGGGCTCTTCCAGAGCATACTCGGGACGGAGCAGAATGCTATTCCATTCGGTCATAACTTGTTTCCAACGTGAACCTTAATAATATAGCAATTCGGTTCGCCTTTATATCACTCTTCTTCGTAGTTGTCGATTAGTAAAGGATAAGTGACTTTCCCCATATAAAATAGGGTGGCATAAAATGGAGAAAACTTCTAGCTCTGGTATTTTTAGGCTTCTCGCCCAGCCAGTCCAAGAAGGATTAGCTAAGCTAGGTTTTTCAAAGCCTACTTTGCCCCAGATTTTAGCTATCCCTCATGTTCTGGCTGGCGAAAATATCCTTCTGATCGCGCCGACTGGAAGCGGCAAAACCGAGGCCGTCCTTTTGCCGGTTTTCTCGAACTTTATCCAGCATAGAAATGAAAAGGGAATATCAATTGTTTATGTAACGCCTTTAAGGGCTTTAAACCGTGACCTTTTGAAGCGTCTGTCCTTCTGGGCTGATAGGCTTGCCATAACCATTGAAGTTAGGCACGGCGACACGGAGTTGAGATTGCGGAGAAGGCAGGCGGTTTCGCCACCCAACATGCTTGTCACAACTCCTGAAACGCTTCAGGCTGTTCTTCCAGGAGCCCGCATGAAAGGACACTTAAAGCATGTGAGGTGGGTGGTTGTGGATGAGGTGCATGAGCTTGCCTCCAGCAAGAGGGGAACCCAATTGGCGGTGGCTCTTGAACGTCTATACGAGATAGCTGGAAGGGAGTTTCAGAGGGTAGGCTTATCAGCCACTGTTGGCAACCCAGAACAAGTCGCTCAATTTATTGCTGGAACAAACAGAAGTATAAGGGTTGTTCAGGCTTTGCTTTCGAAGGGCTACAAGTACGCTGTTGAGAACCCTGCGCCAACAGAAGCCGACTATGAGTTGGCTGGGAAAATTGGCATATCGCCAGAGGGAGCTGCGAGAATTAGGCGGATAGCCGAGCTTGTGGACAGCCACAAGTCCACACTCATTTTTGTTAACAGCAGAACTGTAGCTGAGATGCTTGGACATCGCTTCACCCAGCTTGGAAGAAGCGACATAGCTGTGCATCACGGTTCATTGTCCAAGGAGGAACGCATCCAAATTGAGGACGACTTTAAGGCTGGAGCTTTGAGGGCTATAATTTGCACGAGCACTTTGGAGCTTGGCATAGACATTGGAAGCGTGGACCTAGTCGTCCAATATCTTTCGCCGAGGCAGGTTTGCAGCCTAATCCAGAGGGTTGGGCGGAGCGGACATCGGCTTGACATGCTTTCAGAAGGCGTAATAATAACCGCCTTCCCAGACGACTTGCTGGAGTCTCTTGCCGCTGTTAAAAGCGCCTACAGTGGCAGAATTGAGCCCGTTCTAATCCATGAAAACGCCTTGGATGTTTTAGCCCACCAAGTTGCCGGCTTGCTGATGGACAGGGAAAGCATAAGCCTAAACGAGCTTTCGGCTGTTCTCAGAAGAGCCTATCCCTATAGGCATCTCGCAAAGGAAACTCTGCTGGAAGTGGTACACTTTTTAGCCAACCTCAACCAATTAAAAATCGACGAGGAAGAAAAGGTTTTGAGGAAAACACGGAGAACAAGGGGCTACTATTACGAGAACCTTTCAATGATTCCGGACGAGAGACGCTACCCGATAGTAAACATCTTAACGGATAGGCGGATTGGCACATTAGGCGACGAGTTCATGGCATTAAAAGCCCGAGTAGGCTTAAACATAATCATCCGCGGAAAAGTTTGGCGCATAGTCCAGATAGAGGAGGAAACCGGCACAATTTACGTGGTTCCATCAGAAGACCCGTTTGCGGCAATCCCGGGATGGGACGGCGAAATGCTGCCCGTCCCCTTCAACCTAGCCCAAGAAACTGGAAAAATCCGCCAAGAAATTGGCGAACTATTAAAGGCTTTGGGGAATGCTGATGCTGTGGCGGAGAAGGTTGCCGAAAAGTTCAATATTAATAGAGAGACATTAAACGAGGCTGTTAGGGAAATTGAAGAACACATAAAGCAGGGGGCACCACTGCCAACGCACGACCACATTCTTATTGAGGCTTTTAACAAGTACTTGGTGGTGCACGCTTGTTTCGGCGAGATTGTAAACAGCACCCTTGGAGGCATTTTCGATGCAATCCTTTCGGATAAAGAGCTTATTGTGGGCTGGTGGAACGACGGCTACCGCATCCTAATAGAGGCTCCGCGAAGACTCTCGCAACGAGAGGTTGAAAGGATGCCAGAAACCTTTTTTGGCTTAAGCGATGAGCAGGTTGAAGAAGCCTTTAAGGATTATTTGGAGGCAAAGTTTCCATACGCCTACAAAATGAAGTTTGTGGCTGAAAGGTTCGGCGTCCTCCCGCGGGGAAAAACAATGGGTCCGAGGAGGCAGAGCCAGCTTCCAGCCATTTTTAAGGGAACACCCGTATACGATGAGACTTTGCGGGAAGCCATGCTTGAAAAAGCCGACCTTGGAAAGGTTAAGGAAATTATGCGAAACATCAGGGATGGAAAGATTAAAGTCAGCACCCTATTTAGGGCTGAAAATCCAACACCACTAGCTTACCATATTTTGGCAAAGTACGGCGACATCTCAGAGCTAATGGCTCCAGAACGCGTCCTACTAAGCAACATTGAAAAGATGAAGAGGGCGATAGACGCTAAAATGGCGACGTTAATGTGCATTGAATGTGGAGACTGGACAACGGAGAAAAGGATTAAAGAGTTGCCAGAACAGCCCAAATGCGAAAAATGCGGTTCAAGGCTTCTGGCACTATTATATCCGAGCCAAGAGGCAAAACGCCTCCAAGAAACACTAAAGAAAAGGCGCGATGGAAAAAGCCTAACAGAGGATGAGCTTAAGGAAATTGCCCATGCAAGACGCACAGCAGACCTAATCCTAAGCTATGGAAAAAAGGCGGTTATAGCCCTAAAAGTTAAAGGTGTGGGACCAGAAACAGCCTTTAGAATCCTTGGAAAAATGCACCCCAGCGATGAAGAGTTCTACATGGACTTGTTGAGGGCGAAAATCCAATACTTGAAGACAAGAGAGTTCTGGGAAGACAAGGAGAGCCGCCTAAAAACTTTCGCCTAAAGTGGCTGGTGCGGAAAATTTTGGCTGGAAACAATCCCAAGCGCGAAGGACTTAAACCCACTTTAGGGTTGTGGGACGCCACAGCTATAAGCATAGGCGCCATAGTGGGCGCAGGCATATACGTGGTAACGGGCATAGCGGCTGGCTTTGCAGGTTCAGCCTTAACTGTTTCTATGCTTTTGGCTGCAGCCATATCCATGCTTACGGCTATGAGCTTTGCCGAATTAACCGCTTGGAAGCCCATAGAGGGAAGCATTTACGAGTATGCCTATCAGCTGATTTCGCCTTTTGCCGGCTTCTTAACTGGTTGGATGTGGGTTATCTCCAACACCTTTGCCGGTGCAGCCGTCTCCCTTGGATTTGCAAGCTATTTATGCGCCCTTTTCCCAGCATTGCCGCCAAACGTTGTGGCGGCTGTCTTCTGCTTTCTCTTTACGGCGCTTAACTTTTTAGGAATACGCCAGTCAGCCCTCCTAAACAATGTGCTTGTGGCGGCTAAACTTTCAATTTTGGGATTTTTCACGATTTACGGGTTCTTCCACATTAACCCCTCAAATTTCGCCTCCTTCAACCCTTTTCAGATTGGGGTTTTGTCCGGGGCATTCTACATTTTCTTTGCCTATGGAGGATTCGCAAGGGTTGCCGTGGTGGCGGAGGAGGTTAAGGACGCCAAGAGAAATGTGCCTAGGGCTATAACGCTTTCATTGGCAATATCAACAGCAGTTTACATTTTAGTGGGTTTTGTGGCTGTTGGGCTCGTGGATGCCTCAAGGCTTGCCGGTTCAAACTCGCCGCTTGCAGAAGCTATAAGCGCCACTGGAAACAGCCTTGCAGTTTACACGGTTTCGGCTGGTGGGCTGATTGCAACGGCAAGCGTTTTGCTAACCGCCATTTTGGGGGTTTCGCGTATGGCATATGCCATGGCGCGTAGAAAAGATTTACCCCAAGCCCTAAGCAGGCTCCATCCAAAATATAACACGCCGTATTTAGCCATATGGATTGTTGGCGCAGCCATGATAATGCTTGTTCTATTCGTGGATATAACAAGGGTTGTAGCCATAAGCAACTTCGCACTGCTCTTCTACTATGCTCTGGCCAACGTTTCAGCCTTAAGGTTAAAGGCAAATAGCAGAATTTATCCGAAAATTGTGCCGCTTTTTGGGGCAGTTTCATGCATAACCCTCTTAATTTTCACACTTTTCGTTTTGCCCCAAGCATGGATTGTAGGCGTTGCAACACTGGCTGCCGGCGTGGTCTATTACTGGCTTAAAAGTCTTAAAGTGTGGCTGTTCACGAAAACCATGGATTCGGAAAAACCTTAACAGCTTTCACCATTTCCCGTCCATATCCGCCAACATATGCCTTCACAATTTCTTTAAGGGCATTCGGCTTCAACAAAACGTCACTGTTAATCGTGATTATCAGTTGTCCAAAAGCCCTATCAACCGCCATCCTAACCGCTTCAGCCCTTCCCAGAGGAGCACAGCTTTTAATGACTCTGCCTTTAATGTTTGGCCACCGCCTCCGCCACTTTTGGATTGTTGCCCATGCAATTTCATATGTATAGTCGCTGCTTCCATCATCCACAACCATGATTTCGCAGAAGTTTGGATATTCCGCCGCACTTTTGAAAAGGCTTGTTAAAAATTCTGAAATGCGCTTCTCTCCGTTACAGACTGGAACGATTATGGAGATGGCTGGATAACGAATTCTCTTGCACAGTCCAGCTTTCTCGCATAGTTTCCTTTGCATTAAAATTGCCCGGCCCTCTCCTTTCTCAGACTATACCTAGCCCCTTTTCAAGATAAAGCATGTATTCCCCAAATGAAAATATGTCGAAAAACTATAGTCTAAAACGGCGGATTGCCAAATTGTATTAAAGGTTAAGAAGACATAAATATTCGACGATTAACGTTTCTGATTCCGAAGGGAAAGTTCATGGAAAACGACCTATCACGTTACTATGCCATCCTAAAAGACCCAGCGAGGCGGAAAATAATTGAAATTTTGGGCAGCCAAGACAAAATAGGGTTTAAGGAGCTCCGCGAAACTTTAGGCTTGGGCGTCGGCACCGTTTATTATCATCTTGACATGCTTTCGGATTTTCTTGAACAGGACAAGCAGCGCAAGTATAGGCTTAACGAGAAGGGAAAAATACTCTACAGAATCCTTAAGGAGGGAAGCATTCCAACAAGCCTCGGGATAAGCGAAACCTTCAGCCACCGCGCCGTCAAGTGGCTTTTCCTATCACCCCTCTTCGCCAAAACAATTAAGCCTTTGAGGCTTCTGCCCTTTTCCTTGGCAATCCTGATTTTGGGGGCTTATGGCTCAGCCGCCGCAAGGCTTGAACCAGCCCTATTCTTCTATTTTGAATATTCCACACGCAGCCCAACAAGCATTATGACACTTTTCATATTCAACTGGGTTGGGCTGTTCCTACTCACAGAAGCCCTAGCCTTCGCACTTTTCAAGCGGACTGGAAACGAGCTTCAACTCTTCACATGCACCGGGCTGGCAGCTCTTCCATTGGCAATTTTCCCGTACATATACATGGCTTTGCCAACAGCCCTTGAAGGGCTAAACCTATACTACATGGAAATAGAGATTATAAGACAAGCCATACTTGTAGTTATGCAAATTTGGAGTCTGCTGCTGTTTTCAGCCGCCACATGCTATGGAAAAGGCTTAAGGCTTGACAAAGGCATAATTTTAGGCTTAACAGCCATCTACCTAAACATAGCCATCCTCTTCATACTAGGACGTTTCAAGTAAGAGTTCGAGGTTTCTAGAAATCTAACAAATTAGTGAGAAATATTTATATATTAATTACTATTCTGTTATCCTTTAGTGAAAAACTAATGAATGATATAGAACAATATTTAAGCGTTCAAAAGTGGCTAACTTTGAGGGCCTCTACCCAAACAACCAAAAATAGTTATGTTTCCAAGTTTAGGTACTTCCTTAAAATAACAAAGTTGAATCCGGATGCATTGGTTGAGGAATGGAAAAAGGTGAAGTATAACCCGATAGCCAGACAGAAGTTCATAGACGAGTTAAGTGAAACTGTTCAAGACTTCTATTGTTATGTCTTAAATAGGAAAACTTTGGCAGAGCTCACCAAAAGAAACACAATTATGGTAGTAAAGTCTTTCTTTAAGTTCCACAAAATACCATTAGAAATAGATGACCCAGCTATGAAGGCTACGGTAACATTCCATAATAGAAGTATTACCAAAGAGGAAATCCGTAAAATACTTGATGTTAGTGGCCCAAGGGAGAAAGCTTTTTTCATTATGATGGTTGAAACCGGCCTAAGACCTGACACACTGGTTAAACTCCAATATAAGCACATCAAAACTGAATACGAACAAGGTAAGATACCGATGAAAATAGATTTGCCTGCACAATTGTTGAAGGATAGGGTTGGAGACCGATTCACCTTCTTAGGCGAAGATGGCTATAAGATTCTTAAGACATATCTGGACACTTTAGGGAGGCTAGACGACGAAGATTACATATTTCAACCCGAGAAGAAATCAACCAAGAAAGAACCTTTACCACCTACAACATTTTCCAATTATTTTCGGAAAATGGCATTGAAGATGGGCATTGTTGAAAAAAGAGTTAAAGGTAAACCTTTGCCCGTTAGACTCTACTGTCTTCGGAAATATTTTAGAAACAACTGCCGACTAGACCCATCAATTAGAGAATTTTTAATGGGCCATAGCTTAGGAACAGACGAACATTATATCGCTAGAGATGTCGAGTTATACCGTCAAATGTATGCTAAAAATTATGAAACTTTAAGAATATATGAAAAACCATCTCTACCTCAAATAATATCACCAGAAGAGTTTAAGAAAATGATCATGGAATATTTAAAAACAAGCGAAGGACAAGAACTACTCAAAGAAGCCATAATGAACACTATCGTTCCAAGTCAAATCACAAAAGAACTTTTCATGAAACTTTTCGGAAGAGAAGGTTAAACGTGTAACGAACCGGCCTTAAACTTGGTTTTACAGATCAATGTCCACTAATATTCGCTTTTGCTCACATCCGCCTAGTTCCATACCTTTAAAGTTCCATTCCATGTACGCTATACTCTAAACGTATAGGCTAAACATTAGTTTGTTTCTGTTTTTGTTGTTTAGATAGAGATGTGTAACATATGGTGTTTTCATCACCTATGAAAGAAGTAGTAAAGAAATCTCTACATATCCAAAAAGAAGGTATTAATATTTTGAGAAATTTAGAAGAACGAACTGTTTGTCAAATCTAAATTATACGCTTGTGAGGGTTTAATATGGGCATTTGCATCGAATTTACATAAAGAGCATCTATTTTTTAAGTTTCAAGCGGTACAAAATCACTTCTGGAATTTTCGTTTTTCCTTCAGAGGCTAAGAAAGCACCAACAGAAGAAATGTAAAGATTTTGAACCATGGTAGCCTGTTGTTCATAAAATTGTGGGGAGAGAAAATCAGAAACTGGTAGCTCAATATGAAGCCAGGCGATCATACCTTTAAATGTCTCGATGTTAATGTCCATTATAAAAGAGTTCATGAAAAATCCTCGTTTAACATACGGCTTAAAATCATAGAAACGTACAATTTCATCGTATTTAATTTCCTCAACTCTCTTCTTTCTCTTCTCGAAAATTAACAATCTCTTATCGGTAACCACCCATAACAAGTTCCCGTAACCATAAAAATTCAAAATGTAATCATCTTTTTCAAGAGGAAGCTCTTTCAGCTTTTCTCTCAGAACCCATTGATTCAACTCTATTTGCTCTTTAAAGTATTCTAACTTTTTAATTTCCTTCTCGTTATCTGTGAGTATTTTTCCACAATTCAGGCAAATTATAGAGTCTATTGGTAAACTTTGTTTGCATTCAGGACAAGATATTATTTTCCTTGGAATGACTGTGGATTCATCTTTCAGGATAAAAGAAGCCCCACAATACTCACAAGTCAAAGTTTCCCTATTGACTTTGCCTCCACACTCGGTACATTTTAATGGCACAAGAGTCATTAATTTTTTAATAGAATCTCTTACAAGTTAAATTTTACTTTTGTTTTCTCTTTTATGTTTGCTCGCTTAACTGAGTTTGAAGTTTGCTCATAATAGGTTGGAAAAGTCCTCGTAATAACTCATCTTGATAGGAATTTATCATGTTGATGACTTCGATGGATTTTGCATAATCCCTGGCTGATCTTACAGATGGTTTGAATTCCTCTGCAAGCTTTTCATCTCCATCAGCGTATACCATTCCAATTGCCTCCCTAATCTTTTCACAGTCAACTATGATTCTATTCCTTTTCTCATCCCTTACAAATGGCCTTCCAGTTTCAACAGCATACATGTAGAGAATTAGAAGCTTCTTCAAAGTAAGTGGTCTAATCTTCTGAATTTCTTCCCAAATTCTCTCTCTGGTCTCAGCCAATGTCATAATCTGTCCCTCATCTAATTATGCTTGTTACATTAAAATAAAGCTTTCGAATTATTAACGTAACAGTATGGAAAAACAATATCTTTTGAATCTTCGGATAAACTTCGATTTTGAAAACATATGATGTATATGGCAACATAAATAAATAATAAAAAAGGAATTAGAGTGGGTATATTCCAAGCTTTGCTAGCAGTCTCCAACATCTTGGCATGGGTAAGATTATCTTTATAGTATCTGAGCCTTGGAATGGTGTTCCATCATTGAGCTTACCAGTTACTGTTAATGTTATGGTCATGAATCTCTCTTCATATAGCCTAGACAAGTCAACATTAGCCATTATGTAGTTGATAATTTGCTGCCTATCAAATTTAACCATCAAGTCTGGAATAGTATCATTGTCATAGTCTCCAATCACAGATTTAATGGGTTTACTAATCCAGAATGGGTCAACTGGAATAGTCCCATTCAACAATATTGTTCTTCGATTAATATCAGCAACATTATAGCCTTCTGGAAGCTTAATGTATACAGTAACCCACTTTCCTCTGCTTTTAAGGTTTAACGCCTGAGGTTGAACATCAACCGTTGCAATAATAATTTGAGGTTTATGTGCAGTGAAACCGTAAACAGTAAGTGTGAAGCCTTGTATCTGAAATGGTATGTCCAAACATTGATTGTTCAGTAGAAATGTATCCGTGGTTGTTTCAAAGCTCAAAGTGAAAGTTCCAGTTTTTAGAGCAGTAAAGTTTATCATGCATAATATTCCACCTTCAATTGTTACAGCATCTGCTGGATTTAGGAGGGCTGCACCTATGACTGCTTCTCCTCTAGTATTTTCAATGTACTTAGCCTCAACAAGATCTTTCCCGTAGAATATGTAGTTCGGATCGTTTTTAGGATTGTAGGCGTTGGTGCAGTTTATTGCTGTGGGATCAAATATTATCCCAACCTGATAAGTCATCAAGTTTGATACGGATCCTTCTAATACAACTTTAATTGCGAAGGGTATGCCTCCTTTTGGAATTGGTTCAGTTTCGCTACCTATAGTTATGGATGAACTGCCGGTGGCTGCATCAACTATCTTCAGAGTTGTAGACTGTTGACTTTTAGCATGTTGAATGTTAAGTGCCAATGTCAACGTACTAAGCATAATCAATGCCAACATTATTCCAGAAACAATCCTCTTCACGCCTTCTCCCTTCTTTATATTGCATCTTGAATATATTAAAATTTTCGATACAATGCTTATAGAAGAATGTTCTAGTTGTTTGATTATTATTTCATTATGTTGGTGTATACGTATATGATTGGATGTATGTGGATGTGTATGTGTGTGGGTGTGTGTTTCCATGGAAAGGCTAGTCACAATGGTGTTTAAATAAGATTATCTTGCTAATGTTTCACGTGGAACATGCTTTAGCCTATAGTGTTGTAGTGTGTGATTGGGTGTAGGTGTGTGTATGTGTAGATTCCATTTGCTAATAGTTTCATAGTGTTTTGTTGTTGATGTGTAATGGAGTTGGAGGTTAGATGGTTTCAAAAGAGCTTTGTGTAAGCTGGTTTCAAAAAGCATGTTTCTGGTGCGTTGATGTCTGGATTTGGTTTAAAGCTTTTAACTTTTAAGCATATACTAGTCATTCAGGGTTAGGTTTATGGCTATTGAACAATCTTTGGACAAGTTTCAGAAGATGAAAAGGGATAGAATTGCTTACATCATTTCTGAGCTTGTTAAGAGGAATGGAGAGGCAGACATTAAAGAGCTCATGGGTTCTCTAGCTATGAACTATGGTATCAGAAGGAAGACTCAAGAAGAATACTTTGAAGACTTGAAGTATGCTGGAGCCATAGATGTAATGGGAAACAGCATCATACTAAAATGGGACATGGACAAGGCTAAGGAATGGCTCAAGAAACAGGGAGTCACATCGTGACAACATTTGCAAATGCTTTACTAAACAATCTTGAGAGGTAAGCTAGCTTAGTATAGAAAAAAGGGAAAGTTTCAGCCTGTTACTTCATAGCCTGCTTTAAAGTAGTAGTCGCCTGTTTCTGTAGGAGTCCATTTGAAATAAAAATAACCGAAGTAATTCGTTGAGGTTGTTCCCAGCTCTTTGATTATGTTTCCAGAAGCGTCTGTGAGGTATATATGGATTAAAGCGTTGGAAACATATGTATCGCCTAATTTTAAGGAACCCGAAAGGCTAACCTGTTCTCCAAGAACTATCTCTGCATCATCCACGTAAAGTGATAGCGTATATGAAGTTGGACCTACGTGGACATGCACAATGTTACTGTAAACCCAATAGCCAGCATATGCAACACCAGCCAAGCCTACTAGAACCAAAGCCAAAAGAACCAATTTCTTTTTAGTCACCATAAGCCTTCCACCCTTCCTATTTCTATCTCAGTTTCTGAGTTTAAAAAACATTTGTGGAAGTAGTATTTGAAAAAGATAGATGTTTAATGTTTTTGATGTGAATAGCTAAATGTTTCTGCACATCAAGCTTTAAAGAGACGAGGGGGGGCATATCCCCTATGGAAATATTTATGTTGATATTGTTGAGATTTGCTCATTCTGGTGAAAACATGGTCAAAGTTAAATCTGTAGAGGAAGCTGTTGAGAATTATGTTATTGGAGTTATTCAGGGAGCATTTAAAACGAAGCGTTATTGGATGAAGCAAGGATATGATGAGAAACATGCCATAAAGAATGCTGTTAATTATGCAATAGGACAAATAAAAGCAGGGATATCGATAGATAGGAAAGAAATAGAAGCTACAATAAGCAAATTCAGGGAAATGGCTGAGATAGCAAATGCATTAGCAGATTCCCTCAATATAGCATTAAACAATCCACCAGCAACATGGAAACTCTTGACAATTAAGTAAAATAGTCGATATGGTTTTTCATTAAAAGATTTCAATTGTCACATATGACTTAAACAAGATAATCTTGCCTATATAATAACCTTAAGAACATTTGTTATCTGCTGTACATCCATGTTATGTATTCGTTTGTTGAGGTGAATGTTTTATCAAGATAGTCAGAGAAAACTCTGCTGACGTAAACGTCGCTTCCCATGTAAGGTTTCCAATAGTTTAGCCAGTTGTTGATTTCTGTGGTTATCTCGTTGAATGCTATATTCCCCAAAATGTCGTGGCTGTAATATTTTCCAGCAGGATCTAAAATTACGAGTTTATACCCTGAGACAGGTATTTGGACTGCCATATGCCCCGATGTGGAGTTTTCTATAATAATGCATTCAACAGGGTATTTCATGTCATTGTAACACCTTATCATTGAGCATAGAAGTATTGCCATATCTTCACAGTCTCCTTTTCTAAGGCTTAACGTTTCATTTGAGAACTGCCACATTTCATCCCAAAAATGTAAATCTCCAAATGGATCATTTGGAAGCATTGGATATAAACCATCAGACCTGTACTCTATGTTGCTAACAACCCACGTGTACATGGCTTTAACGTCACTCCAATATTCATTCCAATCAGATGGATCACTCCACCCTCCAGTAATAGCATAGACAATGTCACGAACCGCTTGATCCTGAGGGGTTATGAAAGGCTCAACGTTGACTTGATTCCATCTCTGGTTCACCTTATCCCTCAAATTTTCATAAGCAGCTATTTGGGACTCATAGTATGTTATATTTCCTTGCAACCATGTTTGAGTTTGGGCGAGGAGAGTCTTGTTACCTTCAAGCCAAAGGCTAAGCTTTTCCTTCTCTAACTCCAGCGAATTGAGTAACGTCGTATTTCCTTCAAGCCAAACTTGAAGTTGACCTAACTGAGAATTTAATGTAGAAATCTGAGAATCTTTAGATGCTATCTGTGAATTCAAAGAGGCTATACTGTTATCTTTTACGCCTATTACTGACGTGTAATTTGCCACCGCACCTACTAGGCAGACTGCAAGAACCACACATATTATTCCAAGTGCAATGGCAACCTTTTTACTAACAACTTTCTTCTCGCTCATTAATATCGCCAATTTCAGCCTATTCGAGTGCTAAGCATTTTAACCTTTTTCGCTACTACTATATAGAATACAGTTAAACGATTCTTGGTTCATAATTTTTCGTTTATAAGGTGCCAGTCATGAGCATGCCTTAAACAAGTAATCTTCAATGTAAAAGCCAAGACTATCTTTGTATCAGTTCTTATGTGAAACAGTCTCTCTAGAAACTTCATAAAAGAGACAACTAATGATGATTTGCATCTATGAGACTGGGACGGCGTCATCATCATTCTCCAAAACTAATTGGCATTTCAGCTTTTAAACTGATTGCCTCTGATGGCCTGCTCCAAATTTTCTATGGAGGGCTTTTAAAGTGCCCGAAACCGCTAAAACATGTATAGCCACCGGTTTGGCTGCCACTTCTGTTATGGATGCTATTGCCGCCCTAACCTTTTCAACTTCTGTATGAGCTACACGGATTATGGCGAACCCTTTTTCCATGTTATAACCGATTAGTGCTAGGCCTGTTTTACTTGCTCCGTATTCGCCGAACAACCTTATAACCGCGTTCCACAAAGCATCGAGAAACTCTTTCTGCTCAAACTTTTCACTTGAGTCTATTTTTAGGGCTATGTAGCGGCGTCTCGTTTTTATTGGCAATTTTTCCCCATCCGGATTAGGCGTATTCCAGGAGCAATAAAGCGTGGATTAAGCTTCTCCCTATTCCTGTTGACAATTGCTAACGAATTTTTGGAAACTGCGTCTAAGGCCGAAGACTTATCCAGATCAAAAAGGGTTGCCAAGGCTGCCATTTCAAGGGGTTTTCTCATCAAAAGCGGGTTTGTAGCACCGCTGGAAACAACGATAGGCACATGAAAGTCTTTGGCTATTGCCGCCTCCCTCCGTAAGACTGATAGAAGTCGGATTCTGGCTGGCCCTTTTAGAGTAAGCAGTGGTTTTATTTCTACCTCTAGGGAGGCTTGGCTTTTTGAGGCCAGCTCCGCCTCTGCCTTATCAAAAAACCTCCCGTGAAAGTCTATTGCTGGAAAATTTAGTAGGTCCACACGGTGGTCTTTGGCTGCCTGCCGCGCAACAGCCTTCGACTCGCAAACCACAGCTATTATCTCAAATTTTCTACGCCACTTTCTCAAAAATTGGAGTAGTTCCCTTGGAGTTTTGGGCTCTAGATTTAAGCGTGACGTGATGTCTACGGATTTTTCTTTGCAAGTCTCCCTTAACTTTTGGATGTGTTTTTCAGCAAGGCTTAGCGGAAACGAAGCTGGCATAGACAGGGCTATTAAGCGGTAGCCCAGCTCCGAAGCCTTCAATGCCATTTGTCTTACTTGTTCCATGTCGTTTAGATTTGGCTTCAGATTTATGTCAGCGAAAACTCTCTTCATGAAATTATCCCAAAACTCCTACAAAAATCGACAATCTCTTTTAAAGCGGATTTTTTAAAGTG
>Ga0078972_1012351_pt1 | contig 14735 bp, 8 predicted proteins | sample YelNatPaOPGAMG01_FD_67568 | JGI IMG/M metagenome (GOLD analysis project Ga0078972, IMG submission 67568) | Hot spring thermophilic microbial communities from Obsidian Pool, Yellowstone National Park, USA - OP-RAMG-01 (SPADES assembly) (version 2) | ecosystem: Environmental > Aquatic > Thermal... | reverse complement strand
GATAAAACGCCTCGTCGGGCCGCGTGAAAAACAACGCCAGCAACGCCCGCTGCGTTTTGCCGAACAATGTCTCGCCGACGCCGATGTTGGATTGCTCTGTACCCATTGCGGGTGCAGTTGTGCCCGATCCGGGTACACCGCGCAAGCGTCGCCTCGCGGTCTTACTGGTCTTTTCCTCGCCTTTCTTCATCCTTCAGCTTTCATCCTTCAGCCTTCAGCCTTTAGCCTTCATCCTTCATCCTTTCCTTCCCCCCTCCACCACCTTGATCCCCTCTTTCGTCAGCCCGCCTGCCTGCCGAAGCCTTGGCACAGGCAGGTAGAGCCGGTACACCCGCCTTGCCCGCCTTAGCTCGTTGTTTAGCGAAGGCGGGTCGCCGATCTCCCGCTCCCACTGTGCCACAGACATTCTTGTCTGTGAGGCAGCGGATGCACAGGCAGGAATGCCTGTGCCACCGTCCGCCCGCTTCGCCGCAAGGATGCGGTCAACCATACTTCTTGGTTGGTTTTTCGCGAACGAGGGCGATGGTCCGACTTCGGTCGCGGAGTTTCTCCAACAATTTGAGCTTTTCCGAAAAGGACAACGCCGCCAGCCGTTGACGCGCCCGGCGTTTGCTCTCCAACATCTTTCGCAGCCACTCGCTCATTGGTTTTCTTTCAGGAACTTGTTCGCGAACTGCTCCCATTTGCCTAGCAACCCGTGCCGATTCAATATCGCATCCAGCTTGTCCGCGTCGAGCACGCCGCTTTCCACGAATTGCAGGATGCGGCTGTAATCTTTGGCGCGCCCCGTTTGCAGGGCCATCGCGACCAGATGTTCCGCGCTGATGACGCGCGTCGGAACACCCTCGACTTCCGTGGCGACGGCTTGCGCCACCGCTTCCTCGCCCAGCGCGTTGGTTGGCGGCAGAAACTGCACCGGCCAGTCTTCGATGACGACATATTCGCCTTCCGTCCGATAACCGCACCGGGTGAGATAGTCGTAAATCGGCGCGAGCGTCAGCAACGCCCCGCTGCTGGCCGTGGGCAGGGAAACGAAAATATCCACGTCGAGTGTCGCAACCGGTTCGAGGTAGAACGTCGCCCCCACCGCGCCGCCGATGGCGTACTGACCAATGACGCCGTCCGCCTGCATCCGATTGATGATGTCCAACGTGGCTTTCATTTCTCCGCGCGTGTCCTGTCCGCCTTCATCCTTCTGCCTTCTGCCTTCATCCTTTTCTGCCGCCCTCCTCCACCAGCTTGATCTCCGCCGCCGTCAGCCCGTACAGCCGGTACACCCGCTCGTCTATCTCCCGCTCCCACTGTGCCACAGACATTCTTGTCTGTGATGCAGCGGATGCACAGGCACGAAAGCCTGTGCCACCTTGCGCCGCCAGAATTTTGTCCACCAACGCTTCCAGCGCCGCCTGCTCCGCCCGCGAGGGCGAGGGGATGGGGAATTTTTCAACGTGAATCGAGAAGAGCCGAATAAGTCCACCTTCGTCCGAGCCGATGACCTTTCTGACGTAAAACTGCATCGCTGAGGAAAGGAGAGTTGCGAGCAACCATTTTGCCGCACGCGGAATAAAGTAGCAGGTGTTGGCGAGATACGACCCGCTCTCGTCCCACGCCATTCCGAAATATCGCGCGATGTCCAACCATTTGTAGGCTGTGCCTTTGACGCAGCCAAAATACAGGTTGAACGCATCCACGTAAACGCAAGTCTTCACCGGCGCGCCTCCGGGAAAAAGCAGGGGCTGCGCCTTGCGGCACAGCCCCGCGCCCTGTCGCCAAAGCGAACAGGGGAGATGATTACGACACAATCTGTCGGACTGGCTGAAAACGTCAACATCGTTTTTTCAGTGATTTTGTAGCGTAACATTTTTCAAACTTTGGGCTTTTTCGAGGCGGGCGCGGACCAGCGCGACCACCGCCTCATAGACCGCCTCCCGCTCGCCCGCCGTCAACCCCAACACGTCAAACACCACCTCGTCCAACGCCCGACGGTCGGGTTGGTGGATTTCGTCGAAAATCGGCCGGATAGGCCGGGTCGCTACAGCAGTGATAGCGTGCTCCAGTTCAGAGCTTTGGCTAGCAGCAAACGCTGTTGGCGACGCAACTAAGAGGGCCTCGACCTCGTATACCTGGTTTTTCAACGGGCCGCCACCTCCCCCGTATGACCGACAAGCCATCTCGTTGAAAAGAACTGTCAGAGTTGAATTTGCAACAGCGCATAGTGCTATCGGCTTCTCTGCGGAAATCTCGAATAGGTTACAGTCGACGTAAATTCCCCCATTGCTTAAGATGCAAAATAGCCGCTCGCGCATAATATAGGGCCAAAAAAGCGGTGATGGTGGTCTTTTGCCCACATCCCACCAGCGTGGGCGGCCTTTGCAGCTTGGCCGTTCGTAGTAGCCCTGGGCTTCGCCCCAGCGGATGTATTCCAGTGCGGCGCTGGCTTTCAAGTCGGGCTTGTCTTTATGGCACATGAAGAGCTTGTAGTGCAAGTCCTCGGGCTTGATAAGGATGCTGCGGCATTCACGCGGGCTTTTGATTACCGGCTTCAGGAACTCCTTCTCGATCTCGCCTTCCCAGCCGGCGGCGTTGCGGACGTGGAGACAACCTTTGGAGGCTGGCTTACCTGTTGGCTCAAGGTAGAAGAACTCGTTGGCGCCGGTCTTGATGCCGAAGCGCACTTCGGCGATGTCGCCCAATCGGACAAGTTTACCTTTGCCCTTTTCGAGGATGGTGAAAAAGATGTCGGGTGCGCGCAGGTATTTGCCGCCCCATTTGTTGCCGATGTAACGGGCAGTCTTGATGAGCGGGCCACGCGATTTCTTTGCTGTGGCTTTGGGCTGGTCGGCGTCCTCGGCGGTTTCGTCGGGCTGGAGGCCTTCTTCGAGCAGTTGCCGTTGCGGGCAGACACAGATGCGCCACTGGTCGGTGGCGCGGCGTTCGGCGGCGGTTTCGATCTGTTTGAAGACGCCGGCGCGGAGGATGTCTTCGAATGGGGCTTTGAACATGACAAAGCGTGCGGTCTGGTCGAGGCCGGTTTCGCGGCGGTCGTCGGGCGGGGCGAGCAGTGCGATGATGGTGTTGACGTCGGCCTGGGCAAAGGAGCGTTTCTTTTCGTTGTCGAGGATGAGTTTGACGTGGCTGTGGTTGAGGAGGAACTCCTGCAAATCCGCGCCGTAACCGACGTCGAGCCATGAGTTGGAGGTGATGAAGCAGAAGCTGCCGCGCGGGTTGAGCAGGGCGAGGCCGTGGAGGTAGAAATAGATGTAGAGGTCGCTTTTGCCGTCGAGTTTGCGGAAGTCGAGCGAGCCGGGTTTGTAGCGGAAGAACCTGGGCCATGCGGCGGCGACGGATTGTTGGAGTTTTTCCTTGTAGGCCTTTTTCTGCTCTTTCCAGCGTGTGGAGTTTTCACCGCCAAAGTCACCGGGGGCGAGCAGCGGCGGGGCGATCATTTCCTGGCGGACGTAGGGCGGGTTGCCAATGACGATGTCGAAGCCACCGGCGTCGCCCTCGAAGATTTCCACAAAGGCGACGTCCCAGACGAAGGGAACGGTGGTGGTGGTGCTCAAGGCGTTGAGCGCTTGTTCGATGCGTTGGAGGTCGGCTTGTTTTTCTTCGCGTTGGGCAAGACATTGTGCTTCGATTTTGAGGCGTTCTTGTTTGGCGGTGCCGGTGGCGATGCCGGCCAGTTCGCCTTGTTCAAGTCGGGATTCGATTTGGCGGGTGAGGGTGGCGATTTCTTTTTTGAGGGCGATGCGTTTGTGGTCGAGGATGTCGCGGAAGAGGTTGAGTTCTTCATGTTTGAGGTCGTCTTCACGAAGGCCGGTTTCCCCTTGGTAGAAGCGGAGTTTTTTGCCTTTGAGCTGGGTGATGCGGCCCTTGAGCTGGGCGGGGATGTCGAGGTGGTGACGGTGGAGGCCGAAGTTGATGCCGCCGATTTCCTGCAAGAGGCTGTCGCCGTGCCGCACTTTGAAGGAGAGGTTGGGCAGCAGGGGGCGGAATTTTAGTTCTGCAGGTTTAAGTTCGGTTTCGACGACCAGTTGCAGCCAGAGGCGGAGTTCGGCGATGTGGACGGCCCAATCCATGACATCCACGCCGTAGAGTTGTTCGCCGATGATGCGGCGGCGGCGTTCGTAGGCGGTTTCTTCGACGCCGAGTTGGGCGTTGGCGCGGGCTTGGAGATCGTCGAGCACGAGCAACATGCCAACAAGGAAGGAGCCGGAGCCGCAGGCCGGGTCGCAGACCGAGAGGGCGCGCAGGTGTTGGTTGAGAGTGGGCCAGAGGTTTTGCGCTGCCAGGGCGCAGTCGGCGGCTTCTTTGTCGTCGGGGTCGTAGGCGAAAATGGCGTCATAGAGCCGCGATTTATGTTCGGTGCCGAGGCGATTGGCCAGCGCGTCCACCAAGCTGAGGCGGCACATCAGGTCAATTTCGACGCGCGGGGTGTAGAAGATGCCCGACGTGCCGCGCTTGTCGTCCTCGGTGAGGCTTTCAAAGGTGATGTTGACAAGGCTTTCATAAACCTTGCCGATCATTTCCGGGTCAACGGCGACCTCGATGTCCAGTGGCGTGGACTCGGTGATGGTGAAGTTGTAGCGTTCGAGGAAACCGGGTTCGCTGCCATCGAACTGGTCAAAGAGCAAAGCGAAGAAGTCGTCGGTCAGTTCCGGGTCGTGCGCGTCATCGAGACAGTTCCCCTTGAACAGGCCGCCGTTAAGGTAGGGGGCTTGTGCGAGGGCGGAGCGGATGTCGTCCGGGAAGTGGCGATGGCCGCCGTGGAATTTGTTGTTGAACGCCTCAAAAAACAGGACGGAAAGCCAGTTGTTGAAGAAGGTGTTCTTGGGCTGGTTGGAGTTTTTGTAGGCGCGCCAGAAGGAGGCGATGAAGTTAGGTTTGCCGCCGAGCCAGCCTTTGCGCTGGATGAAGTAAAGGAACATGAGCCGATTGAGGAGCTGCAGGGCGTAGTCGTGCGCCCACGTCTTGTCGCTGTAGGAGTTGAAAAGACGGGTTTGCAGATCATGGAAGACGAGTTTGTAGTGCTTGAAGAATTGGTCGGTTACGGCCTGGACGCTGAACGCGTCATCTAGCTTGCGGGTAACGTCGGCTATGGGTGGGGCGGCGTCATGGTACTTGCCGAGTTCTTCGAAGGTGAACTGAAGAAAGGAGAGGCGTTCGAGTGTGGTGCGGGCGGGTGAGTCTTTTTCGTATGGGAGCGTGCGGAGTTCGATCCGGCCCTCGCCCAGGCGACGCGCCCAAGTGAAAGCGAGTTGTTGGCCGCCATTGGCCACGTAAATGACCAGATGTTCGGCATGGGTGTGAGCGATGGCGCGCTGGACGGCGCGACGGGCGGTGACGCCAGGCGGGCGGTCGCCCGGCCAGTCGAGGCGGAAGACGGTGAGTCCGCCAAGTTCAGCAATGGGCGCGGCGGTGACCACGACGCCGATGGATTGAGGCAGCCCGAGCTGGCGGGGGCGCTGTCCAGTGGCGGCACTCCAGCCGAGTTCCTCGATGAACAGGGTGTGGAAGTCGAGCGCCTCAAGGAGTTTGCGGGTGCGTTCGTGGTTCATAAGGATGCAGGATGAATTATGAACGGTTGGCTTTGGCTATTTTGGAAATGGTTGTGAAGGTTGCACGGTGTTGGTTGCACGCGCCGTGCAGGTGTTGCTGGATGACCGGTTTGTTGAATGGCCTGGCGATATTCATGCTTAAGGTGTTCCTCCCACGTCTGCCAGCCCCATTGAGCAGATGATCTGCGGTTCCTGGATTTGCTCCTCCTCTTGGATGTTGCAGAGGCGGCCATCATCCCGCAAGGCCATGGCCAACTCGGCCAGCTTCTCGTCTGAAATCCCGGCCCGGAGCTGCCGGTTGAGCGTGTCAACGGCCGACTGCCGCAGCGGATAGCGGTAGATGTCGTCGATGGTCTTGGCGAGTTGGGGTGTGTCGAACAGTGTGCCTCTGACGCGGTCAGCGTATTTCTTTAGCCGCTCGTAAGTGCGGAAGCGGGCACCAGAGGGACGCCCCAGTTGTCCACCAACCGTTTTCTCCTCGGCAACCAGGTATTCCACGCCCTTCTTGACAAGGTCATGGTGGTTCTCCAGGCGGGGGAGCGCCGGAGTGTTCGGCGAGCATTCCGCCGCTTTCAAAATCTCGAACTGCGACTGGGTGACGTAGTTGCCCTCCTTGTCCACCCAGGCCAGGCTGTCGTTGCCCTCGGCGGTGCGGAGATAAACCAAAACGCCGGGCGGCCTGGCAGGCGCAGGCTGGTGTTGACGGGTGGAGAAAACAACTGGCGGCAATTCGGAAACGATCTTCTGAAGCTCAGGATCGCGGTCAGTCGCGTTCTTCCAAATCTGGTAGGCCAGCGAAGCGAGATCGACTTCCGACTCGTCGTCGCCATCAAGGATGCCCGCCTTTTCGTGGTAAAGATCGAGCAACTTCTGCTTCTCGTGCTCATCCTCAAAAAACGCCTCGTCGGTTCCGACCACTTCCGCGTTTTCCCGAAGCCGCTGGCGCACCCGTGACCGAAGCTGGATCAGGTTCTCCACACCGTCTGCTGGCAGGAACGAGTAGCATAGGATTTTCTCGGACTTTTGACCGATACGATCCACACGGCCAGCGCGTTGAATGAGGCGAATGATCGCCCAGGGGAGGTCAAAGTTGACCACGATGGCGGCATCTTGGAGATTGTGACCTTCGGAAAGCACATCGGTTGCAATCAGAACTCGGAGTTCTTCTTCTGGTGGGATTAGTTTGCGCTTCTGGTTGCTCTCCGGGCTGAACAGCCAGGCATAGGCTGTGGGGTCTTCGTCCTGGCCGGTAACACCCGACAGCATTTTGATGCCGCGCCGCCTAAGCTGGGTTACCAGATACCGAACGGTATCGGCGAACTGGCTGAAGACGATCACCTTTTCATTGGGGTGCTTTTTGGTCAGCAGATCATGGAGCGCATTGAGCTTGGCGTCAGTGGCCGGATTCCAGTCGCCCGCCTTTTTCAATACCTGCAACAGACGGACCGCATCGGACTCCAGATCGTTGCCCAGGGCCTCGACGAATAGATCGGGCCGCAGCCAGTCAAAGCGGCTCTTAAACTGGGTGGCGTATTGTTCGTAGATGTCGGCGGCGCGTGATTTGAAATCATCGATCATCTTCAGGTCGAGCTTGCTCGCCTTGCCGCCGCCGTTGTCTTCATCATCGTCGAACAGCTCCGCTGCGGCGTTTTCCGCGTCCACGTCCTCGTCGTAATTCCCGGCGTCCAAGAGGGCCACATCCTGGGTGCCGATAGGCAACGGCAGGCCATTCTCAATCGCGTGGAGGTAAATATAGTTGCGAAGGATATGCCGCTGAAGGGATTGCTGAAACGCCTCACCGGAGCTTTCAAGCCTTTTGAACAGGTTGGTGCGGCAGAACCCCATGAGCCGTTTGCCCGCCCGTGACAAATCCTTCAACAGCTTCGCTTCCTCGGCGGTCGGCGGTTTGTGCGGTGTCGCGGCCACGTAGTTGGCCAGCCCGTAGCGGGGCAGGTTCAAGGCGTTAATCGCGGCCACGACATCCGGGGCGTAGAGCTTGGCGTATTGATCGTGCGGGTCGTGATCGTTGATCTCGAATTTGACGGTCTTCGGCACGCGAAGCGGAAAATAGGAGCGGGTGCCGTCCTGGAAGGTCAGGAACTTGCGCCCGTTGGTGGGATCGGTCTGAGCGTAGTTCTCCTGGATGAAACTCCGCGTCCTGCGCACCATGAACAGGCGCATCAACTCGCGCCAGTCGTCGGCGTATTCGCTTTTCTCGAAGGCCGCCAGCGACCGCAAAGGGCACTGGTGCTGCCGCGTAAACTCGGTTTCGCCGATTTCTTTCAGCAGTCGTTCCGGGCGGATGCCAAGGTCTTTGTCCTCCGGGATGAACAGCCGCAGTTGGCTGGACAGATCGAGGTAGCTTTTATTGTAGGGCGTGGCCGAGAGCAGGATGCATCGGCTCTCGTTTTCCTTGATGTATTCCTGGATGACGCGGTAGCGGCGTCCGGCGCGATTGCGAAGATTCTGGCTTTCGTCAATCAGCACGACGCGGTAACGCCGGAGATTCGGCAGCTCTTGGATGACCCGCGTGATGGAAAGCACCTTGGCCAGGAGCCGATATTCCGAAACGTAGTCCTCCCACATCTTGACCAGGTTCTTCGGGCAGATGATGAGGGTCTCGGTGAAATGGTCGTCCTGAAAGATTTTGGCGACCGCCGTGGCCATCAAAGTTTTTCCCAAACCAACAACGTCGCCGATCAAAACTCCGCCGCGCTTGTTTAGATGATGAGCGGCGATTTTCACGGCGGCGATCTGGTGGTCGAAAAGCCTGTTACCAAACTCCTGTGGGATGCGGAACTCGAGAAGCCCTGCTCGCGCCTCCTGGCTGAGGTGGTAAGCGATCTTCAGGTAGATGTGATATGGCGGAATCAGCGTCTCCCGCGCCCAGCTTTGCTCCAGGATTTGGATCAGCTCGGTGGAGATGTCCACACACCAGCGATCATTCCAGCGTTCCTCGAACCACTTTGACAGTTTCACCCCTGCGTCGTGATCCATTACATCCACGTTCAGCTCGCCCTGCTGCGACAACCCCGACAGAGTGAGGTTGCTGCTGCCCAGGTAGCCCACAATGGGGTTGATCGGGTCGGATCGAAAACAGAGGTAGAGCTTGGCGTGCAGCGGATGCCGGAGGAATAACTTCACCACGACCTTATTTGCCTTGAGCTGGTTGGCCAGACGGCGTAATCCAGCCTCGTCGTCGTTGGTAGGAACGCCAAACGTGAGCTGTGTACGAAACTCCTCGGCCAGGCGTTTCTTCAAACGGATCGCAGTCTGGTTGTCGAGGTTGCCGTCCTGTTTGACCAAACTGAAGAAGTCGCGCAACTCCTCCTGGGGCAATCGTTGCATACCGACCAGGAGCCGACACTGGTGCCCCGGCTTGCCCGACCACGCCTCGATGAATGAATCCAGCGCCTTCCAGCCGCGCAGGTTGAAGTATCCAACGCAGAAGTCCGCGCGTTCAGAAAGTTTCAGCGTCTCCCGCAATGCGCCCAACAAATTGGCATTGATATTGTCGAAAATGCGCGGCATAAGGCGGTGCGTATATTACCCGCCCCAATGCCAAGTTTAAAGCAAATTCAATTACCAAACTTGATGCACGTTTCCCGGTCTCCGGTGGTTGCAGCCCTGTCCAATGCCTCCCCAAGCGCAGTCATTCTTGCTTCTAGGGCGGTGTTTGAAGGGAAATTGCGGAGTTGGAGGGGAGGTGGATTTCAGGGCGTGATGATTCCGCGGCGGTTGCCCCAGAGCACGCACGGGCCGCTTACAAAAACATTGGTGCCTATTGTCACTCCTTGCGCTTCTATCCGATAGCGCATCGTGCTGCCGGGCGGATAGTCCTCCTCAAAACGCGTGTTCTCGACATGCACACCGCGCAAAAGCGCCACGAAATCCCCATTGGCCCGCTGGTCACGATGCACAATGCGGCATCCGCGCAAATATTTCCGGCCTTTGCCGCTGTCAAACCAGAAGGAGCGGGTCTTATTCGCCACAACAGTGCAGTCTTCATAGGTGATGTTATCGCCGCGGCTCGAACATTCAATGAGGGCGCTGCTGCGATACACGCCATTGGTGCCATATTCCTTGTCCTCAAAATGACAGCGCACATATCGCGTGGCCAGTGCGGCGTTTGTGGAGCCATAGCCGTGCACCGCACTTCCGTAAATCTTGCAATCTTCATAGATTAATCCCGGCTTTGAAGCCCATGTGGACCACGTGCTCACGCCCCAGAATGTGCACCGCACAAAGCGCGTGTAACCGCCATCGCCGCTGTCGGCAATCATCGCGCAACCGATGTTGTTGACAAATTCGCAATCTTCAAAATAGCCGTCCCGGCAGATCGAGTCCTCGGCCTCAATATCAAGACCGGCGCCCGGCGCGGAGTGGAATGTGCCCCGCCCGGTATGGTTGAATTTGCAGCGATAAGCCCGAAGCCCGCGACCGCCAACCCATGACAAGCCCTGCCGCGCGTTGTACTCGCTGACCACATTAATCAGCGTATGCGGCGTTGGCGGTTCAGTCTCTTTCAGGCCGCTCCAGCCGACAACTATGCCATCGAGGCCGTGATGATGCGTGTACACGTTTTCCACCACCACATTGCTGTTGTTGTACAGCTCGACTCCGAAGGCGTGCAGTTGCCGGCCGACGTCGCCGAAATAGCCTCCAAGCACCAGCGAGCCGCTGTTTCCGTCAAGCTCAAGATTGCGAATCAATACGTTTCGGGAGCGGTGAATTTGCAACATCGAACCTGCGCGCGCAGCATAAGCCGGGTCGGTGAAGCCGCCGGGCTTTGGCTTGAATGGCTCGCCGGTCATCTTGTCAAATGAACCAAACCTCAGCCCCGGCGCAAGCCGCAGAGTGGCATTGCGTCCCTCGATGATCAAGCCGTCCACCTGTTTGACCGAAAAGATCGGCAACGTCTTGTAATAAGGGAACTTGCCATCCTCGTGAACCTGCTCGCCCACGACATACACGCCGGGAGGAATGATCAGCCGCCCGCCGCCAGCTTGCTGAATCTTTTCGGCGGCAGCGCGAAAAGCGGCGCTATCATTGTGCCGGCCATCACCGAGGGCGCCGAGCTGTTTGACATCCAGTGTCGGCCCGGTAACACGAATCTCATTCACAACAGGCTGAGGCGCCGTCGCCGAAACGCCATTCAATCCAGCCGCCACGCCAATTATGACCTGGACAAGCACCACTGCCATCCGGCGGCGTAGAGAGCGCACTTCCTGGACCGACTCAACCTTTCTCTTTGAGCCTTCACAAGCTGCCGTCAATTGCCTTCGGGCTGTGTTCATTTGCAAGCGATTCTAAGCCCGCAGCCAATCATGTCAAAGCCCCATGCAATCTATTCCCGCCGTTGCACAAAACGCGCCTTCGCAATGCCAGCCACAACACTCTAAGCCTTTGAAAGAAAGGCAAGCAAACTTTGGAAAGATTTTGAAGACGCCAAAAATTTTGGTGCGCATAGCAGGACTTGAACCTGCACGGGTTTCCCCACTACCACCTCAAAGTAGCGTGTCTGCCAATTCCACCATATGCGCACCCAAGGCCAAGTCAAATAGAGCAAAAATGGCCGGCCTGTGCAAGTCGAAAAATGTCTCCATCAAAAAGCATATTGTCTTGATGGCTGGGGATTACTGAGCCTGCCTGGAAGCGGCTTCAAGCCATGTTTTCACCGCCGCGCCCGTGGCGTCGTGCAAGACAAACTTTTTAATGACAATTTCCCCCGGTGCACTGCCGGGGTCGAGGCGCAGGGCGGTGATGTTTTCGACGGGCAGTTTGATTTCGTAATCGTGCTGCCGGCCATCATGCTCAATATCGAACGAAACGGAACGCTCAAGCCGATAGCCTGGATTGGCCTTGTTTGCGTAATAGATTACGCCTTTGCCTTTGCCATTGCTGCTGAGCCGGAGTTTCACTGTGAAGGGGCCTTTTGCATTTGGAGGCAGGTCGCGCGTGCTGATCCATGGATCGCCGCCGGTGGACTTGATTCGGAGTTCGCCCTCCACGATTTGCAGTTGGGTGTCTTTACTGCCCTGCCACGTGGAGGCGCCGCCGGCGGGCTTTGCGTTTTCAGAATCAGCCCTGCCTCTGACCGTTTGTTTTCCTTCCAGTTCGGGGTGGTATTGCGCCGGATCAAAGGCCGGGTTGGGAACCGGCACCACGGCCCTGGTATCAGAAAGGAATTTTTCAATGAGCGCATCGAGTTCGCGCACCAGTTCGGGTCTCTGTGCGGCGAGGTTGTTTTTTTCGCCGAGATCATCGCGCAGGTTGAACAGCAGATAACGGTGTGCGCCGTTGTCGCCGCCGTGGAAGATGCGGATGAGTTTCCAATCGTCCTTGCGATGGACTGAGACTGATGGCGGCAGCCAGTCGGGCACGCCGGGGTCGTGCGGGAAGAATTGGAAGACGGCCTCGCGCTCCAGCGTTCCTCCTTTGAGAGCGGGCATGATGCTGACGCCGTCAAACCTCTGGCCGGGCGCGGGCTTCAGACCGAGGCCGTCGAGAAGTGTGGGGTAAAAGTCCTCGCTCTGGATCAAGGCATCGCTTCGTCCGCCGGGCTGGGTGACGCCGGGCCATGCGATGACGCACGGGACGCGCGTTCCGCCCTCAAACATCGTGGCCTTGCCGCCGCGCAACGGGGCGTTGCTTGTGGGGGTGGTTCCATCCACTTCGTTATACATGTTGCCGCCATTGTCGGAAGTGAAGATGATTATGGTGCGTTCAGTCAGCTTCAACCGGTCAAGGGCGTCGAGCAATGTGCCTATTGCGTCGTCGAATGATTCGACCATGGCGGCGTAAGTCGGGCTGCGCTGCGGATCAGAAGGGTCCACGCGGGCGCGATACTTCTCGATGAGCGCCTTCTTGGCATCGAAAGGAGCATGCACGCTGAATTGCCAATAGTTGAGGAAAAACGGGCGGTCTTTGTTCTTTTCCATCCACGCCACGGCTTCGGCGGCCATGCGATCTTCGATGTGTTCGCCGGGGAACCTTTCCTTGAAGTTCGGAAATTTCCATGGCGCAACGTAACTGCCGGCCGGACCCGGTCCGGGCCAGTGTGGTATGTCCACGTCAAAACCGTGTTGAAGCGGCGAATACGGTTCCGGCCCAAGATGCCACTTGCCGAAATGTCCGGTAACGTAGCCGGCGGCCTTCAGCGTTTTGGCAAGTGTGGGATAATCGGTTTTCAGACGTGTCACCGAGAGCGGCGAAATGGTTTTTTTGGCCGGTGGCGCGCTTTTGCTGAGTGCGGCCTCGAGGATTACTTTCGGCTCATGGCAGCTAGGAGTGGTGATGCCGGTGCGCGCCGGACTCAGGCCGGTCATGATTGCGGAGCGAGTGGGCGAGCAAAGCGGGCTTGCCGAGTAAGCCCGACTGAAGGTTACGCCGCGTTTGGCAAGCCGCTCGATGTTAGGCGTCCGGTAAAACTTTGTAGTGCCGAACAGAGTTGTGTCCGACCAGCCGAGGTCATCGGCCAGGATGAAGACGATGTTGGGTTTGCCTACGGGCGCCGTTTCGGCGCCAAGCAATGTCACTGAGCAAAGCGCGATGCTTAACAACAAGTTCGCTTTCATAAGTTTTCAGGGCCGGCTTCGACCGGAGGCTTTTAATCGGTCGAGCAATGTCTTGAGTTCTTTTACGATCTGCGGTTGGTCCAAGTAAAGGTTTTTTGTCTCGCCGGGGTCAGTTTCGAGGTTGTAGAGCTGGGCTGGCGCGTCGGGCGCGTTGTCAGGGAGAATGAACGGTTTGAGCTCCGGATTTTTTTCGTAATCGTTCCCGCCAGAGCCACGATGGTCGAGATATTTCCAATTGCCACGGCGTATTGCGAGATAACGCGACCCGCCGAATGCCTGCTGCAAGAGGAAGGGGCGTATGGGGCCGCTGTCCCTGCCAAGGAGAACCGGCAGGAGGTTGAAGCTGTCCTCGGCGGCGTCCCCGGGCAAATTTGCGCCGACTATGGCCGCAACGGTGGCCATAATGTCAGTCAGGCTGGCGAGCTGCGCGCTGGTCGTGCCGGGCTTCACCTTGCCGGGCCAGCGGACAATGAACGGGACACGATGGCCGCCTTCCCATTGGTCGCGCTTCATGCCACGCCATGGCCGCGCGCCGTCGTGACCGTAATCGGCGCGCATGTGGATTACGCTGGCGGTTTCGGGGCCATTGTCACTCGTGAATATAACCAACGTGTTGTTTGCCATGCCAAGCTGATCCAGAAGCCGCATCAGTTCGCCTACGATGTAGTCGAGTTCATGGATGAAATCCCCGTGCGGCCCCGCTTTCGTGCGGCCCTGAAACTGCTTTGCCGCGAATGATGGCAAATGGACGGCGCTCATCGAATGAAAGAGAAAAAACGGTTTGTCCGGATTGTTCTTTGCGTGCTGCTCAAGAAATTCACGGCTCTTCTTCAAGAAAACCATGTCCAGCTCCTCGAGGTCATAATCAGGAGCGATCATGCCGGCGCGGTTGTCAAAGGCATACGGATGCTTGGGAAGCTTTGACTTGTCCAGCATCCGGGTTGGCGGCACCGGAATGCGATCGCCGTCAATGAATGCATACAAATAATCCGTGCCCGAACAGCACGCGGTGCCAAAAAAGCGGTCGAAACCGTGGTCCAGCGGCCCGCCTTCGATGCGGCGCGAAAAGTCCACGCGCTGGACCGCTTCCACGCCATGGCCGCGAACCGGCTGGCCATCCTTGTCGAAGAATGTCAAGCCGACGTGCCACTTGCCGACACACATGGTGGCGTAACCGTGTGCGCGAAGCATGGCCGGCAGAGTGAGCCGCCCGGGCGCAATCAGTGACGGGCCACCAACGCCCTCAAATACCACGCCGCCCCGCGGAATACGAAAGGCCATCTGCCCGGTCAACAGGCTGTAGCGCGATGGGGTGCACACTGTGGCCGGGCTGTGGGCATCCGTGAACCGGATGCCCTGTTGCGCAAGGCGGTCGAGATTTGGCGTGGGAACCTTGGAGCGGTCATTGTAGCAACCAACGTCACCGTAACCGAGGTCATCGGCGAGGATGAGAAGGATGTTGGGCAGTGATGCACCATGGGCCGGCGCCAGGAAGCTGCACGACGCGAGCGCAATGCAAAAGTATCTGATGAAACTTTTGTTCAATTTTGGCTCCTTCCACGCATTGATTCCAATTAGTTGATAATAATCCGCCCCGGTG
>Ga0078972_1012350_pt1 | contig 14735 bp, 21 predicted proteins | sample YelNatPaOPGAMG01_FD_67568 | JGI IMG/M metagenome (GOLD analysis project Ga0078972, IMG submission 67568) | Hot spring thermophilic microbial communities from Obsidian Pool, Yellowstone National Park, USA - OP-RAMG-01 (SPADES assembly) (version 2) | ecosystem: Environmental > Aquatic > Thermal... | reverse complement strand
TAATAAATGTCGGTTCAGGTGTCAAGGTAACTTATAATAGAATTGTTGAAGCTATTAATGAAGTTTTAGGGAAAAATATTAAACCTATTTACAAGGAGAAGCCGCCGAATTACGTCGATAGGGCAGTTGCAGATATTGAACTTATGCGGAAATATTTGAAGGTTGAGTCAACTCCATTGGAAGACGGGCTAAAAAAATTTGCTGAATATTTGAAAGGGAAGGACATATGTTTAAAATGAAGACCGACGAAGACTTTTGGCAGGGCGCGTGCGATTGGCTAAATACTCTTTAAGCAACTTTGCAGACAAGCTGCCAAAAAATGTTATGAAAGTGATGCCAGTTTTCTTCCTTGTAAGGTTTAAGCATATGGGCGCTATGCCCTTTTCAAACTCTTCTCTAATATCGCCGTAAGTTAAAGCCAAAAGGTCAGAAAGGCTTAGACCGTTTTGAACAATTGAGGCGGCGATGCTCTTGTAAAGGTTGTCAATAGCTCCTATAAACTCGCCTACTTCATCCATGGTTCACGGATACTTCTTGTTGATCAGCCGGGCTGGCAGCAAAAAGATATAGCGTAGGCTTATGGGAATAATGATGATATTTGTATTAAATGCTTTGCCTTATTCTTAGCTACAAACGGATTAAGAAAAAGCCAGATATTGTTTTGGTTCAAGGTGACGCGAACTCTACATTGGCTGGAGCGTTAGCGGTAACTAAGCTGGGCACGCGCAAGGTACCTTGCGTAACACTCAGAGATAAATACAGCGCGACCTGAAACCATCAAAGTAGGATCCAACATATTGGCCGGCACAAACCCTGAAAGAATACTTAATGGCATGAAAGAAATGATGACTAAAGAGATTGGCTGGAAAAATCCATTCGAGGATGGAACGGCAAGCCAAAAAATAATTGCAATACTCTCCAAACAAATTTAATAATCAAAAATAACAAATTCTTATTTTTGCCTAAGAAACAACAACCAATAAAGTTGAACTTATCCTATTTAGATTATACTCCTTTAAAAGCAACCTTGAATAGGTATTTTGCGTTTTCGTAAATCCACCTATCATCTTTACTATGTGTAAAAATATACGCTAGCCTGAAAAAGGCGTAAATTAAAGGCGTAGTCACAAAAATGATAAATCTATTCTTCAGCCTAAGACCGCAATACTTAGTTTTAACAGCCTCTTCGGACATGTCCACCAAAACAACATAATCATCGCTCAATTAATTAAATTTGCCATGCGCATATCCCTGTTTTTATTCTGCTCAAGCTTAATGTTCAACTTTCTTTTTCTCTAGATCAAATACTCCAACATCCTCTTTTTCCGCTTCTTCAGCACTTCCTAGAACATGGTTGCAGTAGGGGCAAACATTCACAAGCCTAGTCTTCCCACTGCTGAAATCAAGCATAACCAAAGGTTTGCTGAAAACCTTCTTACATTTAGGACAGCTGATAAGCATGTGATTTTGTTCCAAGGCTTTAGCGGCCCTGCCAACGGGCTTAGAAGGTTGTAAAGGCTTACGCCTAACAGCAACCCCTCTATCCCAGAAGAAACGCCAAACCTCAAAACCAAAATAGACAACGCTCCCATCATAGTTTCCAAGGCTTTCAGGCCTGAGCCCGCTGAAAGCCATAAGCGCAATTGAAACTCTGCCCCGCGGAGTTGCCATCCTAAGGATTCTGTCAAGCTCCTCTTTGTTTGGAACCCTCTTGTCAGCTATTCGTGGCGTGTCAGACTCGCCTCTAATGTTAACTTTAAGTTTCACGTTAATGCCATTGTAGGAGAGCCAGCTGTTAAGCACCGGATTTGAACCGGTGACCTTCCGCACGTCAAGCGAATGTCCTAACCGCGCGCGCGGATATTCTACTTTCGCTTCCGATATATAGCCACTTCGTCTTTTTCGCTGTTATCTGACAAATTCAAATCCAGCCTCTATAAGTTTCTTTTCTTCCTTAGGGTTTCTTGCAGTTGAAACGTGCCATTCATCACTTTCAAAGTCGACTAAGTGCGTGTAAATGTCTGTGTTTTCAAGCTTTTTGTATCCAAGCAAGTATTGAACGTATTTTATGTTTTTTGTCTTGTAATGTTTGGTATACTGCTAATGCTCCAGAGCTCAACCATCCTCTTTGAACTAAACCCTCTATCTATTGTTGCTATGACTTCGACTTCTGAGGCAAAAATGAGTAGAAGCAAAACTAAAGGAATTGAAACGCAAACAAAGAACTTATTGAAAATATTTTTGCAGCATTGTTCTGTTAGTTGCTGTTAACGGAATAAGCAAGCCTTGAAATGTTTAAAATGGAAAAGAGGGTATTCACTGGCGCGCATAAAGGCTTGGCGTAGGACTTCGCTTTCCCTTATGACGAGGCTTCCTGCTATTCGTTCAAGTAGACTTTTTGTTATATGCCCTTACAAGAAATTCGGACAAATTTAGAGTAAAAGGAGGAAAGAGCCATGACCAAACAGGGTTACACCCACATAATTGTTCCCCAAATCCTCCATAACCAACTGAAAACCTTAGCTCAGCAAAACAACATAAGCATCAACCTAAGCCTAAACATCGGTATTAATACCGTCCAACAAACCACACTAAAACAAAGCTTATCCAAAGTTCTAAACCAACAAATAAGCCAAAAATTAAACTGCTTTCAGTGAAAACGTGGTGGGGCTGCCCGGATTTGAACCGGGGTCCTTCCCGCACAAAGCGCAAGGCATTGCGCTTAGAGAGCCCAAGTCTCCAAGCCTAGACCAAGCTAGCCGACAGCCCCGTTGATTTTCATGAAAGACGCTGTTTAAAGCGTTTACTGTTCCCAGACGCTGTTCCCATGTTCCCGTCTCCGTTCCCTTCTTGACAGTATGCTTCATGAATACTCTTTTACCGTTCACCCATGAATAATGCACGATGCGGACACTGTTTCCACGCTGTTCAACAACTCCTTCTCTACCGCATACGGGACAAACAGCTTTCATTCCCTATCACCCCCGTAATAAATTAATATTGAGCTGTTGCGTCTCATTTCTTTTCGCCTTCAAGCGTTAGTGCGTTAGTGTTAATTTCCCCGCTTTTCTTTTTACACAACGCCAGCATCAGCCCCTCCCACCATGAACGCCACTTGGCATAAGCCTCCGTCATATTCTCGCACTTGCTTGAAACAGCGTACCAGTATTCTTCTTTTCGCCCCATTCTACGTCCTTGAACAGTATGCACATCATAAGCTTCATTCGGTACAGCCGTCCACAGTTCCTTCAGATTCTGTAACGCCTTAACATCCTTCCTCTTTTCCATTGCATCCCATAATTCCAAGAACTCATCTGCACGTCTGTCTTTCTTTGCTTCAGCCATGATTTTTGCTGCCAAAACTGTTATCCGTTTTCCATCCCAAGAAATCTGTCCCTTCTTTGCGTTTTTAAATTCCAAGAAAAGCTGATACAAATTTTCAACCGTATTTACCACTTCGGGCTGTTCCACGTCTTCTGTTGCTATAATTCTTAACCTTCTCCAGCAGATAAACCAAGATTTCTCCAGCAACTGTAATGCAAACGCCATCGCCTTTTCCGTCATTCCACGTCTTATCGCCTTTTGAAGCGCTGATTTCAAAACCGCACCGTCGGGAGTTTCTTCATCCGGCTCTATTGGTTCACCTTCGAGATTTAACTGCTTCTCTGTCATTTCAACGCACACTTCCAAACCACGTCAAGCCATTCGCATCGACATTCCAAACAAGAAATCGCCCACACTTGACAATCTTCACAATCATGCAACTTTTCCAACCACTCGACCTCATCGCTTCCACATCTTGGACATTCCGCCTTATACTTCCGTGCAACCTCTTGACGTTCAAGAATTGACAACTTGCTATCGACCAACGCCCTTATCCTTCTCATAGTCTGCCTTGCTTTTTCTAAATCTAGGTTCACCAACTTGGCGAAATAAAACTCAATATCCGCCTTCAGAACCTCATACTCCGTATCCTCAATTGCAGCCATGATTTCCTTTTGCATCGTCATTCCATCAACCCTGCCTTCCTCAATCTTCGGTAAATCACATCCCTCTGCCTAATCCTTTTTTCAATTTCTTTCCAAGATTCGCACACCATTTTCTCATTCTTCCTTTCTTTTTCCTTATTTCTTGATTTCCGAATAAAATTATGCCTTTTTCCGTTTAAAAAATTTTGGTTCGGCTTATTTCGGCAACACACCTACATAAAACTTCATTACTAACCGTTTTCCACCATGAAAACGCAAAACAAACTTTCCATCAAAACATCGTAACGGTTCGTAAACACCCTCGGTCAAAATCAAGTGTAAGCTCTCGCGGTCAAGAAAGATTATCCTCAATTCGTCCTCAGTTGCGTTAAACAAGCAAGTGTTATATTTCTTGAGTTATTTAATCCAAACATCAAGCTTCTTTTCGGATGACTCTGTTTTTTCTAAGCTTACTTTTGCCTTTTTCGGCTGCTTTCTTGAAGTTTCTAAGATTTTATGCATGGCTTCAAGTTCTTTTGTTACCGCATCATAAATCTCGTCTAAACGTGATTTCCAGTCGTTAAGTCCCAGCATTTCTAGAACCAACTCGTCAATTGACCTTTGAACTGAGTTATGCTCTTTAATGCGCCGATATAAGGGCTTAACATCAATCTTATCAAGCTTATCAAACAACGTTATAGCATTTTGGAAAGTCTTTTCCTTAATTTTGCCAAATTCAGGGACATGAATATTCGACCAGACTCTTAAATGATCTAAACTCACCCAGGATCCTTCGGTTTCAGCAGCAAAAGATAATAGTTGCAAAAGGGCTATTGAACTATTAAGGTATAAAATTAATAATTTCGCAGAGTCATCTTCCCTAACTTGTAGATTAGGAAGCTGTGACCCGAGTGTGTTATTAGAAGAGTAGAAGGCTAGCCAATATGCATTAGGTGATGTTAGCCTTATTCTTCTCGCGAGAAGCACTTTTCCCGCGAAGTCGGTGTATGCTAATTTAATATCTTGCATAGCGCCTTCGACTTTCTCTTTGGGGATAAGCCCCGTGAGGCGAAGAACATGTTCAGGTATCGCGTCTAGGTTTATTATTGCTATTTCTTCCTCGCCAGAAATATCAAAGTGGCGGATGCCACTATAAGTTCTCAGAGACAAAACGTAAGAGTGTACCGGTATTTCAAAAGAAATTTTAGTTTTCCGTAAGTTAAGCCTTGCTTTATTATCATAAATAGCATCCAGCAGAAATGTTACATTAGGCGATCTAGCACGATACCTACTCACGAATAATTTTTCAGCATACTTCTCAACTCCTTTCATTCGGTATTGACCAGGACGATAAAGCCGTAATCTACAAAAACCTTTTTCCTCAAGTTCTGCCAATGTAGGTGCAGATGAAAGTTTCTCCAATAATTCTAATGCCAAAGATTGGCATTCAACAGTATTAAATCCAACAAGAGGTTTAAGGTTATGAATATATCTTCCAATAAAGCGTTGCGCATCTGGTATTTTTATGCATGTAACATTTTTCAGAATTAAATGATTGCTCACTATCCCAGAAAAATCACGTATCTTCTTAGATAGCTCCTCAAGGTCCTTTTCCATCTGCTTTATTTGTTCCTTAAGTATGGCAATAATAGCGGGTCCCTTAAACTGTTTCTTTAAAACTATCAAATAATCTCTATAGTGTGCTGATTCGCTAAAAGCTATTTCCGTAGCACTTCGAACAATAAACTTTACTCCGTAACCGTTCTTAACTAAATATTCTCTAATGCTTTGAGCGCCTCCGCCAACAAAGAACTCTTCTGGTATTACAATTGCAAGTGTTCCGTTTTTCTTCAATACTTTGTCAGCTGCAACTACAAAATATGCCCAATATCCTGTTTTCCCCTTGACCTCCGGTACCAGTTTCTCTAAATCCTCTTTTCTCGCAGGGATGCGTTCTCTTCTTGTAAATGGCGGATTCATAATTACAACATCAAAATCCTTTGGAACAACCTTCTCTTCTCGGATAAACTCTATCCATTTAGCAAGTGATTCTTCACTGCTTTGAGGAGGGTCGTCAACTACAGCTGTTATTTGGGCTGATTCTATCATTGTTTTTATTCCATCTTGACTTAGAACATGTGGCTTGATTGGAACCTCGATATTCTGCGCTGTAAGATTCATTGAGGTCATATGATATGCGAAGTGCATGACGTCTATGCCCCATATATCGTCGATAAGCCTTTTATGAAGCTCTTCTTTGTTCATCGGTGGGGCTAGTGCTGCTTTTCGTTGGTAGGCTTCAACCAGTAGTGTTCCAGAACCGCATGCAGGGTCAAGGACTTTTGCATCCCATCGGTCAATGGCAAGTGAAGCTAACAACTTGGCTGCTTCCGGCTTAGTATAAAAGGCACCCAGATTTTTGCGTGTTTCAGGCGGGATAGTCTCGTGATAAAGTCTCCCGAAAAGGTCTTCTCTTATGTGCTGTGGGCGAAGCGCCTTAAGGGTTGAGACAACACGTGCTATTGAATAAACGATTCTTAAATCGCCACGTAAAACCGGAAACAAGTTAAAACCCAGGATGTGGGGATAGGCTTCTCGTCCCTTCTTCAGAGTATGCTCAAGGACATCCATGAAATCTTTGGGCGGATTTAATGGGTCAACGTCCGGCAGCTTGTCATAACCAAGCTTTTCAGATATAATATGGTAAAACAAGAGTTGGTTAATTAAAATGTATGCTGTTATGTCCGCAATGTATAATCGCGCGTCTTCCTCGCTTACGCCTGAAAAATCTTCAAGAAGATTTTTGTAAATGTCAAATCGTCCAACAACAGCCATAGCACTGTCTAATACTGGTTTTTGCGAAAGACACTGTCGCAAATAGCCGGCAATCTCCCTTATCGAGTCACGTGCGACATCAACAACCAGATCGTAACTTACTCTGGTCCTTTTAGTTTCAAGCCAATCCTTAAAGGAAGTTGTGAAGGCTTCTGCCAAATCCTCTAATGTTAGCTCCTTTCTGTCGGCAAGCCAATCTGTCAAGATAAGAGCTGAGATCTTCAACCGTGGATAATTACGCTCCAACTCACTAAGCGGAATATCCCTAACATAACTTGGAAAAAGCAATGCAACCGCATTACGCGTTCCGAGACTCCTAGCTTTCTGATCAGCATCAAGTATAGCCTTAGTCAACTGAATTTCAGAATCAATCTTAACTTCAGAAATAACTTTAGCACCATCACCTTCAAGAATCAAGTCTGGAAAACGCTCATCCAAACCAGTCTCAGAAAAATAACGCCAACCAAACTTCTCAAAACCTTCCCAATAAAAGGATAAAGAGTGCGCTCGGTAATCCTACTCGACAATTAACATCACCAAATCACTGTTTCATAATTTCACTAGTATAGAAAGCAATACTTCAAAATTAAAACTTCCGTTGACTGTGACAAAGTGTGGAAGATTGTTAATCTAATCATCAGCTTCTGGGCTTACATTCTTAGAGTCTAGGTCTTTTATCTTTATGTCGCTTATCTTCTTCATTAAATAATTAGGGCCACAATTTTTGCAGTGATAGTTACCTTCGAGAATTGTTATTTTCCGCTTGCAATTTGGGCATTCGTATACTGCATATCCTGAATTTAGCTCTGATGTTTTTGCCTCTTTTATGATGGGGCTAAGCCATTTTAGTTGAGGGTTTTCGTTTATTAGTTCCTCGAAGGTTTTGCCTAGGCTAGCTGAGGCTTTAGATTTTTGTTGGAGAAGTTTTCGCATGTTCACTAGAAAAGTTCTGTAATTTTTTAATGGGTCGTTTCGCGGTCCAGTTTCAATAAGCGTTTTTAAAACATATTCGGCGTTTTTGCTACTAAGCACCCTGTTAACGAGGCTTGATGCTGGAAGCCATTTTCTTTCCGAAGGATCATAAAGGGAACCTTCAATGCTACGTAACAAAGCTTGACGGATCTCTTTCAAAACGTGGTCAGCCTCATCTAATTCGAAATGCAGCTGAACAGCTTGTCTCCCATGTTCTCCATATAGATATGCCGCAATTTCCTCAATCAGCTTCCTAAATTTCCAGATATCATCATAACTTATTTTCTTAGATGTTCCATGTAGTTCACCATGAGTGAGCGTTTTCCAATAATTCTTCATTTCAGTTGAAATCCAAAAAACCCATTCGAACCCGAAAATTTGATACAGATGCTTTCTTAAGTGTTCATTCTGTAAGAGAGAAGGCAAGTTTTTCTCTGGTTCATCAATCAACTGATTTGCGAATTCACAAGCATGTTCATCCACTCCCTTTTGTCGACAATATTCTTTATGTTCCTTCCAAGAAGGCAACACTGCACCCTCCTTCAAATGATTTATTTCGTACACTTTAGAATTCTTGTTAACTGAAAATGATTTCTCTTAAAATGCGTTTTATCGTTTCCTCCCGAAGGCTAGGGTCTAATTGAGTTATTCCGCTGATTATTGAGCTTTCATTCTGTTTTAACCATTCAAGAGCAATTCTTTTAGCGTATTCATACGTCGATTCATCTTCTAGTTTCCCAGAAAGGACGCATTCCTTAGAGAAGAGCCACATTTTTTCAGGGTTTTTCCTAAGTTCGTCCAATGTAAGTTTAAGAAACATTTTTCCTTCGATTCCTTTAAGTCTCCAAAATACGTTGTACGCTCTCCATTCTTTCCCGTTCGTGAGTATGCACCAATTCACCCTTTCCGTTAATGCATAGTTTATTGGCTGTTCCGCCAAATAATCTTTTAAATTTGTTCCCAGAGATTTTGCTTCAATGAAAATTACGGGCTTGCCATTTATTTTTAATGCGATGTCGACAAATTCTGTCTTCTCGCCCACTCGAACCGGATACTGCCTTTGAACTTCATCTGGGTCTCTTATGTTCCAGCCTAAAACTTCTAACAGCGGCTCAACAAGCGTAGACATAGTATTCGCCTCACTCATATCTCCATATCTCTCAATTAATGCAGTCGCGTGATTAATGTACTTGTCTAAAGGGGAGGGTGTAACTGGTGCAGCGTGTGGTTCCATGGGCTGTTCTATCTTCTTGGCGACCACTTTTAATCCTTCGTCTTTTATGTAATATTCTCCTCCGCTTTCTCGTACATATCCTAAACTCTTAAGCCACATCAGACGGAAGTAGGTTTGATGCGCAGCATTCCATTCAAGATTATATTTTTTTGTCAGCCTCTCGTGTATTTCATTCTCGCTTAATGCTTCAGTGGATAGCCAAGTAAGGATATCATCTAACCCTAAAACTCTCTCACTCAAGATGGAGTACACTATTCTATTGTCTCGACTCTCCAGAAATCTAATCGATTCGCTAGTCAAATATAGCCTATCGTTCTCCCTCTTTAGAAATCCAAAGCGCCTCAAGTAGTCCAAATAACATCTCGGAGTTCTTTGTCCGCTCAACTTATACTCCGATGTAAACCAATTCAAAAGCTCGTCATACGTAGGATTCTCTTTCTGCACTTTTTCTAGAATCTTTGTTAAAGTATTAACATATTCTGTTGTTCCACCAGGTAAAGGCCATAAACTTTTAAACTTAGCAGTCGGCAATACTCCAACCTCATTTTATTTATATAGCCATGAAACTTAAAAACTTCGGTAAAACTATTGTATCTTTTAGCCCTATGCGCCCCTATTAGCCTCTGACAAAAAGTTTTGCAAACATGTAGATAACAAAAGCAACAACAATGAATCCTGCAATCCATATAAAGGGTTGCCCAATATCACCGCGTCCGGCTAAACTTGTTGAAACATAAAGAACCATAGCTAAAGCTGCAATGGCAAGTATGCCACATGCCCAAAATTTAAACGACACACCCATGAACACACTTCCCCGATAACTGAAAATTAACACCCTTTTCACTTTTAAATCTTAACTTCCCGTCAAGAATCACCGCGCAGCATTTAATTGAGTGTAATACAGTCCAACATCCCCATCGAAGTTAAGACGGTTAATTCCTTTAATCGTCCTCGGCTGCGTGTAATCAGGATTCCCGTATCCGCCCCGTCGTCTTATCCGCCTATCCGCCAAGAAGCATGCTCGTCGCAAACCGCACTATACACTATAACACTAACCGCGTCAACATCCTAACAGTCTTTCAATCCTAACCTTCTCAGCCAACGGTCAAGAAAACTGTCTCCATCAGTAACAGTTAACAGCCTAAACCGTTTCATTACAGCCCCCATTCCCCCTACCCTCTCTACATCATGCTGAAGTAGTCGTCTATCCTTATTATTCGTCGTGTGAGCCACCTTTTTCGTCGTATTATCTTCCATGAAATCTGACACAACCCAACCTATTATTCGCCTTTTTCTGCAACACAGCGACCATCATCGTTAATAGCCCGCCATCGTCCATTCTTCAGAACGGTAATTTTCGTCGAACAACAGCTTTTTCATGAAAGCATCAGACAACTTCTTTGCCTTGTCATCTGTCTCCAATTTCTGTTCAACTTTCCGTTGCTCTTCTTCTTCCTTCTTCCATTCTTCCCTAACAAACTTTGACAGCATTTCCTCTACCAGCCGAGATAAACTTTTGTTCTGTTGCTTCGCTAGCCGTTTTGCTTCTGAATGCACCGTCTCATCCAGATTAACGCTTACAATCTTTCTCGCCATTTACATCACCTCCAAGAATTTCCATATCCAACTATTTTTCTGTTCCCATTCAAGATAAGCCTTGAACGTTTCAGCCTTTTCTCGACTTTTCCCATAACGAATCGCCTTTCTTTTACTCTGCGAAGCACCAAACTTCTTCAACAATCTTAACAAGATGCTCGCTTGATGCCTTACCTTTTTCCATCCAAAATGCTCTACTGTACCTTCAGTCGTCAAGAAACAGCCATTATCCAAATCCATAACAATAAGCGGTTTCTCTGGATACTGATAAAACACCAAATGCCCCGGATTCACAATTATTTCCGGCTCCTTCTTTAAATTCCGGCTGCCAAGAAACATTTTAAACGCCCCGATGTCAAACTTCTCAAAGTAACGTCTGTTCTTAGGGTAATATCGTACAACCCGACCTCTTCTCTTGTCATATTCTATCGGCGTCACCTTCACGAAGTTCAATTTCTCCCCCACCCCCAACAGAGCGTAATAAATTAATATTGAGCTGTTGCAGTTCTTTCCATTGATTTCGGTACACTCTGACAACTGTTGTGGTCGTCCCTACAGTTTCAGCAATCTCTTTGTTTGACTTTCCCTCTTCAAACATCTTAAAGCATTTCTGCCTCAAACTGCTTTGACTAATACTTCTTCCACGTCTCCCTTTCTCTTCTCCTTTAACGCCTTCAAGAACAAACTTGTCCACATCGAGATGTTCAGCATTCGTCCAGTCCATCCAAGAAGTGGCTCTTCTGCCTTCAACGGCTCGATAATAAAAGCGTCCACTCACCTTGTCCAATTCAAACGTCAAAGCCGTCGGCAAAGCTTGCGGCTTTTGACTTACAATCACAGCCAAAGTATTGTTCGCCCTAGCATAACTGCTGACAAGGCATTCCATTGCGTCTCTGCTTTTCGTTGACAACCAAGAAGGCGCATCTTCAATGACTACTATGCTGTTCCTTAATCGTTCAAGATGGCACGGCAAAAGCGTCTTCGTCTTAACAAAGAAGTTTCCAGCACCCAACTGATTTTCATAAATCGGCAGCGTGTCATCCAGCTTAAACTGTCTAATCCAAACGTAAACGGGACGTCTTTCTATTGCGCAAAGCTCCCTAACCATCGTGGCTGTAAAAGTCGATTTTCCAGAACCCATTATGCCTCGTACACTAACCGTCAACCGTGAAGGCTCAAACGTAACGCTTAAATCTTCAGTTTTGGTCTCCATTAACATAGGGGTTCCCCACCCCTTTTCCACCGTTCTTCTTTTCTGGTTTTAATATCAACAATCAACTTCTCAACACCGTCTGAACCTAATGCTTCAAGACCCGTCATGAAAACACGGTAAAAAAGCTCGCTAGCATAATACACGCCGCTTTTGCGGTGCGCCCTAATTTTTTCTTCAAGCACAGAATAAACTTCCGGCGGAATCTTAAACCGAACCGTTTTACCGATGATATGTCCGGGCATCGACCAGCCTCCTCAAAACACTCCAACTCATCAGTTGATTCAGCGTACTATCTCTACCATGAAGAGCAATCAACGGCAATTCCAAGACCGCCGGCTTTTCCACGTTATTTCGCTGCTTTACAACATCTCTCTTTTCCGTCTTCAACGCAGCACATTTCTTGACAGCCTTCTCAACTGTCATCTGAACAAAAACACTTTCGCTGTTGCAAATATCAATTTCATCCAAGAATGGCTTACTCTTCTTTTCAGCCTCCAGAACTTCACCAACTGTTCCAATAATCACTGGATACTTGTATCCATCCGCTTTCCTCAACTCTAAAAATTCACCATTCATGATTTCTCTCTGTAACTGTTTTTTCCGTTCCATCAGTCCAAGCCATTCTCCGATGTTATTCAGCCCCATCGTTCAGCACCCCCAACAATCGTTTACTTCGATAATGCGGACATCTTTTACCCTTCTTCGAATCTGTAAACTGCAAAGAAAAGCCTTTCTTACATTGTCTGACGTTTTTGAAAACACGTTCACCGCCAACTAAACTCACCGTCTCCTTCAAATCGCCAACAAAATAATTAACGCAATCTTCACACCGCCATGAAAGCCATCTTGCCATCTTTCTCTGCTCAACAACTCCAGCCCTTGGATTCAGCGAATATTCAACCTCGGTCGTCAACAACCCTAAACCTTCAAGAAATTTAATCGTCGGCTCATCTTCTTTCTTTACAACCAAACGGTCAGCAGCATTAAGCTTAAACCTCTGAAAAACATCCATGACAGCCTCTTTGCGCGCTTCGGCATTTCCTTAACTTCCGCCTTTTCTTCAACCGCCACATCCTTTTTGCATCCAAGAAGTTGCTGCAACGCCTTGAACATTCCCGCTCACCTCACGTAGGGCGGTATCTGAATTTTTTGTATAACCTGTTCGCCTTGCTCCAACAGTTCCAGCACTCGTTCCCTTCCAAGAACGCTTAGCAACATAATCGTGTCCGTTCGTGAGAGCTTCAGCTTTCCGCTTATTTCGTCAATCATCTCCATCCAGAAATCATAGAAGTTGAAACTGTACTTTTTAAAGCTAAAAGTCTCTTCCGTCATGAAGAACCACCTCCACGTTGCGACAATAACTTTACCGCCACCGCTTTCTCTATGGTCGATAATCTGTTCGTCAAAATTCCATGAATTAACTGTGCGTGGTTCACTCGCATTCTCTTTCTGTAAACGTCACCCACCACGATTTGTTTCTGATACAATGCTCCAATGACCGGATAATCCGGCACATATTCTTCAACTTTGACATCCGGCTGCTTTTTTCCAGCAGCAATCACGCGTTTAACTTCATCCAAAACTACCTTGAAATCTTCGGCATATCTTCCCGACTTGAGAGAATCCCGCAGCTCAACATTCGTCTTCAAAATCTCGGAATAAGCGGCATTTAATTGCTTAATCGAGTCGGCTAACTGTTTGACCAACATCGTCAGTTCGTCTATTTTCTTTGCAACCGTCACAGTTTCCATAGTATCACCGAATTAAAATATCTCGTGAATGTATATAAAGTTTGCTATTCGTCTATATTTCATCATTTTCGTCTTACTCAAATTTGTGTAACCCCTTTTTCCGCCAAGAAAATCATACGCCCAACCATCTTTCTTCATACGGTCGCAATATCTCCTTTGCCCGAGAACACAGTTCCTTCAAATTCAACGCCAAATAATGCTTTGCAAAAATCGTCGGCGGCACTCTGCCTTGAAGAATATCGCATTCCTCTTGCATTAGTCCGCCTCGTCTCAAGATGGTCGCATTCAGCTTCCTTAATTCTCCCAGCCTTATCGGTAATTTCCACTTCTTCAACGGCTTAACCAACATGTGCCTCGTCATCCTAAACCGCCAAGAAGACAAAATGTCATAAACCCTATCCGAAATCGGAACAAGAAACGCCTTCTTACTCTGCCTCAAGAATGCGCCGAAACGCCATAACTCAAGCGCCCCTAAATCTTCATTGTACATTTCATCTAATCGCCCTTCAGACACCATGCCCAAAACCCTCAATGCTTCGCCTAACCGCAACCCACTCAATCCAAGAAAAGCGACTGCAAACCATCTTTCCCAAGGAAACCTCTGCTTAACAGCATCCATCCACGTCAACAATTCGTCCACAAGATTGTTTCTGCCAAGAATCAAACCAAGAAAATATGTGCGCCCTCTCTTCTTCCATGAAACGCCGTGTCTGTGCAACAGCATCTTCCATTCGTCATATCTGCCAAGAAAACGGAACAAAGCACTCCCCGCAGCCAAATAATTCTGACTCTTACGTTCAAGAATCGCAGACAAATTACCGCCAAGATAATCACGGCAATGTTCTCGGACGCAACGCATCAAATACCGCGCATAATCAGCAGTATAACCCTGCGCCCGCAAAAAAACAGCAAAACCGTCAAAATCAACAGAACAGCAACCGTCAACAGCATCACAGTAAACAGCATTACAGTTAATACCGTTGTTAGAGTGTAGATACACTTGTGAATAATCAAGGGAAGTTCCAGAAACCGTAGGTGTCTGGTTGCCCAAGTCTCCAAGCCTAGACCAAGCTAGCCGACAGCCCCTTCTGTTATGAGCTTATGTGAGAATAGAATTTTAGAGGCTGAATTTAAAATTATTCTCTTAAAAGGTAATATTGTTTTAG
>Ga0078972_1012349_pt1 | contig 14739 bp, 9 predicted proteins | sample YelNatPaOPGAMG01_FD_67568 | JGI IMG/M metagenome (GOLD analysis project Ga0078972, IMG submission 67568) | Hot spring thermophilic microbial communities from Obsidian Pool, Yellowstone National Park, USA - OP-RAMG-01 (SPADES assembly) (version 2) | ecosystem: Environmental > Aquatic > Thermal... | reverse complement strand
AGGTTATATAAGCATTTAGAATGTTTCACCCTTCCAACACATTGTTTTTTTAATTAATAGTGTGCTTTAATTACTTAATAAGAAGGTGCTTTAAGCACCGCGTGCTTTAAGCACCGCGTGTTTTGAGCACTCCCGCCCGCCCACCCATTCTTATTGCGGAGAAGCGAAGCTTCTCTTCACTCTTAAGAGTTTTCAGTAAAAAGTATTTCTAGACATCACAAAATGTAAGTAATTTTGTAGTTTCAAAAAATTAGAAACATCTTGAATTTTTCAAGGTTGTTGAATTAAAAACTTATTATCTTATGAATGAATCTGATGATAATTTTACCATAGTAAGTGGAACGCTTGATGATTTAAGTAGTTTCATCAAATTACTTCTAATTTCTGAGCCTGAGTTGTATCAAGAATTGTTCGGTAGGAATTATTTAGAAATTTTGGAGGCTCTTTTCAAGAGGCAGAATAACAATTTTAGTTACGAGAATGTAATAATTGCCAAAAAAGGTGATGAAGTTCTAGGTATGTTACTAGGCTATAGTTATGAAAAGTTTGTTAAGATGATTTTTAAATCATCAATAACATTTTTTAGAGTTATGGGATGCCAATTCTTTACTTCATTACCAAAATTTATTAAACTTGGTAGTTCAATGGAAAAAATAGATAAAAATAGCTTTTACATTAGCAATTTAGCAGTATACCCTGAGTATAGAAAAAGAGGTATCGGAAAGAAATTAATGACAAAAGCAGAAGAAATCGCCATAAATTCAGGATGTAGTAAAATATGTTTAGATGTGAGTTATGAAAACGAAAAAGCGATGTTATTCTACAAAAGTCTAGGATTTCACGAATCAGGTAAAGGAAAGGAATTTAAAATTAATGATAAAAAATTTTCATTTGTGAGATTTGAGAAGAATTTATAAGATTTAAGGTCTTTTGAAATTTCATGTAAAAAACACTCAAAGATATAAACTGAAGAGTTAAGAGAGGCTTTGCCTCTCTTCAACCAACTAGGGTGGGCGGGACTACCAAAAGGTGCTTTGTAGCACCTTCTTGATTAAGTGCTTTAAGCACCTCGTGCTTTAAGCACTCCCACCCACCCTCCCACCCATTCTTATTGCGGAGAAGCGAAGATTCTCTTCACTCTTAAGAGTTTTCAGTAAAAAGTATTTCTAGACATCACAAAATGTAAGTAATTTTGTAGTTTCAAGAATTGAGTGTTAAAAACACTAAGTGTTAAAAACACTAAGTGTTAACAACACTGAGTGTTTAAAAATTACACAGCCACAAGAAAGTAGTTCTTTCCTATTAAGACTCGAGAGTTAAGAGAGGCAAAGCCTCTCTTAAAACAATTAGGGTGGGTGGGCGGGACTGCTAAAAGTGATTTGTGCTAATAGCACAAGATTCTTTCAACAAAATTAGTATATTTTGAATATAATAGCATTAGTATAATATATTATTTTAAGACAATTGAAGGTGAAACTATGAAAGAAGGAAAAGAAACGCTAAAAATAAAGTTTAGCTTAGGTAAAAAAATATTCCTCTTTGTTCTTGCAATTATCACTCTTCTTATCGTTATCGTCTATACATCTACGATAGAGTCAGTCTCTAGAGGCTTTGAGCAGGAAATGAAAATAAGAGGCATATCAATATCAAAAAGCATTTCATCATCACTTTCAGCAATACTATCATCAATAATAGCAGATAGAATAGCAAAAGACCCAAAATCAGCAGAAAAAGTATTCAAATCAAAAGAATTCATGAGCGAAATATTTTCCGAATTACAACTCAGAGAAGAATACCTAAACCTAATAGAAACATTCGGAGACATACCAAAAACCGAAGACATAATATGGGCTTCAGCTGTTGATATGAGCAAAAAAGTACTCGTACACTCACGAAAAGACATCCCCTTTATGGCAGATTTTTCATTCCCAAAAGGCACAGTTGATAACGAACAACTTCTAAAAGCATACCTAACTCTAGTGTCAAATCTAAATGTAAGGAATAAAAACATTCTTGAAAACTTTGAAGAAAGCATACTTTCACTTTTTGGTGGAAGAATAACAACACTAGAGTATAAAATACCTAAAAAAGAATTAATAAATCTGATAAAAAACAATCTAGGCACAGATGAAAAAGAAACTTTAAAAGTAATTGAAAAAGCAGAAGCAAACCTCATTGATAACATTTACACAACAAAAGAAAAGTATTCCCTACTCTACTGGAACATAAAGAACATACAGAGAAAATACAACGACACAAGCTTCGGTAATGAGTTCAGAAACAAAATCAATTCCTTGCTTAGCGTAATGGGATACAACTACCTAACCTACGAAATTGTATCACCTAAATTGAACGAAACAAAAGAATTCATAGACAGCATAAAAGAAAAAATTTCAAAAGAAGATTTTGAACTCATCAATGTGATGATAGAGCAATTTATAAAAAGTAGTTTCGGTATAACAGGTTTCATTCAGTACTACACGGAATCAATGAAAGGAAAAGAAGTAAAAAGGATTCTCTTTTCTTATCCAATACTGATAAAAGAGGATATAAATAAATACATTGGTGACCTCTATATAGGTATGTCAACAGAAAGCATAGAAAGAGCTATTACATCAATAGAAAGGCAAATTCAGACAGGAGCACTCCTATCAGTACTGATAGGAATATTATTTACAATACTTCTATCTGTGAGAATATCAAGAGGAGCAAGGCTAATAACAAAAGCAATGGATGAACTATCAAAAGGTAACTTACAAGTAAAAGCAGATTTCAAATCAGAGGATGAAATAGGATTCATAGCCCAAAACTTCAACAGAATGGTAAACGAAATAGCAGAAAAAGAGAAAATGAGAGATATAATGAATAAAGTTGTATCAGAAGAGATAGCAAAAGAACTCATGGAAAAAGGTATGGAACTCGGAGGAGAATTGAGATTTACTACAATGCTTTTCTCAGATATAAGAGGTTTCACCTCAATGAGTGAAAAAATGGACCCAAGAACTTTAATTTCAATATTAAACGAATACATGACAGAAATGGTTGAAATAGTCAAAAAATACAAAGGTGTTGTCGATAAATTTGTGGGAGATGAAATAATGGTCGTTTACGGTGCACCTATTTCATTTTCAGAAAAAGGAGACGCATTTTTAGCTGTAATAACTGCCTACGATATGATAAAAAGAGTTGAAGAACTCCACAAAATATGGCAAGAACAGGGTAAACCTCTACTCACACCTGGTATAGGTATAAACTCAGGTCATGTCGTCGCAGGGAATATGGGATCTAAAGACAGATTAAGTTACACCGTCATAGGTGACGCTGTAAACACAGCAGCTAGATTATGCGGTGCAGCTCCCGGAAAGCATTGTATAATAAGCGAAAACACACACAAATTAGTAAATGATTTGATAGAAGTAGAAGAACAAGAACCTATAAGGGTAAAAGGTAAAAGCGAACCCCTAAAAATCTACAGCGTCACAGGAATAAAGCCAGAAGGATATGAATACCTAAAAACATTATTAGGTAGCAAGAATTAATAAACTAACCCTTCTTTCTCATCTATGCCAAACATAACATTCATATTCTGTACTGCCTGCCCTGAAGCACCTTTAATCAAATTGTCTATCGCTGAAAATATTATAAGTCTCCCCGTTCTCTCAATGTACCTCACTGAAATCATACAGTTATTTGTATTACTGACCCACTTCGTTTGAGGAATTTCATCAACAACATGTATGAACACCTCTTTATCATACCAAGACCTGTATATATCAAAAACTTTTTTTTCATTTATCCCCTCTGCCTTGAGGTATATCGCCGAAAATATACCTCTGTCCATAGGTACAATATGAGGAACGAAAGTAACTTTAGTTTCAATCCCAAAGTTAAGTTTTATAAACTGCTCTACCTCAGGCGTATGCCTGTGATAAGGTAACCCATAAGCATAAAAATTCTCATTATGCTCAACAAAAAGTGAATCCTCCGAAACTTTCTTACCCTTGCCGGATACCCCAGACTTAGAATCAATGAGAACATCACCTAAATCAACTTTATCCTTTATCTCCATAAGTGGTGCTAATCCCAAAGATATACTCGTTGGATAACATCCCGGATTACCAATAACCTTTGATTTTCTTATCTCATCCCTAAAAAGCTCAGTTAGCCCCCAAACGGATTCTTTAATAACATCATCATAAGGATGCTGTATCTTATACACTTCTTCAAATATTTTCTTATCCCTAAACCTATACGCTGCGCTTAAGTCTATAACTTTTATTGATTTTGAATAGAAAATTTTTGCATATTCTACTGCCGCATCATGCGGCAAAGCTAAAAACACAACATCAACATCGTTAGATGTTATACTTTGTGAAATCTCTTCAGTACTAACGAAATTCATCTTAAGATTTGGGAACTCAGGGAAAACCTTAGTAACAGGCTGACCAACCAATGTTCTTGAAGAGAGAAAGACCAATTCAACAAATTTGTGTCTAAGTAATATTTTTATAAGTTCAGCACCTGTATAACCACTCGCCCCTACGATACCTACTCTTACCTTCATTCGGAGAGGGTGGGATTTGAACCCACGGTTCCCCGCAAGGAGGAACAGCAGATTTCGAGTCTGCCCCAATCGTCCGCTCTGGCACCTCTCCAAAAACTCCAAGAAATTATACAATCCACATTTGGCCAAAATAAAATTGAGTTGATTACATCGCTATAATCAACTAGAAATTATGTCACTCATAGAATAGCCCAATTTACTCAAATCCTTTATCAGTTTGTCAACCGGAACCCCTATTATACTTTCAACATTCCCCTCAATAATATTGAAGAAACTTTTAGCAATTTCTATTGCTATGCCACCAGACCAAAGTTCTACAGGATTACTATCAATGTAGTCATTTATAGTCTGATCATCAACATCTTTAAAATAAACAATGCACTTATCGTAATCTGTTACAAAAATATTTTTTTCAGAAGAAAAGATAGTATACCCTGTTATGACCTCTTGAAAATCATTTCTATAATTAAATAGCCAACGCCTAGCCTCCTCTTTACTGGAAGGTTTTAACTTCATATCACCTTGAAAGACAACCACAGTGTCAAATGTAAAAAGTAAAAAAGGATCCTTAAAATCCAAAGTACTCACTATAGTCTCACTCTTTCTATAAGAGAGGCTCATAGAAACAAAAATAGGATTAGTTTTATAAACTCCGAGATCATTAATGGCTCTACCTTCATCTAGATTAGGCACCAAAACCTGAAAACCCGGAAAATACTTTGAAAAAATTCTCTTTCTACCCTCAGAAGCACTACCAAGAATTACCTTCATACATAAGTGTGAAGATAAAACAAGATATATTTCAAAATAATTCATAAAAGAGGTTTCACCTCTCTACGCTTTCCAAGTATTTATGAGAAAGTGCTATTAAGCACCCATCCTAAAATTCTAATGGAGATTAAAGCCTCCCTTAACCCCTATAAGAAGGTGCTATAAGCACATAGTGTTATAAACACATAGTGTTATAAACACATAGTGTTACAAACACTTGGAAGACAAAGCCTTCAAACACCTTCATAAGTTTATAAATAGTTATGAAACACTTAAGAAATTCCCCCCGACCCACTCAATTATGTAACAAAGTTAACCTTGTAAGTATTTTTTCTTTCAGAAAGGGAGTAAGTATTGTGCATAAAGATTGAAGAGTCAAGAGAGGCAGAGCCTCTTGGAGGCGGAGCCTCTTGGAGGCAGAGCCTCTCTTCAACCAATTAGGGTGGGCGGGTGGAACTACTAAAAGGTGCTTTGTAGCACCATGTGCTTTGAGCACCACGTGCTTTAAGCACCACGCGCTAAGCACACCCACCCTCCCACCCATTCTTATTGCGGAGAAGCTTCGCTTCGGAGAAGCTTCGCTTTTCTGCACTCTTAAGAGTTCAGTAAGAAGTATTTCTAAATACCACAAAATGTAAGTAATTTAGCAGTTTCAAGAATTAAGTGTTAAGAACACTAAGTGTTGAAAACACCAAATGTTTAAAAATTACACAGCCACAAGAAAGTAGTTCTTTCCTATTAAGAGTACTTTTAGCACAAAGTGTTTTAAACACAAAGTGTTTTAAACACAAAGTGTTTTAAACACAAAGTGCTATAAACACTTAAGAAACTCCCACCCTCCCACCCCAATTATTTAAGGGATACTCCGTATCAAAGATACTCCGTATCCCTTAACCCTGTAAGTGATTATTAATTTAAGAGTGTTTTAAGCACATTTTTATTCAACATTCTTAAGAGTGAAGAGAGACGAAGTCTCCCGGAGACGGTGTCTCTCTTCGTAAAGTAAGGGTGGGCGGGTGGGACTACTAAAAGGTGCTTTGTAGCACCATCTTAATTAAGTGCTTTAAGCACAAGTGTTTTAAACACAGGTGCTATATAGCACAAGTGCTATTTAGCACAAGGTGCTATTAGCACAAAATTTTTAACAGAATTATAAAACATTGAAATGGATAATCAATCTTGCTCAAAATTTAGCACATGAAGAAGTTTTGGAAATTTTTGATGGAGTTTCTTGCCACAGGGGGTTTTTTAGGCAAAATACCTTTCGCAAGTGGCACTTTTGGGACATTGCTTGGTGTCTTAATATTTTGGCTGCTTAGTGGGTATACATTGGTATATTACCTCTTGATCATTTCAATGATACCTCTATCTATACTCATCTCAGATTATGCTCAAAAGAATATATACAAAGGTGAAAACGACCCAAAAGTAATTGTTATAGATGAAATCACAGGTTACCTGGTATCCACAATCGGCTTTGTCTTTTCTCCATCCGCTCAAGGAATATTCATACTAGTGACTACTTTTATAATCTTTAGAATATTGGACATATTCAAGCCATTCCCAATAGTTCATCTACAAAAACTAGAGGGGGGAGTAGGAATAGTGATAGATGACATATTCGCTGGCATTGTAACTAACATTCTGACGAGAATACTCTTGACTTTGAATATAACATCCACTTTATTCCCCATAAATCATTTATAAAAAATTACAGGAGGGCTCCGCCCTCCTGATAAAAATTAGAATCCTAATTCCCCAAATATACTTGATCTGAGTTGTATTGATACGCTGTCTTGGTACTCTGTAGATGAGATGAAAAATCTCTTGTATGCTACCGAAATATCCAAATTAGAATCTACACTGTAGGCTATCTCTAATGTTGCTGTAGAGTCCTTAAGCACATCGCTAAAGAAATCGCTTATTGAAGGTATGTTATCACGCTGATATGTTAGGCTACCATAAACAGGTACACCTACGAGAGTTTTTACTATTTGCTTGTCAATCTTGAATTTACCGATTAACCTGTTCACACTATAGCTTGAAAAATTGCTATCTTGTGGCCATAGTTGTTCGTATTCAATGTTACCTTCGGCTATTCCTTCAACCTTGATCCCCAAACTTCCAAGAATGCCATTAAACGGTGGTGGAGTGAGTGTTAATAATGAAACAAGTTTCTCTGATTTTTGGGCATCGTAGAGTGTGTCAAAATAGCTAGTTAAGAAATTACCTTCAGTTCTTCTGTATTCTATTTTCCATGGGAATGCTCCAATTATAGCTCCCTTGATACCTGCTGATAATCCATAGCCATCAAGTAGGTTAAATCCATTTTGGTATCCCTTCATAGCAATTACAGATGAAAGGTAAGGATTTTCGTTTGTGTTGTTTATATAAATTCCTGCTTTCGCAACATCTGCAAATATCGTAAGGGATAACGCATATATGTCAAACACTGGGAAGTCAACATCAGCACCTACGAAAAATACGCTAGGATTTCCTTCAAATGCTTGATTACTCAAAACGAATGGTTCAAGGTCTATGGCTCCTGATACGCCAAAGCCAAGATTACCTAAAATAGGTGTGCCGTAGAGAGGTCTGACATAATGTCTCATACCAAAGAGTCTTGTTCTTGATAGGTCAGAAAACACAGTTTCAAATCCATATACACCGAAATCAAGGTCAAATTGTAACCCTACTTTTCTTATTGCTGGGAAGCCTAGCATGTTGGAGTATCTATCAAGTATGAATCCGTGTCCTAGCGTCATATCAGGAACATTACCAAGTCTTATGAATACTTTGTCTCCTTTGCTTCCATAACTAAGGAAGAGTATCTTTAATAGTAAATCACTTCCGAAGTCCCTTATATCAAAGCCATCTTGATAGAAACCAAAATCGTACTCTTTTGCATTGTACCATTTTGTTGTGTCATAAATGTTGTTTTTACCATCCCAATAAGAAACAAGGTATAGGCCTACACCAAACTTGCCTAAATAGAATATTGGTGAAAGAACTATTTTGTTCCACACAATACCATCAATGTTTTCTGAGCTTATGCTCCAGCCAAAGTTGAACTTTGGTGTTGCTGGCTCTGACGGTTTTTCACTAGAAGGTGTTTCTTTGGGTGATGAGGGTTGTGGGCTAGGAGATTGGCTTGGTGAAGGAGGCACTGCCTCTTTCTTTTCCTCTACATTTTGAGGTTGCTCTTGTGGTGCTTGTGTTTGAGTTTTATCGGCAAAGTACTTTTCAAATTCTTCTGGAGAAACAGGTTTTGGCTCTTCAATCTCGGTGTTACCTGGATATCTGTTTATGGAGCTAGAATAACCGGGTCTAATATCAACGGAATTACCTATAGGATCGGTAAGAGAAACAACACCCTCCTTAACCATGACTTGCATAATTGAGGCACCTTGACCTGCCTGATAAATCACACCAAATTCAGTACCCCTCACCGCAGCAACACCAGTTTCTGTCTTAACTTTAAATTCATCTAATCCTGTAGTAGTTTTATTGACCTTTGCCTTCAGTTTTCCCGCTTTTAACTCAATAGAATTATCCGTTTGGAACTTGGCAAGAGAAACTGTGGAAAATTCGTAAATCTTCACTACCTTATTGGGGGCTAAAGTTATTTCTACATAACCATCAGGTCCAGTCCTAACAACAGAAAAAAGAGGTATACTCATACCGGATGAGAGGTCTTTATACACAAGGTTACCCTTTGTCTCATCACCCGAAACAGCATACTGAACAGAACCTATAACAAGATCAACATACGGATATTTATCAACCTGAGCAAACACATCCAAGTTAAGAAAAGCAACAAAAGCAGAAATGAACAAAAACTTAACAAACAACTTCATAAAATCCCTCCTTAAAATTGAATTTCAGTTGATACCGAAGTACTCTCAAGAGGTTTCAGTACCATCTGCCCATTCTCCTCAAACCAGTCAAAAGATCTAGTGTAAAGCACAACTATATTTACCATCTCTGAAACTTTATAAGACAGCTTAGCATTTATAACTGCATCTGTAGACTCAGTGGTATAAATATCTTTCCACTCTTTTATGTTTTTCCTATCATACACAAAGTCAAAGTTAAATATCTTTGTTAATGCTCTATCAATATGGAACTTTAGTACCATGTGTGGGTATGAAGTATCATCAAACGAGTCATCAATCGTGACGAGTAAGCTTATATTTGTGTCAAAACTCACACCAGTGGTAAATAGAAATCCCGCATAAGAGTTTGTTATGTTGTCTAGTAAATCATACTTTGACAAAGCGTTAGAAGGTGATAACATTACATACCTTTCGCTATCGTATAGTGTATCAAAGAATGAAGGCATGAATTTCGGTTGTAAGTATCTAACTTCAAATCTGTATGGTATGAGTGATATTATAGTCCCCTTGAATCCTGTTGACTCACCAGTACCTTTGTTGAATATGTAGGCAAAATCAGCAAACCACTTTAAATCAAATATTGGTGAGAGGTTTATTATAGGTAATCCAAGGTCAGCACCTGCTATGTAAATTTCTCTACCTTTGCTTAATTCGCTATCAGAGAAATCATAAGGTGAATTAGTCGGTGCTGGGTTGAATGGATCGGTATCCCCAACTATTGAAGCACCTACTTCAAGTTCTTTGAGTAGGAATATATCCGTACCATAAAGAGGTCTAGCAAATCCCCTTAATCCGATTATATCAACATCAAATATGTTATCAACAAAAGATTCAAATCCACCATAACCTAAATCAAGATCAAAAGCAATACCCAGTTTCTTCATGTTTGGATAATTTAGATTATTGGCATAATTCCACATTATAAACCCATTTCCTATTGTGGCATCTTCAATTTGTCCTATCTTTATATAAAGGGGCTTGGCACCTTTGTAAGCCCATCTTATGTACCTTATTTTTGATAATATCGCTTGCCATGAATTCCATTCGCTTTCTCTTAACTTCCAGTTACCATCAAACTCTAGATTTACATCAAGTCCCATACCAAAAAGGCCAATAGAGAAATCAGGTTGTCCCTTTATTTGGAAGTAGGTAACACCGTTTATGACAACGGTACCGAATGAGAAGCCAAAACCAAAAGAAGGTCCACCTTCACTGCTCTTTGATTCACTGCTTTGTGTCTGATTTGATTGTCCATCTTCTCCAAAAGCACTAATCACCGCAGAAAATGATAAAATAGAAAAGATAAGAATCAACAAAAAAAGTTTACGCATAAACTCCTCCCTTAACAATATAATAATACAAGAATAATAAAGTTTCAAAACTAAAGACCAAATACCATCACTGAGATATCTTATTTATTATTATAAAAGGTTGGAAAAGTTTCCTAAATGTTTCACCAAACGCCGTCTGTGAGAAGTAATCTTCCGCCACTTTGCGTGATAACACTATAGTCTTGTTATTAAAAGGATTCTCTGGGCTTGCCAAATAATATTCTTGAGTACTTGATTTATTCCTCAATACCCCCTCAAGGAAAACACTACCAAATATCCACATACCCCTCTCTGTAGACATATCATCAATTCTAAGAGGTGATAAACGATACACACCATCTAACTTTGAAGCAATAAAAACATTTCTCAGTACCTCTACATACTCCTTAACAAATACCCCCTTTCCCGAGATTATTACCATCGTTTTGGCTCTCAATGGATCAGTGTTCACACTATCAATATAAATGTTATCCTTTGAAACTACTATTATTGGCTCATTTGGAGTTCCCTTTATCACCAAAGGAAGATACGAAAATATTATTGGTGTCTTTGGGAGATTGTTTATTTTATCAAAATCTATCACAATCGCATATTCGTTTTTATCGGTGTAGATGTGTAAGTTTTCTCTAGGATATGACTTCTGAATATACACCTTGGGTATTTTTTTCAATACGACCACCTCCTCGTTCATACTAGGGGGATAAGGCAATATAAGATTGAAGTTCTCCACAAATGTGTTCTCAACTTTCTTGTTACCCACAAACACAATTTGAGGAGTTACATCTTTAGGTAATCTGAATTCTTTTTTTATTCCGTTTCCCTTGCCAAGCGATAAATAATATTCAGATTTCACCTCGCCATCAAGGATTTCTATTACATCGTTGTTTAACAATACTTTATTATCAAGAAGTAAGTTAATGTTGGTGTTATCTAGGTAAATCCCCACTACTTTTCTGTATTTGCTCATTATTCTTGTATTTGGAACATTCAACCTTATTTTAAAAATTCTATCAAAACTCTCAGGTGGTAGTTTTATCTCAACAGGTTGTGTATTAAACCACAAATTGCCATCTTTCATACTTATAAAAGCCAATGTGTACTCACCGCGAGAACCTATTGTGTCACTTGATTCTATGGGATCTATGGCATTTCTTCTAACTTCTGAAAAGTAGACATTCTCTACTTTAATATAGCTCGGTAGCCTCAAATAGGGCTTAGAGTATGAAAAAATACCTAAATACTCTTTCTCTGTAATGAAAGGATTTACAATCCTTTCTATTTCAAAATCTTTATTGTATTCCCTTATAATCCAATCCTTATCAGCAATTGCTAAAGATTTGTCCAGTATAGCATCTATGTTTACATTTATATTCACAGTGGTTACTGCGTTAGTTTTAGCAATTACATTGATACTTGCTGAAACATCAGATTCAGAGATATTGGCATCACCTATGAATGATGTCATTTTTAGGTTTGTACTATCTGAAAATATAGGTGGATATTTAAATGCAAGCAAGAAATCGCTCGATTTGTTTTCAAACTCTTTTAGAAATATGTAACCCCACAATGCCCCTTTAGTACCTTCAGGTATCACAATCTTTGACATGTTCAAGTAACAGAAATCTGTTGGGTAGAGTATAGAAAATGCTATTTCCCTTTTCATTTTTTTTACTTTTGCCCCCTCAAGAATTAAGGTATACTTGTAAATATTGTTGTAGTTAGTTAATGTTATTTTTGTAGTGTAGCAAAAGTTGTCAGTATTGGTATTCGTAAATATCGCGTTTGTTACTGTTTGACCTGACATAAGCAACTTAATTAATCTAAAGGTCTCGTACTCCGTGATCAATCGTAGTTTCGTCCTTTCATACATCACCGATGTATCACTAAAATAAAAATATGTGAAATTCAACATTGCTATAGAGATAAACGACAAGATAAATATCATCACAAGTACCACTATTAGTATAGAACCTCTAAAATTTTTCATCCCTTTTTGAAAACCGATAATTTACTTTCTAATTCTTGTAGCATCTTACCGTTTTCTTCTATAGTTGAAGAAGAATTCTCTAAATCGTTGATTAGCGCTGATACCCCCTTGTTGAAAGAGTTTATACTAGATGAAAGATGTTCTATCAGCTGTAGAGATTCGTAAAGAATCTTGTATGAAGATGATAATTTCAATTTTACATCCTGTGCTTGTGAGGTAAGTTTTTCAAAATAACTTTGCACAGATTTGGAACTTTGAGCAAATTCCGATGATTGAATTTGTCTTGCATAGGCAATGATATTCTCAAAAAAGCTAGATGCGTAATCTATACTCACTACCATCTCATTCAGAGAAGAAACAATAGATTCATTAAGTTTGGATATCTCCGATACCTGCTCATTTATGCTAAATGTCACTTCTTCAATTCTTCTTAAATTTTTGTTTAATTGATCAGAAATTGTCTTAAACTCTAGAGGGTAATTTATCTTTGACATCTCTAATTGAAAATTTATAAATGTAATTTCAATTTCATTAGCTATTTTAAGGAAATCCCTAGTTTTCGGTATTACCGATAGTGCTATCTCCCTAAGTACATTCGCACTCTCTTTGATTTCACCTATTAATTCAACAGAATGCGATAAGGTATCTTTGGTAAACAAAATTTTTTGTTCCACTCCCGACAACGGTTGAATTACACTCTCACTTTCCGTTCTTAGGTTCTTCAACTGCTGAGATAAAAACGATATGTTACTCTCTATCTCTATCAATTTATTTGAAAGCTCTTTCAAATTGTTCAGAATTGGTAATACAATTTTACGCATTCCCGTAGTATCAACATTTGGTATTTTGTATCTCCTTACTAAATGAATAAGACTTCGTAATTTTGTTTGAATCCTCATATTAGAAACATCAATTTTAGTTGGCTTATCTAACAATTTTTCGGCAAGGCTCATTAAGGTAGCATGCCTTAAGTTGAGATTATCCAAATATTCCTTCAACACAAAGGCAGGTTCTTCTATATCGTAGACCAAAGACAAATGTACCTTACCTTCCTTTTTCCCAAAAAGTCTTATCAACTCTTTTAAGTTGGTAATAACTTGTTTTGTGTAAGATACATAGAAGTACACTAGCACACCTACCATAATCGCTCCTACCCCTACGATAATTAATACGCTTAATAATAACACTTTAAAGAAATATCCTATAGAGATGATGAGAGACACCAAAAAGATCATTCCCGTAATCATGGAAGAAAAAACATCTGATATAGGTAAAAGTTTTCCATAACTAATTTTTAGTTTACTTTCTTGGACTTGAGATAACTTTGCCACTTCAATGTTGAATTTTGAAAGTATATTTTGGCTAACAAAATAAAATACTACACCTGCCACAAATGCCCCTACTACCGGAGCTACACCAAGCGTAACAAATCTATCCAACACAAATCCTTGTTGTCTAATTACTCCCCATATATCTGCCACAAACCCACCTATAGATATCCTAATAATCAAGTTTATAGAGGCATAAAAAGAAACTTTACCTACCACTAATGAAAACTTTTGAGCGTTTTCAATAGTAGGATTAAATATCGTTTTTATTAATTGCCTCGTCAGGTACAAATTTGTCGGATAGGCAACGAATAAAGTAACAACTACCGTCACTACTGCTACTGGCATAAAGTATATTTCCATAAACACATCTGCTATATTCCCATACAATATTGCCAATATTGCAGCAAGAGGGACACCAAAGCCAAATCCTATAATCTCAGCCATGAGGAAGTCAGAAAGTGTTTTTACTGACAACCTTTTTATCGTCTCTTTTCTTCTTATTTCTTCTTCTGAAAGTTCTTCATATAAACCAACATCATCTTGGCTCATGAATGAAATATAGAATAGATTTATAAGTGCTTTCAAGTAAGAATGCGACTATATTGAAAAAATTGACAGGTTAAACCTGTCACAGGCTAGGCCTGCTTCTCCTTTTAATTAGAAGGTGCTATGAAGCACACCCCACCCACCCAATTAAGTTGTGTTTTTGTATTTGTTGTTGTTGTCGTTGTCGTCGTTGTTGTCGTCGTTGTTGTCGTCGTTGTTGTCGTCGTTGTTGTCGTCGTTGTTGTCGTCGTTGTTGTCGTCGTTGTTGTCGTCGTTGTTGTCGTCGTTGTTGTCGTCGTTGTTGTCGTCGTTG
>Ga0078972_1012348_pt1 | contig 14740 bp, 12 predicted proteins | sample YelNatPaOPGAMG01_FD_67568 | JGI IMG/M metagenome (GOLD analysis project Ga0078972, IMG submission 67568) | Hot spring thermophilic microbial communities from Obsidian Pool, Yellowstone National Park, USA - OP-RAMG-01 (SPADES assembly) (version 2) | ecosystem: Environmental > Aquatic > Thermal... | reverse complement strand
TTATAATTGAACGAAGGGGTATGCATCACAACTCTCCCACTGGAATCTCTGGATCCTATTACGGAGATCTCACAGTCGAAATCAATCATCTCTTCCACAATGCACTTTCCATGGATTTCCAATTTTTCAATGTCAGCATCGTTCCTAACATAAATCTGCCCTTTTCCGTCATAACCGCCCGATGTGTATTTTATGACCGATTTTCCAAAGTCCCGGCATGATCTTCTTGCTTCTGATGTGGTTTCAGCAACTGTAAAAGGTGCGGTTGGAAAACCTCCTGATACAAGGTAATCCTTCTCCAGGGACCTGTCTTTCTTCAGATTTACCGGCAGAAGGCCAGGCCTAAGTTTTCCCTGTTCTTCTGCGTATTCCAGGCCGTCTCTTCTTACATTCTCGAATTCATATGTCACGAAATCGCAGGAATCCACAAATTTCCGGTAATCATCAGGTCCCATGTAAAAATCGCTGATTGCTGCAGCGGAACCTTTCTCCCCCGAATCCATTACGCCGAATTTTACAGGAAGCTTCCTTCCCTCCTGTATCATCATCCATCCAAGCTGCCCTGATCCCAGAATTCCAAGCTTCAGATTATCCATTTAATGTCCCACTATTTTATTCCAGTTTGTCTGATAGAACCTTTGTTTTCATACTCTGTGTAAAATCCTTAAGTTTTGCCACAAGATCGGGGTACTTCAGAGACAGAATTCTTACAGCAAGAATGGCTGCATTCCTCGAATTCCCTATGGCAACAGTTGCAACCGGTATGCCGGCAGGCATCTGCACTATTGAAAGCAGGGAATCCATCCCCTTGAGGTACCTGGTAGGCACAGGTACTCCGATGACAGGAAGATCGGTCATGGCTGCAGTCATGCCTGGAAGGTGTGCTGAACCTCCTGCCCCGGCAATAATTACCTCAATTCCTCTCTCCCTTGCAGTCCTTGCATAATCATACATCTCCTGTGGGGTCCTGTGTGCCGATATAATTTTCTGTTCGAAGTCAACTCCAAACTCCTTCAGTGTAGTTGCGGCCTCTGACATGTATTCATAATCAGTTCTGCTCCCCATTATGATTCCAACCTTTGCCATGGTTGTGGATTTATTATCCATATATTACCTAATTCATTTATCTGGCCTAATGGACATATTACGATTTTTTTCCCTCTCAATGGCCAGAATAGCCTGACCATGGTCGCTTATTGTGGAGATGGAAGCCTTTACCAGACGGTTCATTATGGCCAGACCTATCCCACCTATGGGAAAAGTGGGTGCAAAGGCAATAATTCCATCTGTACGGTCAACAGCACTGAGAGCCCTGAACAAATTTGAGGCTACGTTATAGAGGTCAGATCCGTCTCCAAGGCTAATGCATGGAACCTTTGAATCTCTGCAGAGTTCCTCTGTAGCAATCAATGAGATATTTTCACCATATTTTCCTGTTGCAATATCCTTCATAAGCTTGGGATTATCCACCAGATATAGGGGTTTATCGGGGGAGTAGTGCCTGTATTTCATTCCGGGGGTAATGGGTATATTCCTTCTTTCTGATATTTTCAGAGTTTCTGGAAGTCTTATTTTTCCGAAATACTTTTCAAGGAATTCAATTCCATAGGATCCAGGCCGGAGAAGAACAGGCATTTTTCCGCTCACATCCAAAATTGTTGATTCCAGTCCGTATTTTGTGTTGCCAGAGTCATAGATGAGATCAACTTTTCCATCCAGGTAGGCTGCGGCATCAAGTCCATTGACTATGCTGGGTTTTCCAGAAACATTTGCACTGGGAGCTGCCACCGGAACACCAGACATACCTATGAGATCCAGTGCAAGTCTGCAGTCCGGCATTCTCACTGCTATGTACTCGGATCCACCAGTAACCCTCATGGGAATCTGGCTAGATTTCCTGAACAGAAGAGTGAGGGGTCCTGGCCAAAGATCCTTGATCTTTTCCATAATTGATTCAGGAACATCCTCGGCAACTGTACTGATCATCTCCATGGAGCTTATATGGACAATGAGAGGGTTATCAGAGGGCCTTCCCTTGGCTTCATATATCCTGCCGCATGCTTCGGAATCAAGGGCGTTTGCCCCAAGCCCGTACACGGTCTCTGTGGGGAAAACAACAAGTCCTCCTCTCATTATTATTTCAGATCCCTCCCTGACTGCATCTGGTGAAGGATTTTGAGGGTCAGCCCTGATTATTCTGGTATGCACGGTGGTTCATGGAAACGTGGTTTATAACCAATACTCTTGGTTGGTGAACGTATGGAGGTTTTACAAAAGCCCATTTAAAACTTAACAAGTTTAATTAGGATCATTGAACTTTATATTTGATTGGTTATGGAAATCGATACTTACAGGATATTCCTCAGAATAAACGAAAATCTGAGCGAATACGACGGATCTGAAAACATCAAAATGAAAGTCAAGGACGAAGAAATAGTTCTCAATTCAGTGGATATAAATGTAAGGGAAATATCAGTTGGTGGAAAGCCTGTAAAATTCACCACGGATAAGGAAAAAGAGGAACTTAATCTGGAAGGGAGATACAGCGGTGAAGTTGATATTGAAGTTAAATTCAGCGCAAAGGTTGGCCAGAGCCTCATGGGCATGTACCAGGCTGGCAGCTCCAAACACAGGATGATAAGCACACAGTTTGAATCAACAGGTGCAAGAAGATCATTTCCATGTGTGGACAACCCTGGCTACAAAGCCGTGTTCTATGTTACCCTGACAATTCCAGAGGGACATGAGGCAATATCAAACATGCCTGTAGAAGCAATCGAAAAGGACGGTAAATTCCTGAAGGTCACATTCAAGCCAACACCAAAGATGTCAACATACCTTCTGTATATTGGTGTTGGCAAATTCACCCAGTTTTCAAGAAAATTCCACAACATGGAGATCATCCTGGCTGGACCGGAAGGAACTCTTGGTGACCCTGATAAGCCAATTAAATTTGCGGAAGAATCTGTAGGGTACTACGAGGATTATTTTGGGATCAAATACGCACTGCCAAAGATGCATCTCATATCCGTTCCAGAATTCGGAGCAGGTGCCATGGAGAACTGGGGTGCAATAACTTTCAGAGAAGTTCTCCTTCTGGTCAACGAGAACACCAGCACATCCACAATGAGGAGAATTGGAGAAGTCATTGCTCATGAAATTGCACACCAGTGGTTTGGTGATCTGGTAACAATGAAATGGTGGAATGATCTGTGGCTCAACGAGAGCTTTGCAACATTCATGGCTTTCAAGGTAATGGATCATGAACATCCTGAATGGGATATGTGGGGGGATTTCCTGCTATCTGAAACCACCGGCGCAATGATGGGGGATTCCCTGGAACAGTCTCATCCCATTGATGCTGACGTTAAGGATCCAAACTCTGTTGCCCAGATATTTGATGAGATCAGCTACGGAAAGGGTGCAAGCATTCTCAGAATGATTGAGGCCTATGTTGGCCAGGAGAACTTCAGGAAGGGTATATCCAGATACCTGCGTGAACACTCATATGGAAATGCAAAGGGTTCTGACTTATGGACTGCAATTGAAAAGGAATCAGGAACCTCAGTAACAAGCGTCATGGAGGCATGGATAAAGAGAATGGGATATCCAGTCATAGAGGTTTCCGGAAGGGACAATAAAATAAAGCTGAAACAGAAACAGTTCAGGCTAAATGGTACAACCACAGATCAGATCTGGCCTGTTCCTGTAACTGTACTTGGAAAAAATGGAAAAACAAGTATCCTTCTGGACACAGCAACAAAGGAGGTTGATGTTGACGGTTTCATTAAATTGAATGTTGATCAGACAGGCTTTTACAGGGTTAACTACAGCGATGATCTCTTTGCAAACATAAAGTCAAATATGAGTAAACTGTCAAAATACGACAGATTTGGGATTATCAGTGATCTTTTTGCCAATACAGTCTCCGGGAACATTACCCTGGCAAAATATCTTGAGAGGGTGTCTGAATTCTTCTCTGAGACTGAATATATTGTGGTTCAGGAATTAGCCTCGGAGATGGGAAGTCTGAACAACCTCTTCCATGACAGGAAGGATCTTGCGGAAATATCAAAGAAGTTCTACAGAAGCCAGTTGAAAAGGCTTGGAGAAAAGAAAAAGGGCGAAGATGGCAATCTGAGCATACTGAGAGGTTCCATTTCAACTTATCTGGCAATTCTGGATCGCGATTATGCTAGGGATATCTCCAAAGATTTCAGCAGGTTCGAAACAATTGACCCTGATATGAGCGGTGCTGTGGCAGTGGCATATGCAGTTTCAACCAACGATCTGGAAGGCATAATAGAAAAGTTCAAATCCACCAGGGGAGACGAGAACAAACTGAAGCTAATTGCTGCAATGGGAAGGGTCAACGGCAGAAATAATCTTGAAAAAGTCATGGACCTCATAAAATCAGGTGAGATGAAAAAACAGGACAGCATACGGTTTTACGGTTCAGTCCTTGTACCATGGGAAAACAGGGATTTTGCACTTGAAAAGCTGGAACAGGTTGTAAACAGTCTGGAAGATATATTTGTGGGTACTGGTTACACCAGTTCATACCTGGAGGGTGCCATACCTCTTATTGGCCTAAAAAATAAGGAAGGGCTGGATGCAGTAATCCCTAAAATAAAAAGATCTACAACAGAAAAGGGGATAAAGAAGGGAACAGAACTTCTTGGAATATACAGTAAAATGCTGGAGAAAAACAGCTTATAACTGCCTTAAACTCTCATTTTATTTTATCAGGATATTCCAATGAAAGACTTCCCAGAATTTCTGGGTAATTTTTTTCCAGATAGCCCTGTATAACCTCCGGTGGTGATTCTTTAATTTTTGTAAAATTATTCAAAAAATCTTTGTCATATGTGAATAATACAATCTCACTATATTTATTGCCGTCAGAATCACCATATAGGAGTAAGTGAATTATGTTGGAAAGTATATATACGTCTCCTATTTGATCTCGCTTGAATACAGAAGCCCTAAGTGAATCCAACAATGCAGTCCTGAACTTTATAATATCCTCTCTTTCTATTGGGCTATAGGGAAGTTTATATTCAAATCTAGTTTTAATCTGTTCCGAAAGATATCTCATAACTTCTGATGCAAGGCCAATTAAATAATCTTTTAAATCCTTAAAGTTAAGGTATATGATCTCATGTCTGGATAAATTAATCAACGATTTATAAAACGGAATACGATCTAACTTATCATTCTTTCCCGGTTCTTTAATATTATCCAAAAAAAGTGTCAACAGCTTTGATCTCTTTTTCTGATCCAGCAAATCCCATTTTTTTGAATGTCTGTCATTTGTGCTTATAAAGTTTTGTAGATCTGCAGTGAAATAATTTAGGTACTTAATAGCAAGGCTCTGACATTCCTTATACACTTGATTTTCAATTTTAAGTTCATAATTTTTAAACTTCATATAAAAAGCGGTAGCGTCCCTGCTTCTTGGTCTCTCTGGATAAATAATATCCAATACTACATTTGTGTCTAAGAATTTGCCCATGAGAATTTATTCCTTTTTCAAAAGCTAAATAACTGGTACCTTTCTGGATCTCTTTAAAACTTTCTTTACCTTCGTTGAAGTTTTAATATTCGGGATATTGGAAAAGGTTGCAAGTTCAGACAGTCTTTCAATCAAGACCTCTGGCTTAAGCTTATCCTGTATGTAAGCTATTACAACAGATCCGTATACAAGGGAGACGAGGCCAATTGTCGGTATCAATTTGTTCCCTTCTTCAGCTGATGATTCTTCCAGTTTTGTCACTAAATTACTTATTACCTGTGACAAAATCACATAGTATGTGTAAATAAGTCCATCGTTTTCGTTCCACACCTCTTTTTGTAAAAGGTCTTCGCGTAAACTGGCCGCACTTTTCTTCAATATTTTAGCGGCTCGAAAGTATTTAGAGGTTATCATAGACTTGTATTCATCCGGAGAGAGTTTAGAGATAAACTCATTCACATGGGCAAATCTCTTATCAAGGTCCTCCAACTCTTTTTGAAAATTCTTATAGTCCTCAGTTGTCATTGTATAAATATCGAGTTCTTTTTCCATTTCCTTTATAATTATGTCGTTAAGGGAAGTGAATTTATCTCCATTTGATATCATAAACTCATCAAATAGATCGTTTACAATGGGCAACCACTTGTCATGTCTCTTTTTCATTTTATTTGAGAGTTCCTTCAAAGGAATTGGGTTAAAAATATTCTCACTAAGAGACGTACTAACCATACACTCTTAATGCAAAAACTTATATAAGGATTTTTTAAGCAGGAATATTTAGGAAATAATTTTGTGATTTGAAATTAATATTCAAGGATCCCGGCCAAAAGCTGCAATAAAAATGCAAAGATTTTCAAAGTTCAAAGCCTAATCCCATGATTGAAAATGGACCCGTATGTTTATGATATTTACCTCAAAATTGATTCGGCAAAGCTGGAGTATGAAGGGAAAACAGATATTACACTCCCTGAAGCTGAAGAGATCCTTAATCTTGATTCTGTGGATATAGAAATAAAGTCAGTATCAATTGATGGCCGTAAGGCAGAATTCCAGGTTAAAAAAGAATTGTTGACAGTGCATAACAGAGATCATGGCAAAAAGGTGCACATAGAATACAGTGCTAAAATCCCTGCATCTCTTAAGGGAATATACCACGCAAAAGCAGGAAAGGAGACGGTCATAACAACCCAGTTTGAATCAACAGGTGCAAGGCACGCTTTTCCATGTTTTGACAACCCGTCAGCGAAGGGAATTTTTCACATTACACTGAACATTGACAAAGACCTGGACGCAATATCAAACATGAAACCAAAGGATGTTCACATTGAGGGAAACAGGAAAGATGTAATGTTCTACGCAACACCAAGAATGTCCACATACCTCATTTACATAGGTGTTGGAAAGTTTGAGGAAAAAAAGAGGCAGTACAGAGATATGGAAATAATTCTTGCAGCACCCAGGGGCAAGCTTACACAATCAGATCTTCCCCTTGAATGGGCATCCCAGGCATTATCCTATTATGATATGTATTTTAATTTTGAGTACTTTCTCCCAAAACTTCATTTAATCTCAGTTCCGGAGTTCGCAGCCGGTGCAATGGAGAACTGGGGTGCAATAACCTTCAGAGAGATGTACCTGGATATAGGGAAATCAACAGGCACAAATACCCTGAAGTCAACAATGGAGGTCATTTTCCATGAGATTGTCCACCAGTGGTTCGGTGATCTTGTAACAATGAAATGGTGGAATGATCTGTGGCTCAATGAAAGTTTTGCAACCTTCATGTCATATAAAGCGGTGGAGGACATTAAACCGGCATGGCATCCTATTAATGACATGGTTAAAATGAGGACAAGCCAGGCTCTTCTCAGTGATTCTCTGGAACACTCACACCCCATTGATGCTGATGTCAGGGATCCAAATTCTGTTGCCCAGATATTTGATGAGATCAGCTACGGAAAGGGTGCAAGCATTCTCAGAATGATTGAGGCCTATGTTGGCCAGGAGAACTTCAGGGAAGGACTAAGACTCTACCTTTCGGACCATGCACTGGGAAACGCAGAGGGAAAAGATCTGTGGGAATCAATAGAGAAAGCTTCTGGAATGAAGATATCCTACATTATGGAGGCATGGATAAAGAGGATGGGTTACCCATACGTTACAGTGGCTGTGGAAGGGTCAAAACTTAAAATGGAACAGCACAGATTTCTAATGTCCGGAAGATCGACAGATGAAATCTGGCCCATACCCATGACCATGCTTCACCGTTCAGGAAAAGTTGAAAGTATTGTGATGGATGAAAGAACCAAGTCCATGGAAACAGGGGATTTCTCAAAACTGAACTCCAGATCCACAGGATTCTTCAGGACGCTCTATCTGGGAAAGACCCTTGAAAGCGTACTTTCCAACTGGAATACTTTTAAGGATCTGGATAAATGGGGCATAATCAGTGACTATTATGCATTTCTTGGATCAGGAAAGGTCTCACAGGATGAATATTTCAGGGTGATCGACTGTGCCAGAGAGGACATGGATCAGATTGTGATTGAAGAAATAGCATCTCAGATCTACCATATCTGGTCTGTCACCCTTTCCGAGACAGTGAGAAAAAGGGGAGTAGATTACATAAAGCTGAAAATGGAGAAGATCGGACCAAAAAGGAGAGGGGAAGACGATGACATATCAATACTCAGAGGTGTTCTGGCAAGTATACTGGTAAGGATGGATCAGACATATGCAAAATCCAGATCGGCAGAATTCAAGGACTTCGGAAATCTTGATCCTGACATGAAGAATTCTTCCGCACTGGCATTTTCAATATCCGGAGGATCTTACGATGATCTTATGAAAGCCTTTTTCGACACTGAAAGTGACGAAGACCGTGGAAAATTGATAAATGCTGCAGGCTGGATGAAATCCGGCAGTGACAGGGAGAAATTTCTGGAAGATGTTTCAAGTGGAGTGATTAAAAGACAGGATATGCAGAGGTTCTTCACGGCATGCACAGATGCCCCTCATTCAAGGAAATTCATGCTGGACAATCTGGAAGAGTCCATAGACATGCTGTTGCGGGCATTCTCCGGAAGCAGGACTCCATCAAGAGTTCTCGAACAGTGCATTTCTGTCCTGGGTCTGGATCACGAAAGGGAAGTGAAAGAAATAGTTGAAAAGATCAAGAAACCTGAGCTGCAGACTGGAATAGACAAAGGGGGAGATCTGCTGGAAATAAACAATGCAATAAGGAAAGCGTTCAAGGAGTGATCTTTAACAATACCATAGTTATAATATAATAATACTACTATTATTACTTATTTATATGTAAACATCAATTTATAAAAAGTGTACTAAAAACCAGTATTTAATGTGCTCTGCAGATTAATTAGTTTAGAAAATGGCTTTTTCAGCGTATTTTTAACATATTAGTGCATGTAATATTTAAATGTTTCTACAATACTGTTATATGGAATGCAGTCAATTATGGAAAATGGTTGAGACAGTTCCTAAAAGACATATTCTCAAGAAAGGTCCCAAACTGAAAAAGGAACTCGGTTTTTACGAGCTTCTTATAATCGGGGTTGCAGGTTCTCTTGGCAATGGTGCTCTATTCGGCACAGTGGAAATGGTTACCGGTGCAGGTCCGGGTGCAATATTCGGGTTCATATTCGGTGCATTCATTTACATGCTGGTCGCTTTCACTTATGTAGAGCTGAGCAAAGTATATCCGGAGGCTGGAGGACCGACCAGATATTCCATGTACACACATGGACGGTGGACAAATCTCATAAATTCAATGGCAGATATACTGTGGTACCTGTTCATTCCTCCAATAGAGGTTGTGGCAATTCTCACCGGTATGGATTTCTTCTTTCCAGGCATATTCGTTACGGTTTCAGATTCTCCAACCCTCATAGGTGCTCTTGTTGGAACTGCCCTCCTTCTCACATTCATCCCCATAAACTACTACGGCATCAAACAGTTCGGCAAAACAACAAATATTGTAGGAATTGTGAAGCTGATCTTTTACATAGCAATGGTCCTTGGCCTCATTGCATTCGTATTCAACTTCAAGAATCTCTTTGCATACGGCGTCCTGCCATACAAGGCTGTTTCAATACTGGGCATAATGCCCCTGGCAATGTATGATTTTGGTGCAACAAGGGTTATTCCTGATCTGGCAGAGGAGACCAATCATCAGAACGATGTTGCAAAGGCCATGGTATTCACTGTTGTTATAGAAACACTGATCTATATAGGTGTGGCTTTTGCAATACTGCTGGGATTCCACTGGTCTGCGCTTCATATAACTCCGGGAAATTTTGCCGGGTTAACTGCTAGCGGAAGTGTGCTTTCAGGAAGCAATCCATTTTTCATTTTCGCCCAGAAAAGCGGTTTTGAATGGATATTCATAGCAGCCATAGTCACAGGATTCATGGCACCTTATGTCACAGGCTATATATATGCCGGAAGCGGTTCAAGGGTACTTTTTGCCATGGGGAGATCCGGGTTTATAACAAAATCCCTGAAAAAGATAGATATAAAACACTCTATTCCTCTGGTTGCCCTTCTTTCATTCACCATTGTGGGGGCGATCATAGTGCTCATTACTGCCCCAAATCCGTCAATATTCACGTTTATTGACGATGCTTCTGCTGCAGGGTATCTTGGTCTTGTGGTCAATCCTGTGTCGCTCATGGTTACAAGAAGACAGGGCATCACCAGGCCAGAACAGAGATTCAAGGGAATGTGGTTAATAGCACCTCTTTCCGTTGGGCTCAGCTCACTTATACCATTCTGGGCAGGATGGCCATCGGAACCCTATGCGGTGCTTCTCATGACAATAGGTGCAATCGCCATCGGAATACTATCGAAGGTGAAGATAGGGGCAAAAAACGCCATATGGTATATAACCTTCATAATATTTGAAACAGTTATGGTTCTCATAGGTTCAGACGGTTTCACAGGAACATTATTTGGAATGAAGGTAGGGTCGATCATACCATTCACATGGGCAACGCTCATAGTGTTCATAGTGGCAATGGGTGTTTTTTATCCATGGGGTGTAATGTCCGGATTCAAGGATCAGTTCAGGCATGCGGAATTCACAAATGATGTCCTGGACAATATGGATTACACCAGATAGTGTATTTACCGCAGTCAATAAGAAAGAGGATAGTTCTGGGGTTTGAATATAACTCCTGCCATGCCTCCCTTTTTGTGGGGCGGATCCGCAAAGGTCCAGGCAAGTGCCGGTAATTTTGAAGGGTATGTGAAATTATCTTACAAAATTCTCAGTACCCAAATCTCCCTCTTCAATCTTAAGTTTAAACTACTGCACGTAACTATAAGGGTATGATTTAAGGGTTTTTGCAGGATTCAGTGGACCGGTCAAATTGGGTTTCTAAGACATTTTTATTATAATTACGAATGTTATTTTTTAAAACGAATAGATATAATTCAGACATATTGTTAACAACAGGGTAAATGACTGCTTTATGGAATTAACAGGGGGGCATAAAATTTTTATAAAGTCGTTCAATTATTTCATTCATCATGGACCAGAAGAAAGAAGAAAATATCGATGCAAACCGCAGAAGATTTCTTAAACTTTTCGGCCTCTCTGCAGGTGCACTTGCACTGGGGTCCCTGTCCGCCGAGAGATTCTTCGTTCCGGATACAAGAAACAAACCCATTATGTCATCGTATCCAAGGGCAATACTTGTTGATCCTGAAGACAACCCTATCCTTGCAAGTCAGATTCCATATGCAAATGAGAGCACGTCATCATATCCCATAATGTCCTTCAACTATCCTCTTCAGGATGAACCAAATATACTTGTGCGGCTCAGGGGGATAAAGATCCCCGGTGGAATTGGGCCAAGTGGGGATATAACAGCATACAGTGGCATTTGCCAGCATCTTGGTTGCATTGTACCGCTTTTGAGCTATAATCCAGCAAAAAATATCCCATTTGAGGCAAAACTCATAGGTTACACTCCGGAAAATTGGCCTTCCTACGGACTCATATACTGTAAGTGCCATGGGAGCCAGTATGATCCAACTAAAGGACACAAAAATCTCTACAATGACGGTCCGGCCCCAAGCCCTGCCAACCACTCCCTTCCTCAGGTGGTGCTTGAGTATGACTCCACCACCGATTATATTTATGCAGTGGGGATGAACCCTGCAAACGCTGTCATAAGGACACATCTGTGGCAGCCGGGGGGTCAGACATACGGCCCACTTGTGGAAGATGAGAACCTGTCTGGAGGAACAGCACTGACTCCTTACAGGGGTAGTTCAACCCTTTACAGAACAACTGTTGTTTCAAGTTCAAATGGCCCATGGCCGGGGGACTATTGAAAATGGAAGATGACCTGAAGAACGATTATAACCTTATGGATGCGGTAAAGGAGGGAGAAACACCTCCCGGTTCATATAATATAGCATTAAGATCTGTCACCAAAAAAGAATTCAGGCTGGATTACTGGACAGGATCCTTCCTCATGGCATGTTTGGGATACCTGGCCATATCCGGTGTGCTTCTTTTCTATTATTTTCAGCAGGGGAATCCGTACGGTTCAACACAGGAGATAATAAACAACGTATATTTCGGTCACCTGATTCTCACATCGCATCTCTATACTGCTTATGCAATGGTCATAATAGTATATGTGCACATGTTCAGAAACTACTTTGTGGGAGCCTACAAGGGAAGGTTCAGGTGGATCCAGTGGATGCTTGGTGTCATACTCTTTATACTGGTATATGTGGAGGCTGTGCTGGGGTATCTTCTTTCAGAAACATACATCGGAGTCTCAGCGCTTCATGTGATGGAACTTCTTGTTGAAAGGAGTGCCATAGGCAGATTGTTACCGGCGCTTTCAAACTGGATCGTATCTCTCCTAATAGGAGATGCAACAACAGCGTCAACAGTGGGACATCTGCTTGCACTCCATGTGGCGGTTATCGGAGGACTCATTGTGGTTATCGCTTTCCTTCACTTCTTTCTGTTCGAGAAATCTGGACCATTCAACCTATCGGACAGGAAAAATGATAAAACAGTTAAAAAGGATGAAAAGCACTATCCATGGTACCCTGTAAATCTAATTTACACCCTTTTCACATCATTCATATTCATAGCAATAATACTTATTTTTTCAGCACTTTTCATGCAGATTCTTCCACCGGCCTATGGGACACTTGGGTACGGATATACTCCTTTCCCTGACTGGTACATTATGCCTGTCTACAAGCTCATGGATCTTGCAGGTTACGGTCTCACAACCGGTGGAGTTCCCCTTGTCACATTTTTCTTCATTTCCCTTCTTTTCATCCCATTTATTGACCGCTACAAATATAAGGCAGCACTGGACAGGCCAATGATAACTGTGTTTGGTGTATTTTATCTCATAGCACTCTTTATTATGGGGCTCTGGGGATACTCACAGCCTGGACTCACACAGACCAGGCTGCTCACAATGGCAATGTGGTGGGGCATAACAATGGTTTCTCTGTTTACGGTTTATGCAATGAGGTTTGCCAAAAAGGACCTGGTGAAAAATGAAAGTTAAAAACGTCATGTATGCAATGGTTGTACTCCAGTTTGTAATCGCATTTTTCATGTGGTACGTTTCCCTCTCGGCAGTTCATGATTACCAGACGATCTGGACAATACTGCTGGCACTGGAGCTTATACTGCTTTCCCTATTATTCATGATATACCTGAGATACGAGGGGGTGTTCTGATGAATTTCAAAATGGGATCTCTGCATCTATATTACACATCCATGATCATTTACATGATTGATGCTATCCCCCTGATTCTTTATACGCTGGTGATAAAGCCAATTGCCAATATGTACCACGAACCAATAAGCACCATGGTATCACCGGTTTTCGGGAATTATGGATTCTATCTGGATTCACTTTTCTTCATCTCTCTTGTTTTGACCACAATATCGCTTATGTTCTTTGTTCTCGCATGGAACAGCGCCATTAAATCAGGAAAAACATTATCTGCAGGGACAAAGTTTCTGCCTGTGGTACTCTTTATCTTCGCCTACTCTCTTCTGGGGGTGTCCGGCCTTGCCTGATGGAAAAGGGATCATGAAATCCAGATTCCGGAAAGCATTCAGGGAAAACAAAATGGATGTTGTCATGATTGTCATCGGCCTTGTATTTCTTGCAGCTTCAGTACCTGTTTTCATATTTTATCATATTTTTCCAGCCATTAACAGCGAGATAGGTCCACACCAGATTAGCAGCTGGATATCAGTGACCTTTTCATTCATAGGATTCGGTTTTCTCATACTGGGAATGGGGAGACTCAATAAGTGATGGGATCTGACGACGAAGGGTGCTAATTTTCAGAATGCTATTTTAAAAACGGATGTGTTTTAACTTACTTCCCGATGCGAATTGAAATATTATTTCGGGATCGCCTGTGCATTCTTTACTTCCCAGTAAGCTCTGTCAAAGGATTGATTTACAAAGTCAGTTGCCCTGTTAAGCTGATCAAGTTTCTCTATGTTTATGTTTATGCTGAAGGTGCTGGCAACATTTGTCCTTCCGAACATGAAGATCTCGTATTTTTTTATTCCAAGGTCAGGAGGCCTTTTGTCCATGATCTCAGCGGCTTTTTTTGAGACGGCTTCGGAGAGGACATCGACCTGTACTGACAGGGTAAGGGTGAACAGAATGCCGTTATCCTTCTCCATGTCAGTGAAGGTGGTCGATCCAAGAAATGCGCTGTTGGGAACCTTTACTGCCCTTCCATTCTGGTCTTCCAGGTAGGTGAAGATCACTGAAACCTTCTTCACTCTGCCAGTAACGGGGTTTCCGAAAAGCCATGAGTATACTGTAACCGTATCCCCTGGTTTGAGTACATTTGTGGATGATACAGTTATGCCTGCAAAGATGCTGCTTGCAACTGTCTGTATGGCCAGCCCTATTATTACACCACCAACTGCACCACCCACAAGAGCGCCTGTGAGATTTATTCCAAAGGCACTCAGGATTACCGCTATAAGTATTGTGTATATTATTATCCTGACAATTGTGTCAATATACCTCAAAGATTTCTGCTGAACTCCGCTCCTGGACATGGTGCGGTCTATGATATGTACGATAAATCTTGCAACAAGGTAGCCGCCAATGCCCACAATTATGGCTGTAACGGCATCCCTCATGTAAATTTCATAAGGTACAAGCTGTGGTATATACAAT
>Ga0078972_1012347_pt1 | contig 14741 bp, 18 predicted proteins | sample YelNatPaOPGAMG01_FD_67568 | JGI IMG/M metagenome (GOLD analysis project Ga0078972, IMG submission 67568) | Hot spring thermophilic microbial communities from Obsidian Pool, Yellowstone National Park, USA - OP-RAMG-01 (SPADES assembly) (version 2) | ecosystem: Environmental > Aquatic > Thermal... | reverse complement strand
CATCGTCTTTTATTCTAAACATTAATTGCTGAAAATTTACAGGAGTGCCAGAAGGATTGTTTATTGTTATATTGGCAGCAAGAGCAGTAATATCAATTCTATCATAACTATCAGAATCTGGGGTTAAAGATGAGGTGCTGGTAGTAGAATAAACTCGGGGATTTATTCGCTTGTTTGTAAGCGTTTGGGCGTCTGTATCTCCGACAACCGCACCACTCGGCAATCCTTTTCCGCCATCTTTAATTAGTTTTCCAGTTGTGCCATCAAATAAAACGATGTTATTGTTGGTAGATGAACTTGGACCAACAACATCACCGCTTCCCGTTCCATCTTGCCCCCTTTGTGCCATTAAATCCCAATAGGTTGTATCAGTCGGTAAATTCCCAGTGCTTGCTAATTTACAAATATAAGATGAACCGTTATAAGAAACCGCATCATTAACATTATAGGAAGTTGAGTTGTTATATTCGCCTCTCCAAGTTATATCTAAACCATCTGCTCCAGCTGGACCTTGAGGACCTTGTGGACCTTGCGAACCAGTATCTCCTTTATCTCCTTTTTGAGCAACTAATTTCCAATAAGAAGTATTTGTTGGATCGTTTCCTAACGAATTTTGAATACAAGTATAAGTAGACCCTTGATAATTTACAAAATCCCCCACATAATACTGGGTTGAACTATTATATTCTCCTTTCCAACAACTTGACCAAAGTTTATTTGCCATATATTAATTTTTTGTTTAATTTTTTGTTTGATATGACCAATTAGCAGAATTTTTATCAATTCCACTCCAATTTAAAAAAGGATCTTGGGTAACCAAAAATTCATCTTGATTTTCACCGATTAAATAATAATCTCCATTTTCCGAAACCAAATAAATCAAAACACCGCTTTTTGCTAAATAAGAAATGCTTTCTGAATTTTTAGTTTGATAAGTCCAAGACATAGTTTACTCAAAATTTACTCAAAATTTATTCAAAATTAGAATATTTAGGCGTTAATTTTGCTTTATTTTTCCCTCTGGTTGCAAAATAATTGACAAGTCTTTGCCTCCATTCATCTGCTTTTGATTTCAAATAAGCAATTTTATCAGTCAATCCATTCATCCCAGCGTATTCTAACGCCACCAAATAAGGAATTATCGGATGTAAAACGGTAGGAAGTCCAGGCTCTTTATCGGTATCAGTTGAATTAAATTCTGATATATCTCGTGAAAGATAAATTTTAAGAGTTGAAACCAAGGTTGTGTCTGGTGCTGGCTTCAAAAAAATACTTCCGCCTTTCAAATAATAATATTCAGGAACTCCTTTTTCTTTATAAAACTCATCAATCGCACCTGGAATATCCTCAACTTTAATCAACTCTAATTGAGACCAAATGCCATTTACATTCTCTACTTCTACCCGCTGGATATCAAAATCAGTTGAAGCCAAAGAATAATCGCTTTGTCCATCTACAAGAGAGCAAGTGGCAATGTTTAAAGTTGTGTGATTTCTATCATCAAAATCCCAAGCATTAGAAAACCGCCACGCATCCAGGGCGAGTTCTCTTAAAACTTTATTAGTTAATCTTGCGATGTCGGCGGTTGGAAAACTGGTTGAATCCGTGCCAGTTAAAAACCACACATCCTGACAAATTCCTGTTTCATTAGTTGTATCGTTAAATTGCATATTTTTAGTTGTTTATTATGACTTTTGAACTATGACTTTTTAAAAATAAATCTTATATCTTGTTTTTGTTCGTCTTCTTCAATTTCAAAATTTTCAATTTTCAGATTTTTAATCCAATTTTCAACTCTTTCTCTGCTAATATTTTCATAATGATTATCCTCTCCAACAAATTCATAATGAGGCTGGCGATTGATATTAGCAGCAGTTCCAATTAAAATTCCTCCTTTTTTAAGCAAATTCCAGGCTCTTTCAATAGACAAGTCCGCATATTTATCGTGTTCCAACATCTCGGTTGTTATCACCACATCAAATTTTTTCCTTGGTTTATATTCGTGAGCATTACAAACAACATCAACGCCATCGCCTGGTCGTCTATCTAATCCCACATAATCGCAGTTTTCAAAAAAAATTCTTGGAGTTCCATTTATATTCAAACTCCCAAGTTCTAAAACTCTGACATTTTTAAATTTTTCAGGATATTTTTCTTTTACTCTTTGTAAAAAATTTAAAACTTCTTGATGCATATTATTAATGCATATTACCACTTACCTTGTTTTATTTTCTCATCTAACGCCTTTTTATATTCCTCAACGGCATCAAAAATGGTTATTTTTATTTGATAATCATTTGGATCATCATATACTGGCTCTATTTTCTCAATGTTCTCATAAGTCCCACATTCCTCTTTTCTGATTTTGTTAGCCCAGGGGACAATCTTGTCTCTTAATTTTTCAGCCTTCAAAGCAATTTTATTGCGTTCAGTTTCTAATTCCTCAATTTGCTTAGTAATTTCCCGCCCTTTTTCAATCAACTCTTTTCGCTCCAAAAGAATTGATTTGATTTTTTTATCCTCTTTAATAATTTCCCTTGCCATATATTTTTTTATAAGCATCAACCCATAAATACGACTTTGTTTTAATGTTATAATTTTTTAGAACATATTCTTTGGCTTTTTTAGCCATTTCCTTTCTTTCGCTTTCATTTCTAATCAGATAATCAATTTCATCATACCACTTATCATTGTCCACCACTATTCTCATATAATTAGTATCCTCTTTGTTTTGCTGATAAGGAGATTGCCCGTCAGAAAATCCCTGAGCAACAACTGCCATTCCAGCCATTGATGCTTCCAAAAATTTTAGATTGCTTTTACAGCGATTGAAATAATTATCTTTTCTCGGAATCATCATTATATCCACCGCTAAATCTACAAGAAATTGATTATATTCGGAATGGTCAACTGTATTATGCCACTCAATTTTATCCTCTATCTTTTTAAGAAATTCAAATTCTTTTTTAAAAATTTTGTATAAAAGAGGATTTTTATCAAGGTCTTTATTTACTCCCAGCGCTACCAGTTTAACATCATCTCTTTCAAGCAATTTTGAAATCGCTTTTGATGCTACCTCATAATCCCCCGTTGATAAAGTGCTTCCAATTATTCCTATTCTTACCTTCCCGCTGGTATTTTCTTGCGGCTCATCCCAATCGTCTGGATCAACACAATTCGGTAAAACTTCTACATTTTTATTCAGAGAAACATATTCATTAGCCAGAAACTTTGTAGTGGTTGTCACTAAATCGGATATTTTAATGAAATCATACAATATTTTATTTATCTTTTTTACCAATTTTCTTGTCCCATAAAACATCGTTGCTGGTGTCCCAGAGTTTTCTAAATAGGTATCATCATTATCAAAAACAATTTTCTTTCCCTTAAGTTTAAGCAGTTGAGCCGCCACAAGTTTGTTTTTATACATCGGTCTTTGAAAAACTATAATATCAGAAGCCATTGCTCCCTGAAACATTCTTTCTGAATCAGCAAGCGGTCCATATAAAGAAGTTTTCATTCCGTCCCAGCCATTTTCTCTCAAGGGAAGCATACAGCGGACATAATAACAGCCTTCATATCTATCGCCAATAAAATATACTTTCATATTTGTTTATTTTCAGAATTATCCCCAGAATTATCAGAAACATCTTCAATAGAAATATCAACTTTATTTCCATCAATTGTTTCCTCTAAAATTTTTCCAGTTTTTCCATCAATAACAACTTTAATTTTTTTAAGATTCGGGCTGATTACAATTCGTGGTTTGTCATCTTTATTGTTTTGATTGTTCTGTAAAATGTTTTTCATATTTTTAAAAATCTTCTAAAAATCTTCTAAAAACCTTCCTGCCAGACCACCTCCTCTCCATCGGTCTGGCGTGAGGAGAGGAGGGAAGCAAGGTTGTTAGAACCAACCAAACTATTAAATCAAACTATGAAGCGTAAGTAGCAGTTGATAAAATCTGCACTGCCGCATTGTCCCGATTTTTTACCACACCGTAGACAATATCTGCGGTTGTAATGGTAGAAAGATATTCGGGAATATAGTTTGATTGAATCCTAACATTGTATTCACCAATTTTAGTATTTGGCGATTGCTTCTCCAAGGATAAGGTTGCGAAATGAATAGCATCCTTATGAGCAAGTAAATTTATGCGACCACTTGAGCCGCTCACATAAGGAACAGCAGTGGTAACATAAACTGGAATCAATCTGTTACTTTATTAACCCATTTCGGGCGGGTGGTTATTTCTACCACCTCTTGTGGTTACCCACAAGTTCGGACTATCGCTTCACCGCTTATGCGGTGTCCTTTCGTTTAGTCTCTGCGGGTGATGTAGCCGTGAATCTTTTTGAGTTCTTGATAAATTTTTTCTCGTCTTTCGGCTTCTTTCGGTAATATTTTTCTACCACCAGTAAATTTTCCATTTTTCACATTTCTTCCAACCCCACGGGCAGGAATAAAATTTTCAACATATTCAACAATCAACTCTGCCTCTCTTTTTTTAATTCGCAAATATGGAATAAGTTTTTTAAGAATATTCATTACTAAATTTTTTCCAGATATTTGCGTTCTATAACAAACCTTATTTCCATTAAATCCATCATCACCAGAATAATGCTCAAAAATTTTTGTTCCACCAAAAAATTCACTTATTAACTCAACCGATTCACGATTTGTATTTGTAAAATTTATTGATGGTGTATATTTAGGACTCCAATCTTTTCTATCATATTGTTTCTGCATTCTAATACAACCCTCACCATCAATAAGCCCTGCGATATACGCTATTTCTACATCTTCCCTCTGGTTGTCCTTATAATTTTGCATATGCTTTTTGTAAATTTAATTGCAATTTAATTGCAAATTTAATAGGACTTTCCAGTTATTTAGAAAGGATTTTAATACGGCAAGCCATTTACCGTACAAAGATGCCATTGGTCTTTTCGCAACTGGATCTTGGACTGGAGCATTGACTGCCAAAGCAAAACGATCAATAGCCTGCAACTGTCTCCAAAATACCGTTGGATGGAAGAAGAAAGCACACTCATCAAGATCAATATTAGCCGCTTCAAGAGTAGCAATAGCAGAGCGGATATCAGAATCAGCAACATTGGCGGTTGAAGCACCAACAGTTGAACTGAATCCGCTAAATAATGCCGCAATAGCATTATCTAATTGCTTAGCAATAGTATAAGCGGCATTTTTCGCATACGCTTCTTGAAGGTTATATGATTTCTTGACTTGTGCAGCTTCCTTATCTTCAATCGCAAAGCTTACCTCATACCAAGTATCAACCGTTAAGGTGACGCTTGATTCGGTTGGAGAGTTAAGAGTAACAGCGGCACCATTGGTTTTGCTGTTAGCAGTCATTTCCGTCAAGGATGGGGTATAAAGAGTTTTCCCGCCATCGGCTAATTCTTCGCTTCTATCAGTGAAGAAATTGCCTAAAACGAGTTTTCTCTTAAAGAAATCATTAATTCTATCGCCCCAAATTGACGGAATAAAGCTCGCCAAATTGGTTCCGGTGAAAGTTCCAGTAGGAAATGCCATATAATAAACTCACGATCTCCCTGGAATTTCCTACTGATTTTTTTAAAGAACTATTTTTTATTATTCGCCTTGAAAACCAGTAGGAGAAGATTGAAGTTTCTTCCACAATTCTTTGTGCTTCTCTGGGTCTTTAGAAGCCTCTCTGATTTCCTGATCTAAAGACTTAATTTCTCCACCCTTAGATCTTCCACCTTCGAGTGCCTCGGCAACTTTTTTCTCTTTTAAGGATTGCTCTATTGCTTTTTGAACAATAGGCAATTTATATGCCTCTTCAAGAGAAATTCCCTTGCCTTTAGCCACCGCTTCTAAATAATCCAGATGCTCTTCATCAAAATCCTTGTGGCGAATTAGAAACTCAATCTTTTGCTTCCAGAAAGAATCGTTTTCTTTTTCAACGACCTTTTCAGATTGAGGTTCTTTTTTGTTAGCCTCTAAAGCCTTCAACCTCTCTTCGGCTTTTTTGGCACGAGCAAACAGTCTTTTGTTTAACTCCGAAAGTTTTTGGAGTTTTTCCTCAACTGTCTGCCCTTCTTCCAATGAAGAATCCAGTGAAGTTTCTTCATTGGCGGTTTCTTGTTCTTGGGTTTCCGTCCCCTCATCAAGATTTAAAGAGTCTTGAAACTCTTGTTCATTATCCATATTAAGAGTTGGATTACTCGATCGCTTTTAAGGGAAGCGATAACCCCGACTTTTTATTTAAATTTTCTTAAGGTTAATGCCAATCTTGCTCTCCTGCCTGTTTTACCTGGCTTTTTAGCCAATTCGTGAAGTTTAGCAAGCGGGATTTTTTGACCTTTCTTAACCTTCGCGGTTCTCCTTAAACTGCCAATGTTTTTAGGATTAATAGCTTTTTGAATCCATTTTTTAGCCATATTTTTTATAAAAACCCGACCTTTACTAAAACCTTTACTCAAACTCTTACTCAAAATTTTCCTCTTTTGCCGACGATTCTTTTCCTAATAACTCAACGCTTTTTAAAAATTGAAGGATAGCATTATAAGCAGAAATTCTACCTAAAACGACACTATTCAAATCTTTGGATAATTCCTCTTTGGTTAGGTTGTCAATTCTAACAATGCTATTGAGATAGTTTATTAATAATTGCTGGACTAATTCCCAATCCTTGCTGTTCTTGAGGTTGCGGCACGCTTGTTTGAGGTTGTCCTGGATTAACATTTGGAGTTTGTGTTAATTCCGACCTTTGAATCCGTTCCAATTCAATAGGAGAAATACCTATTTTTTCAGCATAAGCATAAATCAAAGATTTAACCGTCGGATTTGATAACGCTTGCGGATTAGAAACTATCATTTGAAGCAGGGTATTAAGATTTTGAGCTTCAAGCGGAACATTTCTTGATTCTGAATCAATAATAATGTCAACATCTTTAAGGTCGGCAAAAAATCCTCTTGGTATTTTAACTCCTCTAATTAAACCTGCTGACTTTAATTCATCTTTAATTTTATTTTCAACCTCTTGAATATCTGACGGATAAAAACCAGTGGCTTCTAAATACTTAACAGCATATTCATTGGTTTTAATCTTGGCTATCATTTCATCAAATTTATTAATATCCTCAAAACTGGAAGTAAATCGCAGAACCATTTCTCCTCTTGATTCTTTCAAAACATCTGGTAAAACCGCCTTTTTAATAAAATTTACAATTTGAAATGCCAAGTTCTCTCTTAACAAATCAAAAGTTGAAGTTGCCATCTGTGTCTGGATAGTGGCATTTGTTGCTGGGGTTGTAGCGGGTAATCCTTCTCCTCTTACCACATCATAAGTAAAAGTGCTCCTATCAGCCAAAGTATTCCAGTATTCAGTTTCTTGTTGAAATTGCGTCAATGCTCGGCTTTCTAATGGAATTGGTCTAATATCGCCTAAAATAACATCGCCAGTTTCAATATCAGACACAATGTTTTTCAATGCGGTTTCATTTGGCGTTTGTAAAACCTGCTTAGAAGCCAATTCTAATGCTCGGGCTCTTAAACCAGCATTTATTAATTCCCTAATTTGAGGATGGAATAATTCCTCATAAGTTCCCACGCCAAGCCAGCGTCCTTGAATTTTGTTAATGTGAAAATCATAAAAAGGATAATCTTCATCAAACCATTCCTCAAACAATTTAATGCCTTCTTTGTAATTTTTTAAAGCATCACTGTAAATTTTAACTCCTTTTTGATATTTCTTGCCTTTCTTAAAATATCCAAAATAGTAATAAACCGTGATTTTATCCTTTTTTTCATTCTCCAATTCATTAATCAATAATTTGGCATTATCCCAGTTTTTATTTTCCAGCTCATAAACAAAAAATTCCCTCTCCAAAACAATTGAGGGAGCATCTTGAATTTTATCTACACTCGGATCAAAATAAACGCTTTTTAAGTCAATGATTTCTGGAATCTTACCAGGAAGTTTCATTACCAAAGCAGAACCATAATCTGATACATTTGCTACAATCTGGTTCAATAAAAATCCAAATCCGTTCTCTTTCGCCCAGTTTTTAATTTTCTTTTCCAAAAGATACGCTTTAAGTTGAGCCAATAAATCATAAACGCTGTCAGTTATAACTCTTAAATCCTTAACATCAAAATCAAGCATTTTTGCCACAACTCTCGCTCTGAATCTTGAAATATTAGGAAACGGCTTAACTTTCTTGGTTAATGGGTCAATATCACCGCTTAAATGCTTTGAGTTTTGGTAAAAGAAAATTCTCCTCAATGTTTGCCATTGATTAAAACTCAATCCATAACCCAAATCAATGCTTGAACCTTTATAAGTATCAATTTTATCTTTTATTTCTTTTAGCATATTTTTTAGATTTTTTGCGCCCTATTCTTTCTGGTAGAGCCTTCACATTTGGAGTGGCTCTTAACCATTCATTAAAAACTCGCTGGCTCATTTTACCTTGTCTTACCAGTGAAGCAAATTTTCTAAGCTGGGCCCGAGATTTGAACGGCATTATTCAAATGTTTGTGGATTATTGCGACGCTGATAAATGTGATAAAGCATTTTTTCGTTGTTTACAGGAATGTAATTTTTGTGTCCCACCACGGCGTATCTTATCGCATCCATTAAATGATCCATTTCTTTTATCGGCTCTTCCTTGGGCTTCTCCTCATCATAATGATAAAAATTAAATTCCTCTAAAGCATTCTTACAAGTAGAAAAAACATAAAATCTGTTTGTCCTTATAAGTTCCTGAACATAACTAATTCCCGCTTTGATATCCTTGCTTGTTTCGCTTGGAATTAATCCCTCTCTTTTCATTTCCTCTAATCTATCTGGCTCAGCTGGATCAGGAAAATAATAATTAATGTGGTATTTGTCTCTAAATTCTTTTAATTTGGCTATTATTTCAGCGGTTGTTTTTTCTGTCTGATAAAATTCATCAACCAAATAATAAACATTGTCTTTTTTAATAATTACTGCTATTGCGGAAGGATTTTTAAAGCCCCAATCAATTCCCGCAATCACCGCTTCTGGATTGTTAATTTCTTTTGGCGGAATAATGTGATTAGGCAACAATTCATAAACCAGACCAGACATTCTTACAAATTCCGCTTCATATCGTCTGGCAAATTCCTGTGGAGTTAAGCGTTTTCTTTCTTTTTCTAAAAAGTCCTTCGGGAAGTATGGATTATCTATGCTTCTCCATTTATGAATTGAAATATCTGGGTCTTCTCCTCTTATTGCTGGCTGATAAACCTCATTGTATAAATAATTCAGCGAATAAGGAGTGGTTGTGATGAGACATTGACCATTTTCTATTGCCAAACGAGTTCTGATGATGTTCCAAACCAATCTATTCATCATTCCCGCTTCATCTAACCAAGCCCATTTTAAAGTCATTCCTTCTAATCCCAACGGTTCATCAGTGGATCGGATAAAAACCTTTCCACCGCTGGGTAATTCTAAAATTGATTGCTGTTGTTTATAATATTTCCTGTATTGGGGAAATAACTGAAAAAATTTTTCAAGGGTTGATTGATTTAAAATCTTGTAGGTTGGAGCCGCTATAACTCCATTCTTGTCAGGAAAATCAGATATCTTTTTTGCGGACCAAATAGAACCGATGGTAGTATTATGAGTAACAATTTGATCTTTTGCAATAAATGTTTCTGTTGGACTGTCTACTTTTAAACAAATGGTTTTATAATTTCCAACGGGTTCAATTTTTTGTATTAATTTTCTTGTTGTATGTTTATGAATAAAATATTGTTCACTTTTTCTTGGTAAAGACGCTGGATTAATGTTTCTTAAAATAAAATTGACAATATAACACTTTTTTCCAAATCTAACTTCATTTTTATGTGTGAATTTTGGATTTTTTTCTTTCACCCACGCTTTTCCACCCAAACTTTCAACCAAATAGACAAAATCATCGCACAATTTTTTAGAGATAGTATAATAAGTTAATTCTTTATTTTTCTTAATATAACCATCCGTATCCATCAATCCCCTTAATAATTCTATTCTGTTAAATGCTGAATTATATTTATAAATATCTGGAATAAACTTATCTTCGGATTTTTTTCCTAATAAACCCAATTTTTTCAATTCAACTTTTATCCTATTAATCGGATATCCTTTTTTATTCCATCTTCTTTCTTTTTCGCAAATAAAATAATCGTATTGATTTGATGTTGATTGCCTTAATCTAAATCCATCCTTTAAAAGTATTGACTCAACTTTTTTAATTATAAAATCGTCTGCACTGGAAAAACCCAAAGAATTCACAATATTACCATCTCCTAATAAAATACCTAAAAGATATGGATGAATTGGTAATTCTCTTTCTGGAAAATCAATAACACCACAGGAAGGAATGCTACTTTTTGGTCTTTTTTTTTCTCCCCAGTAATACTTTTTGTTAAATAACTCTTCCGTTGAAATCACTCTTTCTTTTCTTTTGTGCGGATCTAAAATAACCCACAAATGTTCAGAATCTACAATTATTGATTTCCCATCTGTAAAACTAACTTTATAACAAAGCTGTTCTCCTCTATTAAAAATTCCAACAACTTTTGTTCTTTTTCCATCTCTATCAAAAAGAATATCACCAATTTTTATATCTTTAATTGGTTTATATCCGTCTATGGTTAATACTGGTTCTTCTTCCCATAGTCCTTTCCCACTTTGAAACCCCGCAATACATACAACATAAGGTTTCTCATCAATAAACGCCTCATATTGTTTAGGATGGAGTTTGAGTATTTGTTCCATCGTCTTTTATAACTTTAAAAATTACTGGAAGCTCTCCTTTAATATCAAATTTTTCATCTAATTGCTCAATAAATTTAAGATACAATTCAGCCGCTTTCATATTGCCATTTTTAGCTTCCTCTCCAATTTTTTCTAATACATCAGAAGTATATTTCCTTGCGTAATTTAAAGCCAGATTTAAAATCTGTTTTCTTATTTCTGGTTTAGAAATATTATAATAATAAGTGCTTGACGGAATGTCCCACCTGGCACAAAATTCCTGAGTGGTCTCAGTTCTTGCGGATTGAGGTAATGCTTCTCTTTCAATTGCCTCATCTAACCAAGTTTTTTGAATTTCCTCCATATTACAAACATATTACAAATTAATTACAAATTAAGCCACCGTGGATGATTCAAATACCATTGAATTGTTTTTGTAAGGCTTTCTTCAAGGCTTTTAGGAAGTCTCCAACCTAATAAATACATTTTCTTTCCATCCAAAGCATAACGGAGATCGTGTCCTGGTCTACTGGAATGAAAATCCACCATTTCATACTTTAATTCCTTATTTAAAACCTTCGCAATAAATTGAGCCACTTCTAAATTGGAAAGTTCTTTTTCGCCAACGATATTGAAAACACCTGAGGAAGCATCTATTTTATCAAGCCATTCATTAACATTTTCTAATAAAAAGTGAACTGCTTTGGCTACATTCCTGGCGTGAATATAAAACCGAGAACCTGATTTTGTTTTAGTTGGATCAGCGTGGATAATAACCGTTTCTCCATTCAAAACTTTTCTGATAGTGGAAGGGATAAACTTTTCTGGATGCTGTCTCTCGCCAAAAACATTCATTGTGCGGGTAATAATAATTGGCAGTTTGTAAGTATTGGAATAAGCCCTGCAAATCATCTCTTGAGACGCTTTTGAGGCTGAATAAGGATTGCCTGGATTTAATCTGTCTCCTTCTGAGTAGTTATGATAAAAAGGAGCGGTGCCGTTCACTTCATCCGTATTGCCAGAAAAAATATATCTTCCATTTCTTTCCACTAAAAAATTTTTATTCTTAACCCTAATACACCAAATCTTGCCTTTATAATTAACTTTTTCAATTTTACCCCCTTGACGAGTATCAATACTTTTATTTCTTCTACTAAAACATACTTGCCAACTCCAACCTTCAATTACTCTACCTTGAAAAATTGATTTATTATAGATTTTATTTACTTGCGGAATTAAACCTATTTTAATAGCAATCTCGCAAATATTTTCTTTTAATTTTTCCGATGTCGTTGTAAAAACTGGAACACCATTTTTATTCCAATAACCATCACTATCTATCAGACCATTAAATAATTCTTGTAAAAGTTCTTTGTCTTGTTCTAAAAATTGTCTCGGAATAAACTTATTTTTTGCTCTTTTTCCAAATTGATTAAAAAATTTAACCCATTTTTCTGAAGTAAAATATAAATGTTCTCCTGCTTTTCCTTTTTGTTTTGTATAATTTATTCCAAGAACCTTTAATGTTTCTTCTGTTTTTTTTCTTGACTTATCATTTTCTGGAATATCTAAAAATACTCTCCAAGATTTTTTTGTAATATATTCATTTTTGCCGATAAAACCAGTCTTGATAAATCTACCAGTTTTTTTATCTCTCGCTTCTTTAATTTGTTCTTGTTTTGATAATCCTGTTTTGCTCTTTACCTTTTTTTCTTGAAAGGCAGTAAAACCATCTCCTAAAAATATCCCTATTAAATACATTAACTCTTTTGAAAAATCTTGTTTACCAATAAACCCTTCCGATTGTGGAAAAACAAATCTTTTCTCAATTTTACCCGCCTCAATTACATTCATTTTTTCATCATACATTCTGTGATTTGGTGTAACCAACATATCAACTCTGCCATTATTGAATTTAATCATTTCCCCTTCATAGTCTTGAATAATAACTTTCTCCACCCTTTGCTCTTCTACTTTTCTTGTTTGAGGATTAAGAGTAAATACAACATCTCCTTCTTTTAATTGGTCAAATGTTTTTAATCCTTCAGTAGTTAATGCCCTTGTTTTTTCATCATAACAACTGAATTGAACTATTTTTTTTAATCCCTTCAATTCTCTTGCCCATTCTAATAAATAAAGCACCAGATTGACATTGTTCTGGATAAAAGGCACGGGGTCTTTGATTGAATTGTCAACGTGGCTTTCGCTTGCAAGATTGATAATATAATCTACTTCTCCAATTTCTTTTTTTAAACCATCTTCAAATGGCTTGGCTAAATCAGTTGTAAAAATCCTTACTCTTTTCTCGTCAAAAACATTAATATCTCTTAAGCGGTCCAAGCCAGCAGAAGCATAATTTAACTTGTCTAAAACTATAATTTCCCAGTCAGTAGCCTTTAAGAAATGCTCCACAAAATGAGAGCCAATAAAGCCACAACCGCCTGTAATTAGCACTTTTGACATATCTCTGTTATATCCCTATATAACAATAGACACTTTTTTAATCGGATTTTTCAATATTTGTGCCATCAATTTCGTCCAATTCATCTAAACTAATTGCGGTATTTAAAGCCCTGGATTTATCAGTTTGGCTATCTCTCATAAGGTTTTTAATGCAGTTTTTGATTACTTTATTAGCCCAAGTTTTAAATGATGACCTACCCTTAAATGTTGAGTATTTTAGCCATAAACGGAGCCGAATTTCCTGCTGAATATCATCTGGTTCCATTCCAGGAATATGATATTTATAACTTTCGGCTTTAATAATTGGCTCAATTTCAGCCAATATTTTAAGAAATTGGTTTTCCGTCATATTAATTGCGACCCCTAACTAAATTGTGCTAAAAAATTAAATTAAATTATCCCAAAAATATGGGTCTGATTCTATCCACTCTTGTTTCTCTTGTGGATAAAGCTCAAAATAAGACCCGATGAGTTTCATCGGGTTATTCTCGTATAAAAATACCGCCTCTGTTTTTTTGCCATATTTAAGAAGTTTTGCTGGATCAACTGGTTTACAATATCCCTGCGGAAGTTTAATAACAATATAAACCTTAGCTTTTTTGGCTTTCTCTACAAACTCCTGACGGAGATTAATCCAGGCTTTATTTCCTTTCCAATGAGTGGGTTTATAAAATTGTTTGATTATGACATTCATATGTTAGTCATAATTTAATCATAAAAATCGGCTGGCAAATTAACTCCATCTAAAATCGACTTTAATTTCTTGGCTTCTTTTTCTAAAAGATAAATCATTGGCATTCCAACATCGGGGTCTTTGCCCTTATCGCTTTGGTCTATTCTCCACGCCAAAGCATAATCACCTTTCGCTTCATCGTCTGATTTGACAATGAAAAAATCATCGTGATTAAATTCTATGATTGCTTTTTTATTAATTTCATCTACTAAAAGCTTCATATTTTTATAAATTTTAGTTATCTCTTGAAGTTCCTTATTAGAAAATGGCGACCTTTTAATTCTTGATAATTCTATGATTTTATTTAACCATTCCTGTCCCCGCTTCTGGATAATCTTTGCGTGAATTGTAGCGTCTCCTGCGTTATGGTGTTTGAAATGGCATTTTCTACAAAGCGGGATAAGATTGATTTCATTAAAACGAAGATAATTGCTTTTACTTTTTTCAATGAAATGGTGAACCAATTCCGCTGGTGCTCCGCAAACTTCACATTTAAGATGTAGGGCTCGGTAAAAATCTTGAACTGCTTTATCTGCTTTATCTATGTAGTATTTTGATTTGGAACGACGGCGGAGTTTGGTTTTTTTCATCTTCTAATTTATTTATCTACCTTTTGAACAACATTATTTCTTTTTTCCAAATCCAGCGGAAATGCCCAACTCATCGGTCTCTTTGTTGAAACTCCAAAATAAAATTGCTTGGCAGAACTTAAAGAAGCAAACCTTTTCCAGCCAAATTCATCCTTTTCTATCCACGAGCCATTGACAATAGTTAGAGAATGCGAAC
>Ga0078972_1012345_pt1 | contig 14744 bp, 12 predicted proteins | sample YelNatPaOPGAMG01_FD_67568 | JGI IMG/M metagenome (GOLD analysis project Ga0078972, IMG submission 67568) | Hot spring thermophilic microbial communities from Obsidian Pool, Yellowstone National Park, USA - OP-RAMG-01 (SPADES assembly) (version 2) | ecosystem: Environmental > Aquatic > Thermal... | reverse complement strand
AAAATCAATTCACCGGACTCATTCTTGTATCAGGCCTTCAAATGGGTGTATTATTATAACACTGAACGAGCTCACTTCGGGAGAGGAATGGATGGAATGACTCCTTTTCAAGGATTAAAATCCTTAAAACCAGAAATCAAAAAACAAATCCTCCTCTTCCCTCCTTACCTCCTGGATAAACTCGTCCCAATCTATCTCTTCCTCCCTTTCGCTCATAAAATCAAACCCCTTAAATCCCCTCCTCAAACCCCTTTGCCTAGTAACGATGTCCTGGCACATTACATTTTCCCGTGCCTGTTTTGGGCTGAGAAATCCCAGCCGTTCAATGCGCGATTCGCCGTTATATAACTCCACGAACTTATCCACGGCCACTCTCAAATCCTCAACCGTCTGATAAATCCTGCCGTAGATAATCTGTTCCTTCAAAGTCCGGAAGAACCGTTCCACCACTCCGTTGGTCTGGGGATGTTCCACGAAGGCAAAGCTGGGCGCGATTCCCCAAAACTTGAGCTGGTTCTGAAAATGCTCGGAGAGATACTGAGAGCCGTTGTCCATTCACAAGCTCCAGCCTGTCGCGGCATCTATTCTGGACTGCGCGCGGTGTTAGCATCCCTGTCCCAGATTGAGAAAACCGTATATCGCGCCTCGTGCCTCCCACTGATCCTCGCTCTTGAAGACGCGGATCTGCTTGCCCTCTTTCCCCATTGACCGGATGATGTCAGTTGAGAATGCCTGGCAATCCCAGAGACAGGTTTTATCTCGATTTGGCCAACGCTGGAATCCAGCGATTCAAACCCGGGGAAGGGTAGGTAACTTTCTACAGCCTGCGGGTAACATTTGAGGCCTTGCTCATTGAAGAAGGGGCCGACATTAAAACGGCGATGACCCTTATGCGACACTCAACCCCGGATTTGACGATCAGGCGCTCTGGCAAAGCCCGTGGGGAAAGGCTGGTGGAGCTTGCGGAGTCGGTAGGTGAGATCGCCCGTGCCGGGATGGGAAATGAGGCAAAATGTGCTATTGGCGTGCACCAAAAAGCAGCCAGCGGTGCAAGTGATGGAAAAATAAAGAGATTTATGGTGGGCGCTACAGGATTTGAACCTGTGACCTCTACCGTGTGAAGGTAGCGCTACCACCGCTGAGCTAAGCGCCCACGAAAAATTATTTTACATATTTAGAGAGAAAAAGCAAGCGCGGAAAAGGTCTGCCGTTGCTGGAGAAGTTAAACTATGGATGTGGACAGTTCTTGACAGGTAAAAATTATAGGGATAGATTTAAGAGACCGAAAAATAGGAGGAATGAAGATGAGCAAGAAGTTAGTGATTGGGTTTCTGGCTGTTTTTGTTTTATTTAGCGCTGGATGCGCGCATATAATAGCAAACGCGCTGGGCGTGGATGCTGGCAAGCATCAGGCAATGCTGGTTGAGATGAATGTGATGGTTCCAATGCGGGATGGGGTTAAGCTCGCGACAGATATATACAGACCAAAACCCGAGGGCAGGTATCCTGTGATTTTAAATCGGATGCCTTATGGAACAGACGAGGATATGTTCAAAGAGCTTGCCAGGTTTTTTGTGCGTCACGGGTATATTTTCATCAATCAGGACACGCGCGGGACATATGACTCCGAAGGTGTGTATTTCCCGCTGGTCTGGGAGAGAAATGATGGGATTGATACCTGCGAGTGGATTGCGAAACAGCCGTGGTTTAATGGCAAGCTCGGCACCTGGGGAGTGAGCTATTTTGCATATACACAATGGGCAGAGTCCCCGAATAATAAAGTGCTCACTGCAATGAATCCGGTTTTTGGCACTGGCTCTATTTTCAAATTTGTTTATCGTGGTGGCGCTCTTACCTATGTGCAGATGATTCCATGGAACACTGGTATGCAGAACGCATGGTATAAAAAGCAGGGGATAAATAAAAAGATAGAGGTTGACCTTCTAGGTGGAGGTTATTATAACTATCCGATTCGGGATGCTAATCCGGTTAAGGTTGAGGATATTATCGGGAACCCTGAGCGGGTAAATAAGGAAGCTGAGAAGGGCGTTTTTGACTGGCTTCAACATCCCGGGGATGTGGTCAATGTAGGGGCTTTGATGTTTGATGGTTCTTATGATGATGTGTCTGCGCCGAGCTTACAGATCGCAGGATGGTTTGACCAGGCGCTGGGACCGATGCTGGATGATTTTGTCAAAGTGCGCGCGGAAGGGAAGGGAGACGCGAAAAAGACCAGAATGATTATTGGACCGTGGACTCATGGGGCGCCTGGAATTCCAAATGACAAACGGTTTGAGCAAAGAACTCTTGATGGCTTAAAATTTTACGGACAGGATGTTTTACGGTTTTTTGACTACTGGCTCAAGGGTGAATCTAATGGCGAAGAGCAACAACCTGCTTTGAAAATTTTTGTGATGGGAGAGAATAGGTGGCATGATGAGAACGAATGGCCTCTGGCGAGAACAAAATGGACTAATTACTATTTTCATAGCGCGGGTCAGGCGAATAGCAGAAACGGCAACGGAAAGCTGGATACAAGCGCTCCGGGAAATGAGCCAGTGGACAAGTTTGATTATAACCCTGATAACCCGGTCCCAACTCTGGGCGGAAACTGGCTTGGGTATAAGGAGTGGCACCCCGGTTCCTTTGATCAATCCAAGATTGAAGAGCGCAATGATGTTCTGGTGTATATGACTGATGTGATGACAGAGGCGGTTGAGGTCACTGGACCCATCAAGGTTATTCTTTACGCGGCTACTGATGTGAAGGACACGGACTTTACTGCGAAGCTGGTGGATATTTATCCGGACGGCAAGGCATACAATCTTTGTGATGGCATCATCAGGGCAAGATACCGCGAGAGTCTGGTAAAGCCCTCACCTCTTGAGCCTGGTAAAATTTATAAATATGAAATTGATATGTGGGCGACCAGCAACCTGTTTAAAGCAGGTCACAGGATTGGAGTGGAAATATCATCGTCCAATTTCCCGCAGTTTGACCGCAACTCTAATTGCGGAGGCGAGGGCGGGCCTGACTGTAAAAAAATTGCGCATCAGGTTATTTATCATAATTCTGATTATCCGTCGCACATTGTTTTACCTGTGATACCGCGATAGAAAAGGATTTGGGATTAAGGACTGAGGAATTCCGAATTTTCAGCTTTGAATTCCAGTCAGGCTATTGCCCTGGAGAAAATCATAGCATACAATATGGACTGATGATTAGAAATGCGGAATATCTGAAGCAATGTGAAGACGAGCTTTTGAAAAAATCTCCAGCGAATTTTTATCAAAACCTAAAGCTGGTTGAGGAGATGCTCAAAGAAGCTTGTTCCCTTGGAGTGTTTCCTCCTTCAGACCCTTGGGAAGATTTTGAAATTGATTTAAAGATTGCCAGGGCGATCAATGCTCTCTGAACTTTTGGTCCAGCTCAGTCAGGCGCTTAGCCAAGCCCGAATCCCTTATATGATTATAGGCGGTCAGGCAGTTATGCTTTATGGTGAGCGCCGCTTGACCAAGGATATAGAGCTCACGATTGGTATGGATGTTGATGAGGACTCTGTAAAACTCATTGGCGCTCTAGCTGGAAAACTTGGAATTAAAATACTCCCCCAAGACCCGCTCAGCTTTGCCCGAAAAACTATGGCTCTGCCTGGCATTCATCAAAAGAGCAAAATCCGTGTGGATTTTATTTTTTCAAATTCCATATTTGAACAGCAAGCGCTGAGAAGGCGTAGAGCCAAAAGATTGAAAAACAGAAAAGTGTTCTTTGCCTCTGTGGAAGATGTGATTATTCTCAAGATCATTGCAGGAAGGCCGCGCGACCTGGAAGATATGCGACGAATAATGATTAAGCAAGGTAAGCTAGACTATGCTTATTTGAAAAAGTGGCTTATGAAGTTTAGCTCTGCTCTCAATGCTGATTACTGGAAAACCTTTCAGTCGCTCCTGTGGGTCTGAGCAAATGTCTCAGGAAAAAATTATCATCCTTTCTGGTCCCACTGCCACTGGCAAGAGCAGGCTCGCAATAGAACTGGCGCTTAATTTGCGCGCAAGAGGGATTCCCGCAGAGATTATCAGCGCGGACTCCGCACAGATTTACAGGCATATGGACATCGGCACTGACAAGCTCAAGCCTGACCAATGGCAGGGGATTCCTCATCATTTGATTGATGTTGCTAATCCGGACGACCATTTTGACGCAGAGATTTTTCGGAAAATGGCAGGTCAGGAGATTGCGCGAATAAATCAATCTGGTGGAATAGCTATTCTTGTTGGTGGAACCGGCTTCTGGATTCATACGCTAATTTATGGCTTGTTTAGAAGCCCGCCCAGGAATGAAGAGTTGCGCGCGGATTTGAAGAAAGCCGCTCGCGAAAAAGGCTCAGAATACCTTCATAAAAAACTGATGAAGATTGATCCGGAATCTGCTCAGCGGATTCATCCCAATGACATCTTCCGGCTGGTGCGTGCCCTGGAAGTGCATCAGCTTACAGGCAAGACCCTTTCCGAGCATTTCAAAGAGCAGACCCGTGAACCTTTATATAACGCTCTTTATTTTGCGCTAAATCTTCCTCGCGAAGTCCTGTATCAGCGCATCAACAAACGAGTGGATGAGATGCTGGCAAAGGGATTACTGGATGAGGTCAAGAACCTGAGGCAAATGGGCTATGGTCCTGAGCTTGCCTCTCAGAAGATCATAGGATATAAGGAATTGCATGAGCACCTTGATGGCAAGAAGGACCTGCCTTCTGCTGTCCACGAGATTAAAAAGGAAACCAGACATTATGCCAGGAGGCAGTTGATCTGGTTGAGAAAGGAAAAGGATGTGGTCTGGGTAGATGCGAGTAAGGCGATGGATAACATTATGGAAAGGGTTAAGGGGTTTTTAGAATTGTAGACAGGACTGAAGTCTATTGTAGAGAAAGAAATGGAGGCTAAAATGAGAAATTTGTTTTTGTGGGTTTGTTCAATAATTTTTAGCATCGGGCTAAGTTTTTCCGCACTGGCATATTTTGAAAAAGGACTGGTATTTGAGCAGTCAAAAGAGATTCCATCCAGTCATGCTTCAACCATTGTTCAATTACCGGATGGGGATATGCTTTGCGCCTGGTATTCTGGCAAGCAGGAGGCCGCGAGAGATGTTGCTGTATGGGCGAGCAGGTTTGAGAGGAAGAATGGTAAATGGACCAAGCCTTATGTTTTAGCGGACACGCCGAATAAGCCAGAGGGTAATCCGGTTTTATTTGTAGCGCCAGATGGAAAGGTTTATCTTCATTATGCGACAATTGAGGGCACAGGCTGGGCATCTTGCAGTTTGAAATACATTGTTTCAGAGGACAGCGGAAGGACTTTTGGACCCGTGAATTATTTTCGCAAAACCTGGGGATGGCTTGGAAGGAATCATATTATTGTTCTTTCTTCTGGCGAGGTTTTGTTTCCGCTTTACAGCGAGATTTTATGGCGCTCGGAGTTTATGCTTTCAAAGGATGGTGGAAAAACATGGGAAAGGGCAGGCGAGATTGCTAGCAAGCCTGGGAATATTCAGCCAGCAGTTGTGGAGCTTGATGACGGAACCCTGATGGCGCTGATGCGTTCTGGCGCAAAGCCTGGAAAAATCTGGCAGAGCTATTCCAGCGACAAAGGAATGACCTGGTCCAAAGCTGAGCAGACAACCCTTCCAAATCCCAATGCTGGAATTGATTTAATCCGGCTCAAGACCAAGGAATTGGTTTTAGCGTTTAATAACTCAGGGACTAGGCGCACTCCGCTCTCAATTGCGCTCTCTAAAGATGACGGCAAAACCTGGCATGTGATCAAGGACATTGAAACAGATGATGCGGAATTCTCTTATCCGAGCCTGTGCCAGGATGCGGATGGAAAAATCTGGTTGACCTATACCTGGAGACGGAAAGCTATCGGGTATGTGGTGTTTGATCTGGATTGGATTCTTGCGCAATAGAAGCTCTGAACCTTGTTTCTGAACTCTGCCCAGTATTATTTGAAATTCCTTCTCCAGATTCTGACTAAAATGCCGAGTGTATATCTGGGCCTTTTAATGAGCAGGTCTAGGATGAATCTTTTGAGCAAGATATGAGGCTTTCTGAGAAAAGATAAAAGGCTGTATTTGATGAATTCCCGACCTGCTAATTTTTCCAGTTCTCCTTTTTTGAAAAATTTTTCATTATAAGGAGAGTTGGAATATGAGAGGTTTTCAAAATTAAAATCTTCCTTGAGCATTCCAGCTTTTTTAGCCATTTCATACATCTCGGAACCTGGCAATGGATTAGCGATAAAAAAATACGCAAGATCGGTTTTCATTTTGCGCGCAAACCGGAAAGTTTCCTGGATTTGCTCCTTGGTCTCGCCAGGAAAGCCGATGATATAAAAAGCGTCTGTGCGTATTTTTTTCTTCCGAATATAAGCAGTGATCTCGCTCGCCTGCTCCAGATTGATCGGCTTCTTAACAATGTCTCTTAGAACCTTCTGGCATCCGCTTTCATAGGCTAAAGTCATCTCATAACAGCCAGCCTTTTCCATTAAATCAATAAGCTCCTGGTCCAAAGTCCAGAGCGCCACGCCATTTGGAAAGTTAAACCGGATTTTGTATCCCCGGTCAATAATTTCACGGAAAATTTTTTTCGCACGCTCCCGGTTTGCAGTAAGATTATCATCCTCAAAATTGAGCTCCTTTATGCCCCAGCGCTCAATCAGTTCGCCTATCTCATCCGCAACATTTTTTGGAGAGCGAAACCTGTATCGCCTTCCCCAGAATGCAGAGCTTGAGCAATAGACGCATTTTGCGGGACATCCGCGTGAGGTGATGATGGATATATGCTTTTTGCTTATCATACTCAGGCTATGCGGCACACCGATCCGGGAGTAGAGCTCCATAGGCAAAAGGTCACGCGCGGGAAACGGAATCGTATCTAGGTCTTCAATCCATTTGGTTTTGGGATTGACCATCACCTTGCCATTGTCTTTATACGCAAAGCCGTCTAGGTCAGAAAGCGGTTTCCCTTCTTGCAAATGCCTAATTAAGTTTAGCATCGTGGCTTCGCCCTCTCCAAGACATATAAAATCCAGACTCGGCTCTGAAAGGCAGTATTCAGGCATAAAACTCGGATAAGTTCCGCCCACAATGGTCAGGATGCTCGGGTCAATTTTTTTTATCTCCTGGCACACCTTGCGGATCACTGGAAAAACCGAGCTGAAGATGCAGGTGAGCCCAACAATGTCCGGCTTAGCTCGCTCAATCCGAGCGCGAATCTCTGAAAGAGGCGCGCCATACCAGCTAAAGCGGTTTTCCATCTCTTCCTCATAATCGCTTTCCGCAGGAGCATCCATAATCTCAACGCTTGTCTCGTTCCGGATCATTGCCGCGATATAAGAAACCCCCAAAGGAGGGATCACAACCTTCATTGTTTCAGCAGGGAGCCTCACTGGCGGAAACAGCAAAAACACCTTTTCTATTTTTCTTTGAACAAACATTCTTTTTTATCTATTATACGAATCACCTCATTTTTGCCAATTCTATTTCTGAAAAAAATTTTACAGCATAAGCCAATTTGCTATAATAAAAAACCCAAATGAAAAAAAATCTGGATAAATTTCTCCAAGCCACTCTGGTTTTGAGCCTGGCGCTTTCGTGTTTGACGCTTGGATTGCATCTGATTGATGACTATGATTTTCTCTGGCATCTCAAGACCGGGGAGATGATTGTTAAACAGGGACCTCCCCTGGTTGATTTTTATTCCTTTCGCGCTGAAGGAAGAGAATGGATAGACGCTCAATGGCTATTTCAGGTTATCATTTATCTTGTTTACCGGTTTTCTGGTTTTGCGGGAGAAAGTTTTTTACTGGCAGTTTTGGTCTGCGCCATATTTTTGCTCCTGCTCAAGCTATGCTGGCTCAAAGAATTTTATCCGCTCAGCGTTTTTCTGTGCTTGATCGCGGTCTGGAGCGTAAGTTTTCGGTTCAATCTTAGGCCCGAGCTGTTCACTTATCTTTTGATGATGGCATATCTCCTGATACTGGAGCGCAATCGCAAGCAATTCACCCTCGCCATTTATCTCCTTCCTTTTCTCCAACTGCTCTGGGCAAATCTGGAGGGGCTTTGGCCCATTGGCTTGGTCCTGATTGGAGCTTATGGAATTGAGGAATTTCTTTTCAATTATCTTTCGCGTTATAAACAACTGAGCAAGTGGCTTGAGCCAGGCTCTTGGCAGAAATTCGGGAAAATTTTATTTGTTTTTTTTCTTTGCACCTTAATGTCTATGGTCACACCATACCTGTGGCGCGGATTTATATTCCCTTTTCATCTCCTAATTGAAGTCACGCATCCATCCAATCTGGTCAAAAGCATTATTCTGGACAATAAACCGGTTTTTCCAATGTGGTTTAAGTTCCCCTTTCTGGCGGTTCCATTGCTGGTTTTGCTCATAGTTTCAGGCGCCAGTTTTTTTCTCAACCGAAAGCCCCGTCCAGCATTTATTATGCTCTGGCTAGCCTTTCTTTTTATATCCCTTAGCGCCCGGAGAAATGTGCCTTATATCTGTTTCCTTGCGGTCTTCATTTCCTGCTTCAACTTCCAGAACAGTTTGGCGTCCAGATTTTCATCTTCAGATTCTCCTGACAAAAGCGTGCTGAAATTTCTGCCCGCAATTTTTAGTTTTGTTCTGCTCATCTTTTTCATCGCAAGCGTGCTGACTGGCAAATTTTATGTATGGGATAAAACCGCTCGGAAATTCGGGACTGGTTTTTATTTTGAGAAGTATCCAAAGGATGCGGTGGAATTTTTGAAAAAAATTGGCTGGAAAGACAGGCTGTATAATCAGCTGGCAATGGGCGGATTTTTGATCTGGGAGGGATATCCGGAATGGAGAATTTATATTGACGGAAGGCTTGAAGTCTATGGAGATGAGCTTCTTAAGTTGTCTCTGGACTCAATGGCAGATTATGAGCTGTTCAAGGAAGATGAACAAAAATACGGATTTACAGCAGTGCTGGTCTGGAAGGGAGAGCGGAGGGTCATTCCGTTAACGGAAAACCTTCTTGCTGATCCGACATGGGCGCTGGTTTTTAGCGATCCTATATCAATGGTTTTTCTCAAAGACACACCGGCTCAGCATCAGTTAGTGGAACAATACCGTCTGAACCGGGTTAGGTCTATACCTTAAACTTAACGAAGAAAATGAAGCGCTCTAAAAGAAAATGTTTGACAAAAAGCTTGCTCCGAAAAGCGGTCTGGTTTATTTTGATTGTCCTTGGGATTTTTATTGCCTTTGAGATAATCACCTGGCCATCAGTAAAAAGCCTGAGAAAGAATAATCCCAAAACTACTGCGTTTATTGAGCGATATAAAAAGCAACAGAAAAAAGCTGGCAAAAAGGCTTACATCTACTGGAAATGGGTTCCTTATTCAAGAATTTCTCCGAACCTGAAAATTGCGGTGCTGGTTTCAGAGGACATCAATTTTTTCTCGCATCATGGTTTTGACACCTATGAGATAAAGAATGCGATTACGGAATCAGTTGAAAAGGACAAGCCGCTTAGAGGAGCTTCAACTATTACGCAACAGGTTGCAAAAAATCTATGGCTATCTCCATCTCGGAATCCATTGAGGAAATTAAAAGAAGCGATTTTAACAATTGAGCTTGAGTATTTTTTGTCCAAGAAGCGTATTCTGGAGATTTATTTGAATGTCGCGGAATTCGGACACGGGATTTATGGAGCAGAAGCGGCATCCAGATACTATTTTAAAAAATCCGCGAGCGAACTTACCGATACAGAATCCGCGTTATTAGCCGCGTCTCTTCCAATGCCAAGATACTGGCATCCGGGGAGTAAGAGCAGGTATTATCAGAAAAGGGTTGAGGTCATAATTGCAAGAATGAACAAGGCGCAATTTTTGAAGAGGCTAATCTAGCTTGTCTTTGGCGCGGAATTATGAAAGAATCTGTGCAAGAAACTAGGAGGTGAACAGGTGAGCGTATCCGGTCTGGATTGGGGAATTGTTGGGTTGTATTTTCTGGCATCCTTACTAATCGGGCTTTACTACACAAGACGCGCGAGTAAGAGCACAGACGAGTTCTTTGGCGCAGGTAGAAATCTGACCTGGTGGCTGGCAGGAACATCAATGGTCGCAACCACATTCTCGTCTGATACTCCACTTGCAGTCACGGAAATGGTATATAATCACGGCGTTGCTGGGAACTGGCTCTGGTGGAACTTTGTGTTTTCAGGCATGCTAACAGTGTTTTTCTACGCAAGGCTCTGGAGAAGAGTTGGAGTGCTTACAGACATAGAGTTCACGGAGCTTCGCTACGGAGGCAAGCCTGCGGCATTTCTGCGAGGGTTCCGCGCGCTTTATCTTGGTGTTCTCATCAACTCCGTTATTATGGGCTGGGTAAATTCCGCAATGGCGACTATCATCAATGTCACACTCGGTATTGACCGCTGGAAGGCAATCGCGGTCTGTCTCATCATCACTGTTATCTATTCAAGTTTATCCGGTCTCTGGGGTGTAGTGGTCACGGACTTTTTCCAGTTTATTATGGCAATGACCGGGTCCATTATACTCGCTATTTTTGGCATCAAAGCCGTGGGCGGGATGTCTGGAATGAAAGAGCGCCTGATTGAGCACACTGGCTCTCCGGAAAAGGTTGACCAGTTCCTATCCGTGCTCCCTCCGGTTGGAAAAGTTAGCTGGCTTCCACCAATGCTCTTTTTTACATACATTGCTGTCCAGTGGTGGGCGTCCTGGTATCCGGGAGCAGAGCCTGGCGGTGGCGGTTATGTTGCGCAAAGGATGTTCAGCGCAAAGGATGAGAAGCACTCCCTTCTGGCAACCCTCTGGTTTAATATAGCTCACTATTGTCTCCGTCCCTGGCCTTGGATTCTAACCGCTATTTGCGCGGTGATACTTTTTCCACACATCAAAAGCCCGCGAGAGGGTTATATCCTTATGATGCTGAATTACCTTCCCCCTGGTTTTCTTGGCTTGATGCTTGCGGCAATGGCGGCCGCTTATATGTCAACAATTGCAACACATATCAACTGGGGAACATCTTATGTTGTTCGGGATTTTTATCAGAGATTTCTTAAACCCGGTGCAAGTGAAAAGCATTATGTTATGGTCTCACGCGGTCTTTCCTTTATAGTGATGATCTTTGGAGGAATCATCGGATACCTTATGGCATCACAGGTTGGAGGCTGGGAATTGCTTTTAACTATCGGCGCTGGAACTGGATTGGTGCTTATCCTGCGCTGGTTCTGGTGGAGGGTGAACGCCTGGTCTGAAATCTCCGCAATGAGCGCGGCTTTGATCGTGTCTCTCGCGATAAAATTGCTCGCCAAGTTTAATTTCATTACTTTCCCGCCTGGTCTGGAATTCGCCTATGAGCTCATAATCACTGTCATAATCACCAGCGCGGTCTGGCTCATTGTGACCTATATTACAAAGCCAGAAACAATGGACACGCTTGAAAAATTCTTCCGCAAAGCAAGACCAGCGGGTCCAGGATGGAAACCAGTGAGGGAAAAACTCGGAGACTCGGTTAAGGTCACGGACAACCTGCTCTGGTCATTTCTGGACTGGCTTGCTGGCTGTTCTCTTATCTACGCGTTCCTGTTCGGAATCGGAAAACTCTTAATGGGTCAACCCATCCCCGCGATCCTGCTCATCGGTCTGGGCATGCTCGCCGGAGCCTTTATCTACTGGGACTTGAACAGAAGGGGATGGAAAAGCGTTTCCGAGTAGGGGCGTATGGCATACGAACTTTAGCTCCGAGTTCCGAATTAAATTCAAATCAATTTTTAACGCTGAGGCGCAGAGAACGCAGAGAATTTAGGTTCCAGAGTTCGGAGCTTATGAATTGACGAATCCCTAATCCTTAATCCCGAATCCCGATGTATAAATATATATAATTATGCATAATTATATCTACACAACAATTTGATTTTTAAGATAATTTAACCTTTTAGAATTTTTCCTCATTTTTTTCTTGACAAATTTTTAAAATATGCCATTATTTGAGTAAAATAAGGAGTAGAGCCATGGTTTTAGGCGCACATAACTCTCTCTCTCTCTCTCTCTGGTAGTCTATTCTCACCGCAAAGCTCGCAAAGAACGCTATTTCTTGTCTGCTTTATTCTTGGCAAAGGCAAAAGCCCTGAACTCGTGTTTTACCGTCTATCCAAATTTCTTGGCAAAAAATCAAATAAAAAAGAAGGAGGAAGAAAATGAAAACGAAAAAGGGTTTAATGATTACGGTTTTTTTTATCTGCCTGCCTATTTTGCTGAGTGGATGCGGAGCGCTAGATGAGCAGGGGAATAATAGTGATGAGTTGTTTAACCTTGATCCAACAAGTACCATAAGTGTAATTAGTCCGGATGCAGAGAATTTAAGCAGTAACATTAAGTTTAATTCTAATTATACTAAAGCGATTTGGCTTGCGCATTCTTGGGCTTGGGAGGCTGACCACACCGCCACTGATAATCTGGCAACTTTTCTAGAAAATAGTGGGGTGGATTTAGTCTATCTTAATGCCGGCTCATTTGATGGAGATGGAACCATTCCCGGTCTTTCCGGATATTCCGACATAATGAAAAACAATATTTTAGATAGTCTGAAAAACCACCAGATCAAGGTCTATGCCTGGGTTAATGGTAAAACCAAAGAGGATAATCCGCCTGGACCGATTGATTTAGGCAATAGCGTAACCAGGACAAACATTGTAAACACTTGCAAACAAATTGCTCAACTAGGTTTCAATGGAGTCCAATTGGATCTTGAACCAATCGCGGCTAAATATGTTAAAGAAAGTACAAATACAAAAGGTGCTTTTATCAAGCTTCTTGATAAAATGAATGACAATAACATGGGACCAGGGAAAAAATATAAGCTTTCGGTTGCAACCATGAAGTATTCAAACACAAGCGGTATCTGGTATTGGGATTTAGACAATTTCGCCACAATAAAAAACCGTGTTAATCAGATGGTGATAATGGCATATGATTATGGTGATAGCATTTCTTCTGAAGATCAATATGCACATAAGATAACCACTATGGTGAATAAACTTGGTGCTAAATTCCCAGGTAAAGTAAATATAGGATTGTCTGCAAATAAAATAACCACTAGTCATACTCAATTTGAAACCGTTTCTGCCGGGATTCAAGGGATTCAAAACGCATCTAACGCTTCTAACCTGCAGGGAGCGAGTCTTTTCCTTTTCTATGACCCCAGCCAGGTTCCAGCGGAGGGCGAAATGCCAACCGAGGACGAATGGGAACAATTTAATCAACTTTTCAAGAGACCCTTTTTACCGATTGATTCAGATAAAGACACATATTATGTTCAATCAATCGGCGGAAATGATTGCAATGACAACAATAGCGCTATCTTTCCAGATGCTCCGGAAATTTGCGATGATGTTGATAACCAATGCCCGGGAGATGCAGGGTATGGCCAAACTGATGAAGGTTGCGGAGCGCCGGCCGTTACCGTAGCAACGGTAGCCGCAGGCACGAATATGCTGTCCGCACTTGCAATTGCGGATGTTGATAATGACAATCAAACGGAAATCATAATTGGCGGCGAAGCAACTAAAATCCTTTATGTTTATACATATAATAACTATACAATTACTCTTAAGTATGCAATAACCTTGCCTGAATACATGAGGAGCATCACGGTTGGTGATGTGGACAAAGATAATAAGAACGAACTGGTGATCGGGACTGACCTTGGGGCGAGCCCAAGTGATAGTGGTGGTTATTTGAGGGTGTACAAGGTCAGCGCCTCAGGGGTCTTGACTTCGGTATGGCAAAGTAATTTAATTAGCTCCTTTAGGTATCCCAAGGAAATTTCTATAGGCGATTCCGACGGAGACGGCAATCCTGAGATCGCAGTGTCTGTCTCTTGGGATGGCAGATTTCTGGTGGTCTATGAATGGAATGGTTCAGGATTCAGCGAATTCTTCACCGATTATTTTGGTTCTGATGGCGATGCATCCTATTATGCAGATGTAGATGGCGATGGGGTTGAGGAGCTTCTGGTATCCACCGCCTGTTGGAGCGATTATGCCGCCCGCATCTATGATGGCAACATTCTCACTGCACGATTTAATGGATTGGGTGTGTCGCATTCCATAAAAGCGGGCAATTTGTTCGGAGATAGCTCCCTTGAGATTGTACGATTCAGCGATAGTGTCTGCGGTCAGGACGACCCTGCCCCCTCGGTAGATATATTTAAATACAACGGCAGTAACTACGATCATATTGGTTCAGTGGCTTTGCCGGATAATGCCACCACTGGCGGGCAACATCCCATTGGGGACATTGGTGATATTATCGGCGATGGTTATGATGAATTGGCGGAAATTGTCTATGGAAGTAGCAACAAATTGGATAGTTTGGTCATTTACAGCTTTGATGGAACGACCTTTTACCAATTATTCTACCAGGTTGTCGACGCTTTGAGCGACCAACAACGTCTGTCCAATGTTGTAATCGGGGACGCGGATGGCGACGGCCATGATGAGTTAGTTGTGCTTGGTTGGGACAATAAGTTTGCGGTATATGATTGGTAAGATTATATAGATATCGTTTATCTTGATGACTCGGATGGGGGATTTTGGGGTCAGGGCTTGACATTTGACATTCTTCCTCCGTCATCCGGGAATTGGCAAATTCCTCAACCCGAACTCCGAATCATCCGCGTTCATCTGTGTTAATCTGTG
>Ga0078972_1012343_pt1 | contig 14747 bp, 15 predicted proteins | sample YelNatPaOPGAMG01_FD_67568 | JGI IMG/M metagenome (GOLD analysis project Ga0078972, IMG submission 67568) | Hot spring thermophilic microbial communities from Obsidian Pool, Yellowstone National Park, USA - OP-RAMG-01 (SPADES assembly) (version 2) | ecosystem: Environmental > Aquatic > Thermal... | reverse complement strand
CAAATCTCAAATCTATTGCTGTTGACAGCGGATAATTGTTTTGATAAACTTATGCTACAACAACTGTCTTTGAGTTAATCAAAGCAAAATCAAATGGAGAAAGCCATGAACAGAAAAGAATTTATAAAAGCAGTTTCTATGGGAATGATTGCTACATTATTTGACGCTAACGATATTTTTTTAAGGCGGGCAATGTCTGCAACGAGCTATTTTGGGCTTCATCCTTTTATAGAGTCTCACCCAGAAGCAGTTTTTATTAAACGGACTAACGTCTTGGCAAAGATGGATTCTCCTGCGAAAAAACAGGAAGGCTTCAACTTTGCAGATGAAATATTAACTTTAAGAGATACCCCAGGTATGCCACTAAATCAACCTATAGCGATAAAACCTAATTTGACATGTGCCAGTGGTAGATCAAACACCGAAGAAGGTATGGGAATTGTAACAGACCCTTATTTTGTGGAAGGCATGTTAGAAAAAATGATCAATTTAGGCTTGTCCGCAGATAATATTTACATGCGAGAAGGCAATTGGTTAGGAGATAGCTATTGTCCAAATGACGCACTTACAAGTCCCTACATTGGCGTTGCAGAAAGGACAGGCACTCATCTAATTGACTTCCCAACAGGACGAAAGATATTTGATCTATCACTTAATACGATGAACGAAGGTTCAGAAATTATATGGAAAGACTGTCCTAACGGCGTAGTTTTTAAACGTGTCGGATATGTCGCTCCATTTAACCAGCCCGGAACTTGGCTTTTAGATATAGCAAAATTCAAATGTCATAGCATGGGAATGACTTTATGCGTCAAGAATATTCAAGGAATGTGCGTCCATCCATATATTCACTTCTGCGAAGCTATAAGCACAACGAAAAACTATCCCCAAAATGTAGTTGATAATTTTCAACCTGACTTTGATAAACGGACTCAAGAGCTATACTCCAAGCATCTATCCGAAGGCATACCAAGATGGGAAAGACCAAACGATGGATATTGGATGGAGGTTTGGGCGCAAAAAGCTTGTGATAATGCGGAAATATCCGATGTAGGGCTTTCCATAATTGAAGGCATTTATGGCAGGAACGGAAACGCATTTTTCAATGGACCTGGTCCCGACGGAACAGCTCAGGATTTTATGACAAATGTCATAATTTTTGGAAAAAACCCTTTCCTTGTTGATATAATCGGACATTGGTTAGGCGGACACGAACCGGGAAATTTTGGGCTATTCCACATTGCCAAAGAACGCGGTTTAGTCAGGACTTTTAACCCATCAGCAATACCTATATATATCTGGGAAAACGGGACGCCAAAACTTACACCTCTAAATAGCCTTGAACGTTTCAGTTTGGAGACTCCATATTTACGAAGAAACTATGGCGGACAAAATGAACCACAATATCACCTCGTAAACGAACCATACAATTATGGACCTGCAAATGCGGTTGAATCTTATGGCAAAACAAGGACTAATACAAGCAAAGACGAGAAACCATCTGTCAACATTATCGGACAAAATTTCCCAAATCCGTTTAACGGTAGCACTAATATTGAATATACTCTTCTAAACGATGCCTATGTCACAGTTGAAATATATAATTCCAGCGGAGACCGAATTGATGTATTAGTAAGCGGTTGGCAAAAAAGAGGGACACACTTAGTATCTTGGAATGCGAGCATGAGACCCTCTGGGATATATTTTTATCTCTTTAAAACCAGCGGTTTTGAGAAGATAGGAAAAATGGTATTGTCAAGGTGATTTGTTTTATGTTGGTCAAATGAATTAACCTATAAAAGAAGGATTTCAATCAATGCAATATAGGAAATTAGGAAAAACTGATGTTAATATCAGTGCTATAAGTCTTGGCACTGAATATTTAATAAACCTTCCACGTGATCACGTCGTATCTGTCATACACTCTGCGTTAGATCATGGGATAAACTATTTTGACCTTTTCTTTGCACAACCAGAATTCCGCGATAATATGGGCTATGCCTTCAAAGATCATAGAGATAAGGCAATGCTTGCAGCACACCTCGGATCAACAGATCAAAATGGTCAATACGAAAGAACCAGAGACCTAAATTTAGCCATAGAATTCTTTGAGGACTTTTTAAGACGTTATAATACTGATTATGTTGATGTCATTTACCTTCATAATAGCGATGGGCAAGAAGACTATGACCTTGTTATGAATGGCGGATTTCTTGATACCGCACAGAAATATGTAAAAGAGGGAAAAGCTAAATTTATTGGATTTAGTGGACATACGGTTTCAACAGCTAAGCAAGCAGTAGAAAGTGGATATATTGATATTCTAATGTTTCCTATCAATTTAGCAAATAACGCTATTGAGGGAAGAAAAGATTTACTAAATTCCTGCGTCAAACACAATGTCGGCTTGATCGCAATGAAGCCTTACGCAGGAGGAAAGCTCCTTCAAAAAGATCAAATGATGTCATTAGAACATTGGCAACTTGGCGCAGATAAACGAGAAATGGAAAAACCATCGGTTATTACGCCGATCCAATGTATATCTTATGTGCTTTCTCAAATAGGCGTTTCAAGCATTGTCCCTGGTTGTAAAACAGTAGAACATCTAAAAGAAACCCTATCCTATTTTAATGCGACAGATGAAGAGAAGGATTTTTCAAACGTCATCAAATATTTCCAACAATATGTTGAAGGGGAATGTGTTTATTGCAATCATTGCCTCCCGTGTCCATCTGAGATAGACATTGGACAAACTATACGTCTTTTTGAAATGGCACAAAACGGAATTACACCAGAGATCAGATCAGCTTATAACGCTATGCAGAAAAATGCTTCTGATTGCGTTCAATGCGGTTCATGTGAGGAACGTTGCCCATTCGGCGTGGAAGTAATAACAAAGATGGAACAAGTGAATAAAGTATTTTAACCTGTTAAAAACCAAACTCAAAAACACTTTCTATTCTTTGATGGTTAAAATCTTTATGAGTCATTATTTAATGGAAATTTACACTGGAGAGTAAAATGGATAAAAATAACCTTTTAAATCGTATTACTATAGATCCAAATATATTTGGGGGAAAGCCAATTATTAGGGGAATGAGGATTAAAGTAGAAAATATATTAGCTTTATTGGAACAAGGAGTAACAATAGAAGATATTCTTAATGATTATCCCGATTTGGAAATTGATGATATTCGTGCATGTATTGCTTATGCTCGCACATTGGTTGCAAATGAAACCATCGAAAATATAGCGATGGAGATTACAAAATGAGATTTTTAGTAGATGTTTGCATAGGCAAAAAATTAGCTCTATGGTTGAAAGAACAAGGAAATGATGTTTGTGAAGTTCGGGATCTGTCAGCAAGAATGTCAGATAATGAAATTCTTCAATGGGCATACAAAGAAAGACGTATAATCATCACCGCAGATAAGGATTTTGGCACGCTTGCAGTGCTTTTAAAACAACCACACAGCGGAATAATACGTCTCCCCGATGTTCCTGCAATAAAACGTCAATCTTTGATGAAAGAAATACTTTCCAAACATGAAAAAGACCTTGAAGATGGCGCTATTATTACTGTGAGTGAAAGGCGAATTCGTATAAGACGCGTATAAAATATGCTTATAGGGGTGAGTTACGACATTAAGAAAAAAATTGTTATACAGGAGGATAAGAGATAATGGCAAAAGAAATGACATCATACGAGAGATTTAAATGCGTTTATGACCATAAAGAACCAGACAGAATACCTATGCAGGATAGCCCTTGGGGAGTGACGATAGCGAGATGGCATAGAGAAGGACTTCCTGCAAATACAGATTTTGCAACATTTTTTGAATTTGACAAAGTCGCTGGAATTGGCGTAGATAATAGCCCTCGTTATCCATCAAAATTAATTGAAGATGCAAAAGACTACACAATTGTGACAACTGCATGGGGCGCTACTATGAAAAACTGGAAATATTCTGCGTCAGTGCCAGAGTTTATAGATTTTATGATAAAAGATAGAAAATCTTGGGAAGATGCAAAATCGCGAATGGTGCCAACAAAAGATAGAGTAAACTGGGATCATCTTAAAAATAACTACCCAAAATGGCGTGAAAATGGGCTTTGGATAACCGCAGGTGCATGGTTTGGATATGATGTGTTTGCAAGCTGGCACGTAGGCACAGAGAGAATGCTTATGGCTATGGTAACAGACCCTGATTGGTGTTCTGATATGTTTAATCATGCCCTTTCAGTAAATCTTGCCCTATTGGAAATGGTTTGGAATGAAGGATATACGTTTGACTGTATCAGTTTTCCTGATGATCTTGGCTATCGTAATGGCTTATTTTTTGATCTGGATACATATCGGTCTGTCTTGAAACCTGCTCATAAACGGCTATGCGACTGGGCGCATCAGCGAGGAGTGAAAGTAATGCTTCATTCATGCGGAAACGTATTAGAATTGATCCCTGATCTAATTGATGCAGGCATTGATGGTCTTAATCCGCTTGAAACTAAGGCTGGAATGGACGTTATAGAGCTTAAAGAGAAATATGGATCAGAACTTGTCCTTGAAGGCGGAATTGACGTTAGGCTGATGCCTGAATCTGACAAAATAGAGGAAGAGATCCGCACAAAGATAACCAAAGCTAAAATCGGCGGAGGATACATATATCATTCTGATCATTCCGTCCCTGACAGCGTAAGCTTCGCGGATTATTGCAGAGTAGTTGCATTGGTCAAGTATTATGGCAAATATTAACGGAGTAAATTATGGAAAACCTTATCGTTATATTCTCTACAATTAGTCTATTCATTTACTTTTTTTCTACCGTATTCTATATAGTTTATAATGCTTTGAGAAAAAATATCTTGGGCAATGTTGCTACGATTTTACTTGGCATAGGATTAATCATTCAAACTGTCGCACTAATCTTGCGAACATACGAAGTGGGACATTTTCCATTCATCACCATTTATGAAACTCTGATTCTTTGGTCTTGGTTGATCGGCATAATCTTTTTAATACTTCAATTTAAGTTCAAAATCAAGCCTTTTGGGGCATTGATAGCACCTTTGGTTTTTCTTGTTATCGCAATAGCATCTATTCTCCCACCAAGTTATCAGAGACCTTCGTTGCTTGTGCCAGCACTCCAAAGTCATTGGTTAGAGTTCCATATATCAACCTGCTTCATATCTTATGCTTGCTTTGCAATTTCATTCTTGGTCGGTGTGGTTTATATGTTAAAGCGAAGCAATAGTCCAGAAGACATCTTGCAGAAAGATAAATTAGATATTATTGGCTACAAGGCTATAAGCATAGGATTTCCATTTTTAACAATTGGTATAGTTTCGGGATCAATCTGGGCTAATACCGCATGGGGATCATATTGGTCGTGGGACCCAAAGGAAACTTGGGCATTGATCACTTGGTTTATATATGCAATATATCTTCATTTGAGAATATTTGCTAAATGGAAGGGGAGATCATCTGCAATAGCATCAATAATCGGATTTATCGCTGTCTTGTTCACATTTATTGGCGTTAATTTCCTATTGTCAGGTCTCCACTCATATTTATAGAGGATAGATTATAGAATAAAGTTTTTGATGAACAGCTATTGTAAAATCCCCATTGCCTTTTCTAATGCTCTTCGGGCTATTTTATAATCATAAAAGGCTCTAACGCGATTTGTTAATGCCCTTGCATATCTGGATTGAATATCTAAAAGTTCAATCAATGTGGCGTCATTTAGATCATATCTGCCCTGTGTCACTTCTAAGCTCATTTTGGCGTCCTCAACTTGAACCGCAGATATTTCTAACGATTTTTTCGCTCTTTCAAAGTCAAGATATGCTTGGCGGACTTCAAGTGCTATGCTTTGTTCAAGCTCGGTTTTATTTTCATCTATCTTTTTGAGTGCTAATTCCGCTTTCTGGACCATCCTTTTTGAACGTCCCGCATCATACAACGGATAAGTCAACCTAGCCATTACGTCCCAAGTCCTATATTTATTAATTGATTCTCTTTCTCTAAGGTAATCGGATAATGCGATCCCATAATGTGTATCAGCATATAACTTGGGCCATCTTTCTAATTTTGCAAGTTCAGCGGCAAGCTCCAAAACCGTCATATTTGCGTTTAGTTCAGCTAATTCAGGTCTTGACTTCATAGATTGTGCTTTCATATCCTCAGCTAATATCTCTTCTGTCTCAATAAGCCCTGTCTTTACATATACTTCATAATCAGGATCATCTATGACTTGGATCTGCGTCTCTGGGTCTAATCCTAAAATGACAGCGAGATTAGCTCTTGCAATGTTAAGGCTATTTAGGTCGTTAATCAAAGTCAATTCATTGTTTGCCTGTTGAACCCTAGCAGTTGCAAGGTCTGCCTCTATTGATAATCCTTTCTCTACAAATGCCTGCACTTTTTCTACGTTATGCTTTGATATATCAAGCACTTGCTCATCAACAGATATTATCTTTTCCGCTTCAAGCAGACCATAATATGCCCTGATGACGTTGAAAATCAGAGATTGTGCTGTCCTTTGATAACGGCTATATTCAGCTTGTTTTCTCGCCTCTGCTTGTTTAAGTGTGCTTTTTCTCTGACCGTGATCCCAGATCAAATAACTGGCATCAAGAGAAGAATAATAATTTTCCTTCTCCCAGCCGAAATCTATCTTATCGGAGAACATATATCTTCCACTTACGCCTACCTCGGGATAATAGTTGCTTTTGGCATCTTGAATGCTCATTTCTTGTTCTGTGAGGTCAATATTTGCGACTTTCATAGTAGGCGATTCTTTCAACGCAATATTGATGCACTGTTTTAATGTCAACGGTTTTGAGAGGTCTATGGAGGGTTTATTAGATTCAAACGACTTTCTATCTGTGTTTTTCTCATCAGTTCTCATTTGAGACTCATTTTTCCTTTCACCAAATGAGATATAGGGCAAATCAATAGAATAGCAAGTTAAAGAGAAGCAGATAATCGTTATTGTAATTAGAATTATACATGTTATTTTCGTCATCATACTAAATTTTATCCTCCATATTAATATTTATACCGCAATAACCTTTGATAACTGAGATTGCATATCCACTAATCGTTTATAGAGACCATTATTTTCAAGCAATTCGTTATGTGTTCCTTGTTCAACGATTTCGCCTTTGTCAAGGATCAGAAGTTTGTCCGCCTTAGTTGCTAAAAGCCAGCAATCCTCAAAATTGCCGTCCAAGTTCATATCACTGGAAACTGCTAAATAAAGCTCTTCTCCATCATAAGCTATTTTGTTGAATTCTCTTTCAATTTCCTCTGGCAAATCCTGTTTAAGATTTATCAACTCTTCTGAGAGCAAAGACATTTTTTGATCTCCTGACATTTTTTGTTAAATAACTTATTGATAAACCGAATTGATTTTTTTGTGAAAAACACTACGCAATTCGCTCATCTGACTCTATCAAACCGTCACGAAGCCTAATGATACGTTTTGAATATGCAGCGATGTCGTTTTCATGCGTAACCATTAAGATAGTATTGCCATTTTCGTTTAGTTGACGAAAAACCCCCATTATTTCTTCACTGGACTTTGTGTCAAGGTTACCCGTCGGCTCATCTGCAAAGATGATAGAGGGATTGTTCACAAGCGCTCTGGCAATAGCAACCCTTTGTTGTTGTCCGCCAGACATTTCATTAGGCTTATGATGTATTCTGTCTGCTAATCCGACTGCCTCTAATGCTTCAATCGCTCTACGTCGTCGTTCTCGTCTCGGGACTTTCGCATAGATCATCGGAAGTTCTACGTTGTGCAAAGCACTTGTTCTCGGAAGCAAATTGTATGCTTGAAATATGAACCCGATCTTTTGATTTCTAATAGCAGCGAGCCGATTTTCAGATAGCTTTGCTACCTCTTCGCCGTCTAATTTATATGATCCACTGGTTGGTCTGGATAGGCAACCTAAAATATCCATAAGCGAAGATTTGCCTGATCCAGAAGGTCCCATAATTGCCACAAAATCGCCTTTTTCAACTTCAAGGGTTACGCCTCTTAGGGCATGAACTTCAATACCACCCATTTGGTAAACTTTTCTTAAATCATGAGCCTCTATTAACATTGTTGTCCTTTCAGTTACGCTTCGCGCCTGAGTGCCTCAATAGGGCTTAAAAGAGAAGCCTTTCTTGCTGGATAAAGTCCAAAGAATATGCCAACTACTGCCGCCACCGCAAATGCTATAATCGCAGATGTAGGCGAAAAAACAACAGGCCATTGCGTATCTTCCCAAACAAATTTAGATATAAGATTTGCAACTGTCCGTCCAAGATAAAATCCAAAGAATATCCCTAATATGCCACCGCCTAAACTGAGCGTAGCGGACTCAACGAGGAATTGGTATAAAATATCACGATTTTTTGCACCAATAGCCTTTCTGAGTCCGATCTCTTTTGTTCGCTCAGTGACAGAGATCAGCATGATGTTCATTATTCCGATGCCCGCAACAATAAGTGCAATACTAGCGATCCCTCCAAGCATTAACTTCATAATTAATCCAACCCTTTCTGCTGTTGCTAATTCTTCCGTAGCCATCCAAATCTCGTATTGATTGCCTTGTCCGGGATGCTGACGACTTAAAACATATTCAATATCCATTGCCGCCTGATCTAAATATTGGACGTCTGTAACTGTTGCACGAATGCGAGCAACCGCCTTTTTGCCTGTTATCCGCTGTTGAAATGTCGTAAGCGGTATAATAACAGAATCATCCCAACCCTCTGTTGCCCCTGCATCGCCTTTGGTCTGCATTATTCCAATAATTACAAGGCGAATATCAAATGAATCACCCCAACGTTGTCTAAACCGTTGAGCGCGGATCATCTGCCCAATTGCGTCTTCCTCACCGAAAAGGTCATTAGCCAATTTTGACCCAATTACCGCAACTAACGCCCCTTCTTCTATCTCTTTGTCGCTAAGGAAACGCCCAGTGGAGACAAACCAGTTATGCGATTGCTGATAACCAGATGAAGCACCTACAACACGACAATTTTTTGAATTACCGCTGAAAGTGGCATTGACGTCATCAGATTCCACTTCTGCTACCGCTTGGATAACATAATTAGAGCCTTCCTCTATTGCTATTGCATCTGAATATTCTAAATCCTCTGCACGATTATATTGCCAGCGACGAGAACGAACAGCTTCTCTTGCAGTTTGAGCAAGTGTCCCACCACGGCTACTTCTTGCCCATTGATTGCGATAGATTTCTATTATATTAGTCCCGCCCGTTTGCTGAATTTCTGTTAATGTAAGTATACGTGCACCGTCTCCGATTGCGATGACGCTAACAACCGCACCAATACCAATTACGATGCCTAATGTGGTGAGAAAAGCGCGCATTGGATGTTTACGTAAACCAGTAAAACCAATGATCAAACCATCTAAAAACGACATTTATCTACTCCATTCTAAGCGATTCTACTGGGGCTAAACGAGCTGCACGAAGGGCAGGATATAGCCCAAAAAATACGCCGATAAATCCAGAGAATAAGATTGAAACTATCGCCCAAAATAGAGGCAATTTTGAAGGCCAACTAATCGTCTTTGTAATAAAACTTGTGACTATCCACGCAACCCCTGAGCCAAAGAGAAATCCGACAAATAACCCAAGCAGTCCGCCGAATGCACAAAGAAGGATCGCTTCTATTAAAAATTGTATCATAATATCAATAGGTCTAGCACCTATTGCCTTGCGAAGCCCTATTTCCCTTGTCCTTTCTGCGACAGAGACAAGCATTATGTTCATAATTCCAATACCGCCGATCATCAATGAAAATCCTGCTACACCCGTTAGTAGTATTTTAATTATTTTGTTGATTTTCAAGACAAAATCTAATCCGCTTGCAACGTCACGAGTATCAAAAAATTCCTGATTTTTATGTCTTGATTTTAAGACCGCAGTAGCTTCTGCTATTGCATTAGGCACATGCTGTATATCTTTGGCTTGAACAGCGATCTCATTGACATAATTGTTGCCAGTGAACCGTTGTTGAACTGTTGTTAGTGGGATATAAACATTATCGTCTAAATTGAAACCATATCTTAAACTTCTCCCTCGGACTTCCATAATGCCAATTACTGTAAATCGTTTATTCTGAATGCTTATTTCAGAACCGATAGGGTCTTCATCGGGAAATAACTCATCAACAACGCCTTGACCTATAACACAGACAGAAGTCGCATATTCTATATCTGCATCGGTTATAAATCGTCCAGTTTGGACATCCCATTTCATCGCTTTTCTGAAATTTGGCGTCACACCTTGATAGCCTGCATACATTTCCTTCATATTCAGACCTGATCCTGCGGTAATTCGGACATCACGACGTTGACTGATTGATGGCATAACATGCCTAACTGATGGACATTGTTCCTCTATTGCTAAGGCATCTTCATAGACAAAGTTTTCTTTGCTGTCGTTGCGAACCCATCGGTTATTTCTCATAATATAGCCTGCTCGTCGGAAGCGGATCATCGTTGCCCCACCAATCTTCTCTGAATCTTCCAAGATGATCGTCTTAGCACCGTCACCGATGGAGATCATGCCTATAACTGCTGCTACGCCGATCAAAACACCTAACAGAGTTAAAAGTGTTCGCATTTTATGGCTGAATAAAACTTGAATTCCCGAAACTATGCTTTCCAAAAGGTTCATTTTTGCTTCATTATCTCCGTCTTTGTTGATTATCCTGTCTATTTTGCTGACCTGATTCTGGTTGTTCAATTTGAATGATAACTTTATCTCCTACATCTAAACCTTCCAAAATTTCAACATCTGATTCGTTTTGATCGCCAATTTTAACAACCTTCTTAATGCCCTTGATTTCGCCATTTTTAGCAGAGTCTTTTCCCTTTTCTTTTGGCATCAACATAACATAGCTCTCTCTTTTGGAATCAACTTCAGCAGGAATATCTGCAATAGTTTTGCCATTAACGGTGAGTTTATAAGTTGCCTTTCCTGATCTAGGACCTCGCCTTGCACTGGCTAATGTTACTTCAACATTGCCTTCTTTATTTTCTGGATTTACCTTACTAATTTTCCCTTGTAACTTTGCTCCTCGTTCGGATTCAAGCTCTACCGCCTGATCAACCTTTATTTTGCCTATTTCTTTTTCTGGAACAGTTAAAAATGCTGTCGCTGACTGCTCAGTTTTAACCGCCTCAATAGGCAAAAGCAATGAGTCTTTGCGTTCTAATACTACAATATCTATATCAGCTGTCATCCCTGGACGAAGTTCCTTTGGCGATCCAAGAACTGCTATTATCACCTCAAAATATATGATATTATCTCGTGCTTGTCCACTGGGCGAAATTTCTTTAACTTCCCCGCGATAGACTTTGTTTGGATAGGCACGTGTTCTGATCTCGGCTTTTTGTCCAACAGAAAGCTTTTCCATATCAACTTCATTTATGAATGTCTTGACAACCATTTTTGATAAATCAACGATTTGCATTAACGCTGGACTTTGTGAAAATGCAGACCGACCTGATGTGACGATCTCGCCTTCTTCAACTACTAAGTTGATGACTATCCCTGACATCGGAGCGGTAATTGTAGTCCAGCCAAGACGTTCTTTTTGATTGTTTAATGTGCTTTGAGCCCTTAGCAAGTTAGCTTTTGCACTTTCAAGCGAAAACCTGCTAATATCCTTTTCATCATTTATGCTATCCTCAAGCTGTTTCAGTCGCGTCTGTGCGATCTTCAACTGCGTCATAGCCTGTTCCTCTTGTGCTGCGCGAGTTTGTTTTATCAATTTTAGATTTTGCTCTGCGAATTCAAGAGATGTCTTTCGCATTTGAACCGCCTGTTCTCGCATAGTGACAGTCTCTTTTTGTGAGTTAATAGTCTCCTTTTGTGACAAAACTTTTTTCTGTGCTGACTCATAGCGAGAGCTGGCATTCGCATAGGAAGCTTGAGAATCTTCAAGGGTCTTTTTAGGGACGAATTTCTTATCATATAATTCTTGGGTGCGTTTCAATTCCGATAGTGCATTATCTAAATCTACCTTAGCAGCTGCTTCTGCTTGCTCCAAATCGCTTAGTGTGATCTCTGCTTGCTTTAAGGATATCTGAGCTTGACGAAGTGCTATGTTATCCTGCTCTAAATTCCCTTTGATATTTTGAATTTCGGTTTCCTGTTGTGCGATCTGTTGTAATGTAGTCGCTTTTGCTACGTTATAAGCTGTCTGGGCTTGCGAAACAGCGTCCCTTTGCTGTTGAAGATCACTTTCCAACTGCTTTTGCTTAATTGAAAGTGATCTTATTGCCTGTTCCAATTGTGCTTGTGCCGCTGATACGTTAGCTTCTGCTTGCTTCATTTCCTCTCTTATTTGTTCATCATTTATCTTTAAAAGAACTTGTCCTTTTTCAACAAATTCTCCATCTTTAACATTAAGTTTTTTGATCTCGCCTTCAACGTTTGATTTCACGTCCACAGTTAATAGGGACTCCAAATTTCCAGAGGCATTGATTTTGATTACAAAATCGCCACGCCTCACAACTTCGGTTTTTATAGGTGTTCCTTTATCGTTTTTGCTTCGTGCAGTAGTAAGACCAACTACAAGACCAGCAAGCAAAAGAAACACAACGACACTGACAATAATGATTATCCGCTTCACGAACGGTGACCTCCTTCAATTTCTATAATTGCCTGACTTATATAACGACGTATCCATTCATTCGTTTCTGTCAAAGTCATTTGATTAAGTTTAGTAAATGCTTTATTAGAACGTAAATTCCCCAATGCTATGATAGCCTGAGTGCGAACAGAATCATTTTTATCATCTAATAGTTTTATAAGGTGATCCTCAGCTTTCATAACGCCTAAAAGTCCCAAAGACATAGCAGCAGTTGCCCTTATGTCAGATTCTTTATCGTTTAATGCATCAATAATTGCGTCTATTGCCCTATCATTCCCTATATCAGCCAATGCTGATATGGCGAAACGGCGAATAGTATTATCTTTGCTTTTAGCAGCGTCAAGAATTATCGGATCAGCTAAATCATCGCCGATCTTTCCTAATGCTTGTAATATATATGCCTTAACATCCACAGATTTTATCCGAAGCCCTAAAATCAAGCATTTTGTCAGCAATCTCCGCCAAAAATTGCTGTTTCTCTTCTGAATTTTTTTTATGCTTTCCTTACTCATCAGTAAATTACTTGCTATATATTATAGTTGATATATAAACAGATGAATATTCAACTATATAGATAAAATATATAGATAAAAAATAAATTATGAATTAGTTAAATTATGATAAATCTTGTTTAAGACTTGCCTGAAAATTTCCAGTTTTTCTGGCTCAATATCCTTTTGAATCTCAGAGGAAATTTTTGTGAATATTTGCATTAATTCTTCTTGGAGACTTTTGCCTTTGTTGGTAAGATAGATCAAGTTTTGTCGGCGATCTGTCTTGTCTGGCACACGCATTACCAAATCCCTTTTTTCTAATGAATCAATGATCCTTGTAATACCTGTTTTATCTGTTTTCACGACGTTTGCAAGGTCTTGCTGTGTTTGACCGTCATTGTGCCATAGACATCTAATAATTCTCCATTGTTCGCCTGTGATATCATGTCCTGCCTCGGTAAAACTGCGGTTTAGCTTTTCTCTGAATGCTTTTGATGTTTGTTTGAGAAGGAGAAAAATTGACTGCTCTGGATCGTAATTATGCATAAGCAAAGTCCTTATGTTAGATGTTGAATATTTTAAAATGTCAATTTTAGTTGCTATATAATACTGTTGCATAATCAACTGTATTACATTATAACAAATATATTGACCAATGTCAAATATTTTTTTATATAAAAATGATAAGGCAAGTCTTGCAACAAAAAAATAGGGTATAGACCATTAAAGATAAGAATGATCAATACCCTAAATATTATAAATTAGCCTTTTATAGATCAGCTTTCAAGTCCAGCAGCCCATTTGATACAGCCAGCGATATGATCCATAAACCATTCTTGATGCCAGAGATCATCAGGATGACCTAATGCGGTATATATGACGCGTCCTTGTCCATAGTTATGACACCAGCCAAGTGCATAATCATTATCAGGTCTATTGCCTTTGGAGAGGTCAACTGTGCTGTTATCAATACGCATTAGGACGTGAGTTTTATTTCTGTCCCAATTTCTGAAAGTGTAAATTTCATCAAAAACTTTAAATTTTGCCCCTAACATACGGGTCGCAGGATGATTTGTATCTTCAACAATGACGCCGACTTCCTGTGTCCAAGGATGTCCGTTGAAGTATCCGCCTAACATTTCGCCATACTCAGCCCAATCATAAGCGGTGTCTGCTGCATTATGAATGCCGACAAAACCTTTTCCGTTTTTTATAAAATTGAGTAATGCGGACTTTTGATTTTCATCAAAGGGCAGACTACCTGTGGTCGCGAATACAACAACGTCTAACTTTGAAAGGGCTTCTGCGTTAATTCTCTGACATATATGCGTTGTAGTAACGCCCCAACCATATTTTTTGCCGATCTGCTTGATAGCCACTTCTGCGTCTGGCAGATAGCTATGCTCAAATCCACCAGAATATCTCAACATTAATAGATTCATTTCATTCTCCTTTTGTTAATACTTGTAATTTTACACTCCCTGTTAATATTACTTTAGCAAGTAGAATAAAAATGGATACTTTCTTTCCTGTTATATTATAGTTAGTTTAATTGTGAATGTCAA
>Ga0078972_1012342_pt1 | contig 14748 bp, 10 predicted proteins | sample YelNatPaOPGAMG01_FD_67568 | JGI IMG/M metagenome (GOLD analysis project Ga0078972, IMG submission 67568) | Hot spring thermophilic microbial communities from Obsidian Pool, Yellowstone National Park, USA - OP-RAMG-01 (SPADES assembly) (version 2) | ecosystem: Environmental > Aquatic > Thermal... | reverse complement strand
CCGACGGCGAGCCCATCTCCTCGCCCGGCGACGTCCACCCCCACACCGCAGCCAAGCATGACGCCCACACTCACCCACACGCCTCGGCCCACTCGGAGCGCAACGCCTACCCAAACGCCCAAGCCCAAATCGCCCACCCCGACCGAATCGCCTCAGCCTTCGGAGACGCCGCGCTCCGAGCCTTCGCCGGCACCACCGCGCCCCAAAGAGCCCAGCCCAACGCCGGTGCCGCCGACGGCCTCGCCGGGGCCAACGCATACTCCTGAGCCTGTACTCACGGGTTGCCCCACCGACGTCCCGTGCGACCTCTATACGCCGACGGCTCGCCCTACTCGCACGCGCGCTCCTACGAGGACGCCGACCCCGGAGATCTCCCCGACCACCCAGCCAAGCCCCGTCGAGTCGCCTAGCCCTTCGCCGACGCCTCAAGTGAGCGTCATCCCTGAGCCAACCGCCTCCATGGAACACTCACCGACTCCCAGCCCATAGCAGTGAGCAGGCACATGGAGCCGGCAGATAACGCCGACCGAGCAGCAGGACCCATCTTGGGCTTACCCGAAAGCAAGGGCGCTTCAGATTGACACTTTCTCTTCGAGCGACTATCATCCGAGGTGTGATCGTCTTAAGAGCGCGATACCAAAATTTCGGCATGCGGTACTAGAGACTATGCCCCAGGGAGGTGCCCGATGGACGCGAGTCGCATCGCTTTTCATGGCACGTTGCAACAACTCCTGGAGAAGGTCAAGAAAGGGGAGATGATCCCCAAGCTGCAAGCCTCCCACGCTCCGCCCTGCAAATTCTGGACGGCCTTTCAGGTGCTCAACGGTATTCGCCACATGGCCCCTGTGATTCACGGCCCCAAGGGCTGTACCTACTCTGTGGCCAGCTCCTACAAGATGCGGGGCTGCGAGTATCGCGGCGTGCCTCTAGAGCCAACCTCCTGCACCGCCCAAAATGAGGCCGATGTCGTCTACGGCGGCGAGGGTAAGCTCTTGGAGGCGGTCAAAGAAGCCGACCGGCGCTATCATCCCGAGCTGATTGTGATCCTTTCTTGCTGCTGCTCGGGGATCACCGGCGACGATGTAGAGACGATTGCCCAAGTGGCCGCTAAAGAAGTCAGCGCGAAGGTGTTAGCCATTCGCAGCGAGGGCTTCGGGGGCGATTTCCGCAGCGGCTATGAGGATGCCTTCAGGGTGCTCATGGAGCTAATGGAGCCGCGCAAAGAGGTGATGAAGGGCACGATCAACATCATCGGGGCTCGCGAGGGGCCCACGTACACCGAGTGGGTTGAGGATCTGGACGAGATCAAGCGTTTGGTCGAAGCCATCGGGGCCAAGATCAACGGCGTCCTCTGTGGCGGCTGCACGTTGGAACAGATCCGCAAGGCGCCCTCGGCGGAATTGAATGCCTCCTGGTGTTACGACTGGGGACAGAAACTGGGAGATCTGATGGAGGAGCGTTTCGGGGTGCCCTATGCGCGCACCGGCCAGCCTTACGGCCTGAAAGCTACAGAAGAATGGATCATGGGCGTGGCCATCCCTCTGGAGCTTGAGGAACGAGCACGGGAAGTCATCCGCAAGGAGACGGCAGCGGTCGCCGAGGAGCTGGACACGCTGCGAAGCTACTTCCAAGGCAAGACGGCTTTGATCGAGATCGCCGAGTTTCCCGGCCCAATCCGCGCCCTCTCTCTAGCCAGCATGGCTGAGGAATTTGGCGCTCATCCTATCATCATCAACTTACACCCCTATACGATCAAGGAGCGTATGCCCAGCATAGAGTTCCTGCTGAAACGTGGGCAGAATCCTGAGGTGATCCTCACGCAGGGCCTCTTCTCCCTGGGCAGCTTCAACTCTTCTACAGAAACCCAGGAGGAGGTGGAGATGATCGCCGCCCAATATGACAATGCTATTTACTTGGGCAGCCCCCTTAGACAACCCGGCATCCCGCAGCTCAATATGACCACCATCACGGGTTATCCCCAGTACGGCTACCAGGGGATCCGCAACATAGCCAGGTTGATGCGCGTCGGTATGGAGCAAGCCGCTCGTCCTCGCTCGCGCCTATTTCGCCAGGTGCTTTACGGGGAGTGAGGCGATGGCTGAAAGCAGACAGGCGCTCCAAACGACGGGCGAGAAATGTCACGATCCCTATCTTCGTTGCGCCCTTTACGGCGCAGCCCAGGTTGCCTTGGGCGTGAGGGGTTGCTGTGTCCTCTCGCATTCACCTCAAGGCTGTTACCAGCTCGTGGGAGCGGCATTCGGCTGGCAAGATGCGGATTATACCGAGACGTTGACCCTTTGCACCAAGCTATGCGAGGATGAGATCGTCCACGGCGGAGAGGACGTGCTGGCGCGGACGATCCTTGAGGCCCAAGAGCTCAACGTCCCCATCCTCTTCGTCCTTACCGCCTGCGGCCCCGAAATCGTGGGCGACGATGTCGTTGCCGTTTGTCAAGATACGAGCTCGCGGGTGAACTTTCGGATTGTGCCCATCCTTTGCGCGGGCTTCCGTGGCGATCAGAATCAGGGTACAGATATCGCCCTAGAGGCCATCTTGAGACAACTGGTGCCCGAAGACGGCAAGAAGATCCCTCGTTCCGTACTCCTCATAGCCCCTCACGCGAATGCGAATCCCACTTGGATGGGCGATCTAGCTTGGGTCAAGCGGGTGCTTGCCGAGATGGGGTGTACCGTTGCGGCGACTTTGACTCACGATACGGCTCTCAGCGACTTTCAGCAAGTCCCTTTGGCCGAAGGCTGCCTCGTCCTCAGCCACGATGCAGGACAAAAGGCAGCGGATTACCTGCTTCAGCGCTACGGGATCGAGCAATGGTGTCAGGGCCTCCCTTTGCCCGTGGGTTTCACCAACACCCGACGCTGGTTGACCGAGCTGGGCCAACGTCTTGGAGCGGAAACCGTGGCTGAAAGGCTGATTTCCGAGGGCGAGAAGAGAGTGGTTGAAGTGTGTCGGCGTAAAGGATTGGAGATCTCGGCCATGCATCGCGCCTCAGCAGCCATCGTGGCCGATGCTACCGTGGGCATCCCTCTGGTGCGCTTTATCACCGAGGACCTGGAGATGATCCCTCGCCTGATTTGCTTGCGCTCTGGTCAAGCCGGTGCCACAGAGCTCCTAGAGCACGAGCTGGTAGATTTGGCCTTGAATCCCAAGCTGATCTACAACACCGACGTCTATCAATCCAAAACGGCCCTCGCCGAGGTCAAGCCGGAGATGGTCTTGGGCTCCAATATAGAGCGCCATGCCGTCGAAGACTTGGGCATCCCCTTTGTCTTCCGTTTGGTGAACCCCATCTCGCGCTTCCGCCTTGTTGACCGCGCCTATTGGGGTTACGAGGGGATGTTGAACCTCATTGAATCCATCCAGAACGACTGGCTAGACCGCTACCGATCCAAAGAACGACGCTACAAAGCGAGGTGGTAGATGCGACAGATAGCCATATACGGCAAAGGGGGGATCGGCAAAAGCACTGTTGCTGCCAATCTCTCCATGGCCTTCCGCGAGCGCGGGCTTGAGGTCATGCAAGTGGGCTGTGACCCCAAGAGGGATTCTACGAGATCGCTTACCGGCGGGCGGATGATCCCCACCGTTCTGGAGACCCTTCGCGATCTCTTACGGGTGGGCCGCGATCAGAACGCCATCGCCTTGGAGGATATCGTCTTCATAGGGGATCGGGGGATACTCTGTGTGGAATCAGGCGGGCCGGAGCCGGGGATCGGCTGCGCCGGGAGAGGGGTGCTGACGGCCTTGCAAATCCTCAGGGATCTCAAGGCCTTTGAGACCTATGGCGTAGATGTAGTGATCTACGATATCCTAGGTGACGTGGTCTGCGGGGGCTTCGCTCAGCCCATCCGTGAAGGCTATGCCCAGGAGATTTACCTTCTTTGTTCGGGCGCTTTCATGAGCCTCTACGCGGCTAACAACATCGCCAAAGGCATTCGCCGTTTGGCCCGACGAGGCGAGACCGGGCTGGCCGGAGTAATCTGCAATAGCGCCGGGGATGAGGACTTTGAGAAGGCTGTGCTCACCGAGTTTGCTCAGGCCCTTGGTAGCAAATTGATCGGTTTTATCCCCCGCAGCCCCGTCATCCAAGCTTGTGAGGTGGAGGGCAAGACGGTATTGCAGCATTCTCCCCAATCTCCAGAGGCTGAGGTATTTCGCGACCTGGCGCAACGATTGCTGGAGAACGCCTCGCGGGTGATCCCCACGCCGTTTGAAGAGGTCTCAGCTTTGGAGATGATGTATCGCCGCCATGTGAATCAGCACAGAAGGCCGGTGCCGGCTTGAGGAGATGTCCCTTTGCCCAAAGCGCCATCGCAGCTTGAAGCTATGATGTGGGCGCATCCTTGCTTCAGTGAACGCGCCCATGACCGCGTGGGGCGGGTGCACTTGCCCGTCGCCCCGCGTTGCAACATCCAGTGTGCTTTCTGCGAGCGCCGTATATGCGCTAACCTGACCATGCAACACCCTGGTTGGGCAGAGCGCTTGCTCTCGCCGAGCGAAGCCGTGGAGCTTGTACGCCATTTGGTTCAAGAGCATCCGCACGAACCGTTTGTGGTCGGGATAGCCGGCCCAGGAGAACCACTTTACAACGCCGAGACGTTCCAGACCCTGGCCTTGCTTCAAGAGGAATTCCCCCAACTCTTGCGTTGTCTTAGCACCAACGGCCTCCTGCTAGAAGAGAAGCTGCCCCTGATCCTTGAGACGGGAGTCAAAGCCCTTACAGTGACGGTCAATGCCCCGGATGGAGAGGTGGGAAAGGACATCTATGCCTGGGTGCTCAGCCAGAGCAGGGTTTATCGCGGACAAGAGGCTGCGGAGCTTCTGATTGCCAGCCAATTCAGGGGCATCCGGGCGGCACTGGCTGCGGGATTGGCTGTCAAGGTCAATACAGTGCTTATCCCCGGCGTAAACGACGAGCACGTCGTGAGGTTATCGCAACGCTTAAGGGCGCTTGGCGTGCGCCTGATGAACATTATGCCCCTTATTCCCTCCGGGCGAATGAGCGAGCTTCGCCCTCCCACTTGTGAGGAGCTACAACAAGCCCGACGAGCGTGCGAGGAGGCTGTGCCACAGTTCCGGCGCTGCCAGCATTGCCGGGCCGATATAGTGTGTTTCCCCCTAGGCTCTCTAGCCAAGTCCCAATAGCCTTAACGCATCGCGTTGAATGAGCGCCTCGATCTCCTCCTCTGGAATGCGCGGCAAGCGCGTGCCTTCCACTAGGTCGTTAATGGCGCGCAAGGCGTCCAGGGTCTCTTGGGGCGTCGTCACAGGGTAGTCCGTGCCGAAAAAGACCTTGTGCATCTGGGCGTATTCCCTACATAGCACGAGGGCATTGTAAAACTGCCAGGGGCGGTAGAACTGGGCCGAGATGTCGGTGTAGACATTCGGATGCTTGCGGATAAGCACGATGGTATCCGGCTCCCAGGGATGCCCAAAGTGAGCCACCACGATCTTGAGATCCGGGTAAGCTGTAGCCACTTCATCCAATGCCATAGGGTGAGCATAGCGTAGCGGAGCCGTGCGCACCGGGGATGTGGCTTGATGAAAGGCGATGGGCAATCCCAACCGCTCTGCTTTGGCGTAGATGGCGCAGGCGCGCGGGTCCATAGGGGCAAAATTTTGATAGTGAGGGCTGAGCTTGATGCCCACCATCTTTAGGTCCTCTATACAGCGCTCCAGCTCTTCCATCGCACCGGGATCAGTGGGATCCACCGAGCAAAAAAGGACGATCTTTTCCGGCCACAACCTGGCCCAGCGAGCGATATCATCGTTTGGGGTCTTGCTCCCTTGAGCCAACCCCAGTAGGATGAGCTTATCTACCGGGGCCATGGCCTCTTGAAACTCGGCCCAACCCACGTTCTGTTTGTATTGCTTATCCCCACGATATCCGGGCGGGCTCAGTTTCGGCTCACGAACGGTCTCCATCTGAGTGGGCGCGTGCACATGAACATCTACGATCATAGGCTCACCTCCTACACAACGATGAGAGGAAGGATCACTTGAACTGTGGCAGGTACGCGGCGTGAACGCTCAGCAATTCATCCAGTGTTTTCTCCGCCGCCTCGGCGCTGTGTACAACGGGATCTGCCAGGAGCGCTTGTAGAGCCAGCTTGCGAGAGCCGTGTACCGCTGCCTCCACCACCAGGTCCTGCACGTGGACCTGCGTGTTTACCAGCGCTGCGATACCTGCCGGTAACGCGCCGATTCGCACCCCCTTGATCCCATCGGCCCCAGCTACGGCTGGCACCTCCACCACGGCCCAATCGGGGACGTTAGCGATCAATCCATCATTGCGGATATTGACCGCCTCAATCAACTTATGGCGATTATCTAATATGGAGACGATAATGGGCATGGCGAACTCGCCGGATGGGCGCATCTGCCCTGGATCGGGGGCTTTTTCCTTGCCCTGAGCGATATCCAGCACACGCCGCCAGGATTGCGCCCTATAAGCGTCTGCTCGCTCAAAATCATAGCCCTCTAGGCCGCACTCTTCCCAAGCAAAGGAAAGATACTCGCCGATGTGATCGTCGCTTGGGTGTGGATACAGGCCATAGAGGCGGAACATGCGCCGCGTGAGCGGATAGAAGCTCGGATCATAGTGCTTATCCGCCTCACGTAGGAGGGGATAGAGATCCTCTCCCGTGCTTTTGCGGCGGATATCCAAAAACCAAGCAAAGTGGTTTAGCCCAGCAGCGATCCCTTCCAGATCATCGGCCGGCAACCCGGTAAGGCGTGCGATGCTCGCATAACCCATGCTGATCCCATGGCATAGACCCACAAAGCGCAGCCCCGTATAACGGCTGAGCGCCAGCCCGATGCGACTCTCAGGATTGGAAAAGTTCAAAAGCAGCGCACCGGGACAGAGTTTCTCCATGTCATGAGCAATGTCTAAGATAATGGGGATGTTGCGCAAGGCGTGTGAAAGGCCGCCCGGCCCGCCGTTCTCTCCCAATACTTGTTTGATGCCATACTTGAGGGGGATCTGAAAATCTAGCTTCCACAGCTCGTCGCGCTTGATGGCGACAGAAGTGATGACGAACTCGGCCTCGGGCAAAGCTTGTTTGCGCTCCGGTGTATGTTGAATCAGCAGCCCGGCATCAGCAGCCTCGTTCAGCCTTCGGGCATAGGCCGCCATCACTCCCAAGCGCTCGCCGTCAATATCCACTAACACCAGTGTGCTGCCCCGAAGCTCAGGGGTTAACACTGCATCGGCGATTATCCTGGGGCCGAAGCTGGCGCTCGCCGCGCCGATGAGCACGATCTTGGTGGGCCGCATAAGCTTCACCGACCTCCCGTGAGAATAAAGTAGCCGCTCAAGAGGGAATCCCGATGGCGGCCTTAACATGGCCAGGATACATCGCCAAATCCCCTCGGTCAAGTGGATTACGATCACCTACCGTGAAAACCTGGTTGCATTCCTCTGGGGAACACGCTAAGATCGAACCGCATAAACTGCCAATCCACACTTTTCAGGAGGCGCGATGCAGCTGAGCTGTCTGCCCGTTTCTTTCTTCTCCGACATCATTGAGGGGCGCATGAGCATCGGCGAATGGGCTCGCATGGGTGCTGAGCTCGGACTGGATGCCATTGATTTGAGCACGCTCTTCCTACCCGATCCTTCGCCACAAGCCTTGGCCAAGATCCGTCAAGATATTGAGGCGGCCGGCATGCAGGTGGCGATGGTGACAAGCTATCCGGATTTCACCCACCCTGACCCCAAACAACGCGAGCGCGAATTGGCCCTTGAACAGCAGGTTGTGGCTACGGCCGCATTCTTGGGGGCCAAACTAGTCCGGGTCACCGCCGGCCAGGCCCATCCCGAGACCGGGCGCAAAGAGGGCGTCGCCTGGGCCGTCGAGGGGTTGAGAAAACTCGTGGAGACCGTCGGCAACCTGGGGCCAAGATTGGTTTACGAGAACCACGGCAAACCCGGCGCCTGGCGCTATACAGACTTTTCCCAACCACCCGACATCTTCCTAGAGATCGTCCGCAATACCGCCGATATCGGTTTAGGGATCAATTTCGACACGGCCAACGCCACAGCGTTCGCCGAGGATCCCCTTGCTCTGCTAGAGCAGGTCATCGAGCGCGTCGTAAGCATTCACGCGGCCGACACGGCGGTGCGCGGCGAACTGCGCCCGGTCTTACTGGGCACGGGCGTTACGCCTTTCGGTGCCCTGTTCAGCAGGCTTCACCAGGCCGGTTGGGACGGCTGGATCTGCATTGAAGAAGCCTCCAGACGTGGCAGAGAGGGCGTTGAGGCCGCGGTGCGCTTTGTGCGCAAGACGTGGGGCCAGTGAGAATACCTAATACCTCACCGACTTAACGGCTGTCCATACCGCTCAGCAGAGAAAATCTGCTCCCAGGGCTTGCGCTCGCGCGCTGCCGGAGAGACATCCGGCACTCCCAAGGGCGTGCAGGCAACGACCTCAGCCTCGGCAGGAATCCCGCAAACGGCTTTGACCTTCTCGGGATCAAAGGCGCCGATCCAGCAGGTACCGTATCCAAGGCTGCGAGCGGCCAAGACCATGTTCTCCAAGGCGATTGCCACATCAACCCGATACCACTTGTTGCTTACGGCGGGCAACCCCAAGGCCACAAGGATACAAGCCGCATCGGCCATCCACATCTGCCCATTGCAGGCTTCAGCCACGCGCCGCTTTTGCTCCTCATTGCGGACGACGATGAAATGCCAAGGCTGGCGATTCGCTGCCGAGGGCGCCTGACGGCCCGCCTCCAAAATTTGCTTCAAGTGCTCATCGGGGATCGGTTCTCGCTTGTACTTGCGAATGCTCCTGCGTTCGAAGATAGCTTGTAGTGTATCCATGACCTTCCTCCTTTGATCGATTTGGCCCCTTCAGCCATCGGCTCTCAAGACGGGAGCCACTGGCATCGCTATATTGTAGACAAATCCAGGGTCATTTCCAGTTGGCACTCTGCGGTCATTGTAGTATACTAGAGGCGTTATCAGAGCGATCTATGTTGAGATTAGGACACTGGCGTCTCCTCTAGGGATAATGTGGTCAAGAGGGGGCGTTTTCTGTTTTATCGGACGCCATGCGTTTAGAAGAGCTTGGCACAGGTTGGGAGAGGCAGAGGAGGCTTTATGCCAGCGATTATCGTTATCGGCGCGCAGTGGGGTGATGAGGGCACAGGCAAGATCGTGGATCACCTGGCAGAGCGAGCTACAATGGTCGTGCGTTACCAGGGGGGCACCAATGCCGGGCATACTGTGGTCATTGGGGACAAGGTGCTCAAGCTACATCAAGTGCCAGCAGGGATTACCCGCCCCCACGTCGCCGCCGTCTTGGGAAATGGTATGGTCATCACCCCGCCGGCGCTGGTGGAGGAGCTTGATACCCTTGAGTCCCAGGGGTTCTCCACGCGCAATCTACACATCAGCGCCAACGCCCACGTGGTGATGCCCTACCATATTTTGCTAGACGAACTGCAAGAAAAGTCGCGCGGGGCCTATGCCTTGGGCACGACAAAACGAGGAATCGGCCCGGCCTACACCGACAAAGCCGCCCGACATGGGCTGCGTATGCAGGATATCATCTCGCCGGAGCGCTTCGCCGAACGGCTGGCGGCGGCCCTTGAACAGGTCAACCCGGTCCTGACCCGTGTCTATGGGCAACAAGCGCTCACCGTAGAGGAGATCACCTCCCAGTATACCCCTGCGGCGCAGCGCTTGGCCCCTTTCGTCACCGATACCAGCCTTTTGATCCACAACGCTCTGAAACGGGGCGAGAATGTGCTTCTAGAGGGTGCACAGGCTACGATGCTGGACATTGATTTCGGCACCTATCCTTACGTCACCTCCTCCTCTTCTTCGGCTGCTGGGGCCTGCTCCGGTGCCGGCATCAGCCCGTTGCAGATTCGGGAGGTGATCGGCGTCGTCAAGGCCTATACCTCCCGCGTAGGCAAGGGACCTTTTCCTACAGAGCTAACCGACGCCATCGGCGATTGGATCGTAGAGCGAGGATGGGAGTACGGGACGACCACAGGACGCCGCCGAAGATGTGGCTGGATCGATTTGGTTAGCTTGCGCTACTCGGCGCGGATCAACGGTTTCACGGGGATCGCCATCTCTCGCCTAGATGTGCTCAGTGGGCTTGAGGAAGTCAAGCTCTGCGTGGGTTATCGGCTCCCCGATGGTACGATCACAGAAGAATACCCCGTAGACACCGATACCCTATCGCGAGTTACCGCCGTCTACGAAACCATGCCCGGCTGGCAAGATGGCATCAACAAAGCACGCGCTTGGGAGGAGCTGCCCCCTGCTGCACGAAACTACTGCCAGCGGATTTCGGATCTCTTAGAGGTACCGATTGATATGATCTCAGTAGGCGCCGAACGAAATGATTTGATCGTGCTTCGCTGGCCCATCTGAGCACCTCTTGTATCCGGAGATGAGCGAGCTCATTTGAGGCTGAGGAGGGAGGAAAACCCATGGTTTCATCAGAGCGAGAATGGATCGAGGGCTTTACCTTCGATGATGTGCTTTTGACACCGGGGAGATCCGCAGTGCTCCCCGCAGAGGTGGACATCTCCACTCAGTTGACCAGCAAGATCCGCCTCAATGTGCCTGTGCTCTCGGCGGCCATGGACACCGTCACCGAGGCACGCATGGCCATCGCCTTGGCTCGTGAAGGCGGTCTGGGCATCATCCATCGTAATTGCTCTATTGAAGCTCAAGCAGCCGAAGTAGACAAGGTCAAACGCTCCGAATCAGGGATGATCGTGGATCCCATCACCCTCCCGCCTACGGCGACCCTGGCTCAGGCCAAGGAGATCATGGCCACCTATCATATCTCCGGTGTCCCCATTACCGAGGGCCCCAAGCTGGTCGGCATCTTGACCAATAGGGATATTCGCTTCGCCACCGAGGATAATCGGCCAGTCAGTGAGTTCATGACTTCCAAGAACCTGATTGTGGCCCCCTTGGGCACCACCCTGGAACAAGCTCAAGCCATCTTGCAAGCCCACCGCATTGAGAAGCTCCCGTTGGTTGACGAGAACTACCATCTCAAGGGCTTGATCACCGTCAAAGACATCCAGAAAAAGCGCGACTACCCCAATGCAGCCTTGGACGCCAAAGGGCGTTTGCTCGCCGGGGCCGCCATTGGTGTGGGCCCTGACATGACCGAGCGCGCTGCGGCCCTGGTTGCTGCGGGCGTCGATGTTTTGGCAATTGACACGGCTCACGGGCATGCCGAGATGGTCCTGCGCGCCACCGAGCGACTCAAGGGGCTTTATCCCGATGTAGCCATCATCGCCGGAAACGTAGTCACCGCCGAGGGCACCCGCGATCTTATCCTGGCCGGCGCAGATGCAGTGAAAGTGGGGGTAGGAGCCGGCTCCATATGTACAACGCGCATCGTGGCCGGAGTAGGCATGCCTCAGCTGACCGCAATCCTGATCTGCGCTGCAGCAGCCAGCGAATATGGCGTGCCGATCATCGCCGACGGCGGCATTCGTTACTCCGGTGACATCGTCAAAGCCCTGGCCGCGGGCGCCAGTTGTGTGATGCTCGGCAACCTGCTTGCCGGCGTAGACGAGAGCCCCGGCGAGATCGTCATTTTTGAGGGGCGACGCTTCAAGGAATATCGCGGAATGGGCTCTTTGGGAGCTATGAGAGGCTATGTTCGTGATCGTTACGCCTCCGGTCAGTATGACGCAGCAGAGGGCAGCGGAGAACGCTCTAGTGGCAAGCTCGTGCCTGAGGGCATTGAAGGCAGGGTCGCCTATAAGGGCAGGCTATCTGATACGATCTTCCAGTTGATGGGAGGCTTGCGATCGGGCATGGGCTACGTAGGAGCCGCCAACTTGCAAGAGTTGCGGGCCAAGGCCAAGTTCGTGCGCATCACGAACGCGAGCTTCATTGAGAGTCATCCACATAGCGTGATCATCACCCGTGAGGCCCCTAATTACCAGCTCCAACCATGAGATACAATCCGCCCAGCAAGGAGTCGTCTGTGGACCAAATCTATCGCGTTGAGGTTATGCCGCTCCCCGGCGAGGCACCAGAGGACTTCCTGTTGGCCGATATTGCCGCTTTAGGCATAACGGGCGTTGAGCGAGTGGAGCGCGTTGACCTCTTTTTCTTGCGCGGGGAGTTATCTGAGGCCGAGCTTTCTCGGCTCTGCCGGGAACTTTTAGCCGACCCGGTGGTTCAGCATGCCGTGTGGCGACCTGCGTCCGAAACACCTCCTACACCCCAGGGCGCAATCCGATTGGAGGTGGGCTTACGGCCGGGCGTGACCGACAGTGTAGCCGCTAACCTCCTTGCCCGAGCTAGGCTCTTGGGAATGCAGAACTTGCGGGCGGCGGCAACGGCCCAGAGTTATGTAATCTATGGCGCGATCGCTCCCGCCCAGGTACATATTATAGCCCGGCGCCTGCTCTGCAATGAGGTCATCCAGTACTATGAGCTGGGGCGCTTGACACCGCATGTAGGGATCGAGCCTTCTCCGGTCACCATGCGCGCCGACCCGGTGCCTATTACCTCTCTGGACGATGAACAGCTGCTTCGACTCTCCCGTGAGCGTCTCCTGTCCCTAGATCTCGCTGAGATGCACGCTATACAGCAGTATTTCATCCGAGAAGGGCGCGAGCCAACCGACGCCGAGCTGGAAAGTTTGGCCCAGACCTGGTCCGAGCACTGCGTGCACAAGACCTTCAAGGGCATCGTTGAATACACTGAGATGAGCGATCAAGGGATCGTCCAAGAGCGGATTGATAGCCTCTTGCGCACGTACTTGCAAGCGGCAACTCGTCAGATCAACGCTCCATGGGTGCGTTCCGCCTTCGTAGATAACGCCGGAATCGTTGACTTTGACGAACATTATGAAGTCTCATTCAAAGTTGAGACGCACAATCACCCTTCCGCTTTGGAGCCGTTTGGCGGGGCTAATACGGGTGTAGGGGGTGTGGTGCGAGACATCATCGGGGTTTCAGCGCGCCCCATTGCTAACACGGACGTGCTGTGTTTCGGCCCTCTGGATACACCGATAGAGCAGCTCCCGGCCAATGTGCTGCACCCTCGGCGAATTTACAACGGCGTTATAGCCGGAATTGAGGATTACGGCAACAAAATGGGCATCCCTACGGTCAACGGAGCAATACTCTTTGAACCCGGCTATACGGCGAATCCCTTGGTTTATTGTGGTTGTGTAGGCATTGCACCCAAGGGGCTGCATCCCAGAGAAGCGCGGCCCGGGGACCTTGTCGTCGTCCTTGGGGGACGAACGGGGCGCGATGGGCTGCACGGGGCCACGTTCTCCTCTATTGAGTTGACCAGTGAGACGGGAGAAACCTCAGGGGGTGCGGTACAGATCGGCAACCCTATCACCGAGAAGATGATGTTAGATGCCATCCTCGCGGCCCGTGATGAACGCCTGTACACCGCTATCACTGACTGCGGCGCCGGGGGTCTCTCTTCAGCGGTGAGCGAGATGGGCGCCCGGATCGGCGTACGGGTGCAGCTTGAGAAAGTGCCCCTGAAGTACCAGGGATTACAGCCTTGGGAGATCTGGCTCTCCGAGGCTCAGGAACGCATGGTGCTTGCCGTACCGCCCGAGCATGAGACGCGTCTCAGGCAAATCTGCGAGCGATTCTCGGTGGAGATGACCGTGATCGGCGTCTTCACCGCCGACGGTCGCTTGCATCTGCGCTACGGAGACATGGTTGTAGCCGATATGTCCATGGAATTCCTGCACAAGGGGATCCCCCGACGCACACTACAAGGCACTTGGCGACGGCCCAACTTCTCGGAGCCAGAGGATAATAGGGTGGAAAACGGCGAGAGTCTCGCCCAGACATTATTGCACATCCTTGCACATCCCAATGTACGCAGTAAAGAGGACGTCGTGCGGGTATATGATCACGAGGTGTTAGGGGGCACGGTGGTCAAGCCCTTTGTGGGCGTGGAAAACGATGGCCCTTCCGACGCTACGATCCTGCGGCCACTTGAGACCTGGAATTCTTATCATGGGTTGGCCATCGGCTGTGCCCTTAACCCCTCTTACGGACAAATTGACCCCTATGCCATGGCCATAGCTGCCATTGATGAGGCAGTACGCAATGTCGTGGCAGTGGGTGCTGATCCCGAGCGGATCGCCATCCTGGACAACTTCTGTTGGGGAAACCCTCTCCTGCCCGATCGGCTGGGCAGCCTGGTGCGCGCCTGCAAGGGATGCTACGATGGAGCGCTGCACTATGGTACCCCATTCATTTCAGGCAAAGATAGCTTGAACAATGAATATATTGACTATCTAACGGGCCAACAAATGGCTATCCCGGGTTCACTTCTAATCTCCTCGCTCGGATGGGTGCCCGACGTGCGGCGTAGTTGTACGATGGACCTCAAAGAAGCCGGCAACCTGATCTACATTTTGGGTGAGACGCGCAGAGAGCTCGGTGGCTCGTATTATTACCGTTTACAGGGTTTGGTGGGCAACTCAGTGCCCGGCATAGCCCAAGCAGGCCCGGCCACAGCGCGTGCCCTGCATCAGGCTATCATGGGGGGCCTCGTACGCGCTTGTCACGACTGTTCGGAAGGGGGACTGGCTGTAGCCTTGGCCGAGATGTCCTTAGCTGGGCAATTAGGGATAATGGTCGAGTTGGCCAGCGTGCCCACGGATGGCAGGGAGATGCGCGAGGATGCTTGGCTGCTCTTCTCCGAGTCCAACGGACGTTACCTGGTAGAGGTGCGACCTGAGGACG
>Ga0078972_1012341_pt1 | contig 14748 bp, 8 predicted proteins | sample YelNatPaOPGAMG01_FD_67568 | JGI IMG/M metagenome (GOLD analysis project Ga0078972, IMG submission 67568) | Hot spring thermophilic microbial communities from Obsidian Pool, Yellowstone National Park, USA - OP-RAMG-01 (SPADES assembly) (version 2) | ecosystem: Environmental > Aquatic > Thermal... | reverse complement strand
CTTCTGCGCCTCAGTGGCGATCAGGACGTCAATGTCGGGTGGTACGTCGGTGCCGTACGGTTGCTTCAGGTTAGGTCGGGGCGCGCCCAATCCAACGGGCTGGACAGGCGGTGCGGCATTACCGCTCGCAGGGCTCGCTGCTGGCGCAGCAGCCGGCGCTGCTGGAGCACCAGTCGGCGCGCCCGCGATGTAGGGCGCCGGCCCACTAGTAGGCGGAACAGGCGGCGCAACAGGTTGGCCACCACTCACCTCCTCTGGCATACCCATCTGTGCTGGTTCAGTCACCGGCCCGCCCTTACCCTCGACCTGGGCGAACGGGCCTAACTCGGCTTTCGCCGAACGCAGGATCGTCGTGTCCTTGCCCAGGGCGCCAGCAGCACCGGCGGCAGTTAGTTGCACCACCCAGTTGTACAGGCGGTCACTGGGGATGGCGTCATAGTTGCGCGTGTCCTTGTTGACGAAGAGCTTCTTGAAGTCGGGGCCGAGCAGCGCCTCCACGGCCCTGGTGTTGGTGTGGTCATCCCGGTAGATGTTCCAGAGAATGTTGATCGCCTGACTGCGTGGCGCCTTGCCGTACCAGTAGAAGGTGTTGGGGTCTTGGCGCAACTGCTGGTCACGGTAGTCCCAGTATGCCTGCAGCGTGGCACTTACCGGCGGGTTGGCGACGCCCTGCTCGCGGGCGGCGAAGTAGGCTTGCTCCTGCTGCTCGGCACCAGGGAAGCGCCTGCCGGCCTCGTCCTTGATCCTGTGATAGGCAGTGATGGCGCGCTGCCACCCCTGTGCCATCTGGTCGGTTGGCACGGCGAACTTGTCAGCTAGGATGGCGACAAAGCCCATGAACTTGGTGCGCTCGTCGACCGAGAAGCTCGCCAGGTTGCCCTTGCTGTTGTAGAACTTATTGAGCAGGCGCTGCGCCTGGCCGCTGGGGTCAAGCTCCTGCATTACCAGGTTGCTGCGACCAGGCGGGATGGCGTCCAGTATCTGCCAGGTGTACTCCCTATCGGCCTTGAGCAGGTCGTCGGCGTTGGCAATGTCCTGGTAACGCATCTCCGGGTACTTGTTGTAGTAGGCGGCGAGCTGCTGTTGCAACTCCTCACCGGTGTAGGTGGCGTAGATACGTGTACGCTCCTCGTTCCGCTTCGCCAACTCGGCCTCGTTCTCGCTGTAGGGCGTCGTGGTCAGGCCAAGCAGGAACGAGGCGGCGACGCTGGGCCAGCGTTTCTTCGTCACCAGCTGCATGGCCTGCGTGACCACCGGGTCGTCGGTGTTGCCATGGGCCAGGTTGTACGACGCCTCGCGCGCCTGTGTCTCACTGATCTTGTGCGTGCGCAACAGCTCGTCGATCGCTGCGGCAGTGTACTTGCGTGTGTAGACGTCGCCGCCGATGCCCAGGCCGCTGAGCGGTGCACGCCAGTCCCACTTCTTCCACATGTTCCAGGGCTCGATCGTCACGCCGCGGCCCTGGTTCACGCCTGCCGCTGCCGTTCCGTAACGGATGAACTTGGTTAGCGGCGCCGCGTAGCCGACATTCTGCAGGGCGGCACGTGTGTCGCCCTGGCGCGCCATGTTGACCGCTAGTGCATAGGCAATGAGCGCATGGGGGCCGAAGCCCAGGCTGTTGGCGGCGTTGTAGACACGGCCCAGGAAGGTCTTGTCATAACCAGGGCGGTCGAAGTTCTCGAACAGTTGCTGCACGGGGCTGATGATACGCTGGTAGTCCAGAACCACCGGTTCCGCCAGGAACGACAGCGCACCAGTGTTCGCGATCCTGATGCGGTGGCGATAGTACTCCGGCAGGTCCTTGTTGGCCTCCTGCACGGCACGGTCGACACGCATGTAACTGGCAAGGAGGGCTGGATTCTCCAGTACACGTATTGCCCACTTGGGGTAGGAACGCGAACTCCAGTAGGGGAACTGGAACATGATGGCGGCCAGGACGTCCGCGGCGCGCTTGTCGGAGTAGTTGTGCAAGGCCCAGTGGCGGGCGGCGATGCCCATCCTGGTGGCGTAGGTACGCGAGTAGTTGAGCGACTGCAATAGCTCTGGTAGCCGTTCCTGAAGCGCCGCTTGTGCTTCTGGTGACAGGGGTTGCGGCAAGGGCTTGCGCCCGGCCAACTTGTCGAGTAGGTCATCGCGCGCCTTGGTCAGCACGTTGTACCAGTCGGCGAACAGCGCAGTGGCTATGGTGGTGGAACCGGTCTCGTCGCCCAACTGGCTGGCGAGCCTAGACAGCGCGCTACCGCCCTCACCCGTGGCGCCCTTGTCGAGCACTTCCCGTGTCCTGGTAAAGACCTCGACGGGATCGTAGAGCTTGAGATTGGCAGTGCCGCGCCCGACCACCTGGCACTGCCTCAGGACCTCTTGGCGCTCAGCCTGGGAAAGGCCTAACGTCTGCATCATGTAGTTCGCACGCAGCGGTGACACTTTCTCGCCGCCGGCCCAAGCGATGATGTCCTTGGGGTCAGTGCCTCCAGCCAGGATGCGGTCGATTGGCTCCTTGCCAGCTTGGGGTAACGCGCTCGTCGCGGCAGCCGCCTTGGCCTCCTCCTCGGTCATGGCCTTCAGGCGGGGTGCGAGCACCTCTTTGTCCAGCGCGTCAAGTTCCGCGTCGGCTGCCTTGACAACCTCTACCGGGTCATAGAGACGCAGCGTAGCGCGGCCGACCTTCCTCTCACCAGCACCTGGCAGCTTTTCAATGACTGCATCGGCCCGGCTGTTGGGGAGACCCATGTCCGACATTATCGCGCGCGCGCGCCCCTCGTTGACGAGGTCGGCGCCAGCGTACCTGCGCACCGTGTCTGGATCGGCCGTGCCGTTGAGGATTGCGTCCAGCGCTGCCTGGCGCTCCTCCTCCGTGGTGTTGGCCCAGTCTGGTGCAGCAGGCTCAGGCTCTGGCGCTGCCGTTGGCGCACTCGCGCCGACCGTCGCCCCTGCCTCCTCAATGTCGGGCACGTTGGGGGCACGCCCGTACTCAGCAACGTCCTTGTGCGCGCGCTGCACGAGGTCCTGCGCGTCGTAGAGGGTGCTGCCGTCAGGCGCCTCGCCTACCGTTCGTGCCTCCTTCAGGAGACCGGCTACGCGATCCTCTGGGACGCCCATGTCGCCCAGCAGCATCCGCGCGTACCCGTAGCCCACTTCGTCCGCGCCGACGTAGGCGCGCACGAGGTCTGGGTCCTCGGCACCATCTATGACAGCCTGCCGGATGGACTGGTACCGCGTGAACGTCGTGGTTATGGGGTGCGACGCACCCGCTGCGCCCAGGTCTACGATAGGCTCCATGCCAGGTAACGGCCCGTTGTACAGCCCGGGGACCATACCCGCGGTCATGCCAGGCTGCACGCCAGTGGTGACGCCGGGCTGCGGTCCCCTGGTTACGCCCGCGGGCGCACCGGTTGGCACACCCGACACAGCACCTGTCTCCGCCGCGCCTGGCGCACCCGGCCACGACCCGGTCGGCATACCAGGTTGCGGACCAGGGACGACCCCCGGTGGCACGCCATAGGTCGCACCGGGTTGCGGATTAGTTGGCGCGCCGATGGGCGCGGCTGCTGCGGCGCCACCCTGCTCGCCCGCTCCCAACTCCTTCTGTGCGAGCGCGACCACCTCACTGGGTTTGTAGCCGATCGTCCCGTCGGGCCACATGCCCGCTCCATTCAACTCGTGCGTTAGGGCCATGGCGCGTTCTCGGGGGACGCCTAGACCCTCCATCATCGCGGCAGCATGCGCACGGTCTACCATGTCGGCGTTAGCATAGGCCACCGCGACGGCAGGGTCCTGTGAGCCATTAAGGATGGCCTGCTTAGCAATATCCTGCGATGCTGTCCCCGCCTGCGGCGCTGCTGGTTGTGGTGCCGGTGCGGCGCCCTCCGCGGGTGGCACTGGACCTGTTGCAGCCCCCGCCTCCGCAGTTGCGCCCGTGGCAGGGCCGGCTTCTGGCGCGGTGCCCGCCTCTGGCGGCGCCCCTGTAGGCGCACCCGTAGGCGCGCCAGCTTCTGGCGGGGCGCCCGTCGCTGCCGCTTGTTGTGCGGTCTTCCTGCCCCGGCCCCTGGACCGGGGCTTCTTCGCCGTTTGCCCGGTACCTGGTGCTGGGCCTGTCTTGGCAGCCCCGGTAACGCCCTGCGCAACAGCCTCGGCTGTGCCTGTGGCGGCTCCGCCCGTGCCTGCAGCCGTCTCTGCGGTTCGTCTGGCCACCTCACGGTCGAGCGTCTGCTTGATCAGCGTGCTGTCGCCGCGCTCGATGGCAATCTGCTCGTCGAACACACGCGTCCAGTGCTCATCTAACTCTTTAGTCGGCCAACCGCCCATGTTGATGAGGTCAGCATGTGCCGCTTTTATGGCGAGCGAGTCAGCATAGCCCTGCTGGCCGCGCAGAGCGGAGGTGCGGTCACGTATCATCAACTCGCGTCCGCTGATGATGCGCATCTGCGCGTCAGTCGCCGCGTCAGTTGCGGCCTGGAGCCACTCAGCCTTCTTAGCGACGTAGCGCACGCGGTAGGCGACATATGCCTGCTCATCACCGCCGGCGATCTGTGACGCGGCCGCGTTGACGAGCGCGTCCTCCTCGGGAGATAAGATGCGTAGCTGATCAGCGGTCCAGCCGGCAGCCTTCCCCGCCTGCTCCTCGAAGGTCTGGTTTAGCGCCTCGGCGCCACCGGTCCGCGCCGCATCCTGGAGGTCGCTGACCGCCTGGCCAATGCCGAGGTTCTCGGCCAGCTTCTGTATCTCGGGATCGAGCGCAAGGTTGCCCCTGGACTCGCGTATCAACTTGGCGATCAACTCACTGTTGGCGGGGTCGCTTACCGCAGCCAGAATGCTGGCGTCGACATTGCGTTGCGCTTGCTCTAACGCCCGCTGCAGCCGCCCGTACCTCAGGCGCAGCAGCGGATCATTAGGCTTCTTCGCGAGCTGCGCCGCCACCCTGTCGAGCTGCCGCTCGGTCTTGAGCACCTCAGCACTCAGGTTGATTGCCTTCCCCATGGTCTGGCTTTTGACCTGCGTGGTGCGTTCGAGCGCGGTGGCTACACGCCCGCCTTCCCTCGCACCCACTGCCCTTGTCCTGGCGTCCGCAGTCGCGGCGTCGGCCTGCGCCCGTAGCCACGTCCTCACTGTCTTCTGTGCCTCGGCCTGCGTACGCTGGAACGCCAGGTCCTGCGCTCGCGAACGGCCCATACCGCCAGTGCCCGGCTTGGGGCCAATGGGCGGCTCTACCGGCAACTCCCAACCGGCGCCGCCACTGAGGTTGCGCAGAGCACCGTAAATCTCGTCGTTGTTGACCGAGGAACGCAAGGTCGTGCGCAACCACTGCTTCTGCTCGGCAGTGAACGTGTCAGCCGGCAGGCGCCCAACCCAGTCGTCCACCTGTGCCCAGTAGCCCTGGTTGAAGGCACGCATGAACGCCTGGTCGTAGATATTCTTGCCCATCGTGCGCTCGATGGCGCTGTTGAGGGCGTAACCTTTGTTCAGGATACTGTTGCTGACACGCTCGCCGGTCATGCCGAGGCCCTCACCGGCCTCCACTGCCCGCATGCCCACGCGCTGCATGAAACGGTCGCGCACACTGGCGGGCATAAAGGGGTTGTAGCCATCCACGAGCGTAGGCGCCAGGTTACCCTCGGCGTTGCGTATCCAGTTACCGGGGTTCCAGCCGATGAAGGCGTAGGAGATTGCCCTGTTCATCACCTGGTAGGCGCGGCTGCGCGTGAGTGGCTTGGTGAGGGCCTCGTAGATCGTCTGGCTTGACTCAGGCACTACCGTCTCGATGCTCTTGCCAAGCGTACGCAGTGCCGCTTCAGAGGCGACGGCGCCGCGCACCTCGCGGTCGGTGGTAAGTGCCTGGAAGCGCGCTAGCTCCTGCGGCCCGGCACGCAGGCCAGGGTTCTCAACCAGGGCCTTGCGCACGGCTGCGGCCACGTCGTACTCACCACCATCGGACAGCGCCCGTATCCAGCCGGCGGGCAGTTTGGCAGCGATGCTCTCGGGCATGTTGTGCGCTTTCAGCCAGGCGTCAGGGTTGAGGACGTACTGTGACACGCGGTTGGCGGCGTCCTCGGCGGAGACACTGCCTGCGGAGACGTCGCGAATAACGTTGTTGGTCAACTCTTCCAGGAAGGCGCGCCGGCTCTCGACCGTCTTCTCTAAGGGGTTGATCCGGCGCCAGAAACCGGGCTTGGCGTTGCGTTCTAGGAACTCGGCGAAGAGTTCGTCCGCCGTCTTCGTCGTTGGCTTCAGGAAGTACCTGGCGGCATTGACCTCGGACACGCCCTCGCGGCCGCCGAGGACAAAGGCGGCACCCCTGCTGATCTTAGCCAGTGCCTCGGCGCCCTCCGGCGTCGCCGGACCAGCGCCCAGGATGGCCTTAGTGCCCGCCCAGACGCCCTCGCCAATGGCGGGCAAGGCCCAACTTGGGTCAAGCAATATCTGGCCGCCCGTCTCGCGCCAACCGGACTTGTAACGGTCAGCCTCGGCCATCACCTGGTCGAGGGGCACGCCCGCCTTCAACTGCTGGTAGGCATAGGCGACCGAGGCGGCACCGGTGTACATGCCAGCACGGGCCGCTTCCATGCGCAAGTACTGGTCGTGCTGGATCTCGCGGATGCGTTGCTGCTCGTCCGGGTTGTTGGTGAGCTTTGCATAGGCCATGCGCAGGCCAAGGACCTGTGACTCGCGGCTGAGGGCGTTGCTGATCTCAGCCCAGGAGTGGCCAAAGTAACCCCTGGGGTCGTTGTAGGCACCGGGGACGGCATTCACCGCCTGCTGGTACTGCTGGTAAAGCTGCTGGTAGGTCTCGTTGGTGGCCGGTACGCCGGCGCGTGACATATCCACCAGGCGGCGGCGCAACACCTCGGTTGCGGCAAGAGCGTTGCGCTCCTCATCGGTGCTGAGCGACAACCAACTGAAGCCGATCAGCTGCTCGGTTGCCATGGAAGGCTCGTTTAGCAGCCCAAGACCGTGCAACGCCTTGGCGGCGAGACCGTTGTCGCCGCCCATGGCCGAGGCCACTTCCTTGACGACCGTGTCCACGGTGATCGGCTTCTGGCCAAAGACGCTGCGCACCAGGTTCCCTGGTGAGAGCAGGGCGTTGGTCACGGTGGCAGCGCCACCGGCGACGGCCCGAACAACCGGTTGTGCAGCATTGCCGATGCCCTGACCAATGTCGTGGAGGCGCTGCTGTCGCTCGCGCTCAAGTGCCTGGTCGTACTCCTGGCTGAGCGCACGCATGCGCGCCTCGTAGTAGCCGGGCCGTACGGAGTGAGGGTCCAGCCCCTTCATTTCAGCCATGATCTGGTCCGAAGTACGCACGGGGTAGATTTCGCGCTGCGTACTCTCCGGACTGGTGTAGACCTGGGCGCCACTAGTGGCACCAGCGGGCTCGCCCAGGACGCCCGCCTGCTTGGCACCCTCGTAGGCGGAACGGTAGAGATAGGGGTTGTTGAGCACCTCGTTCAGCCGCTGCTTCTGTTCCTGCTCGGCAGCGTTGTAGGCGGAACGGTAGCCGTAGGGGTTACCCAGCGCCTCCTGCCATTGCTGGCGCTGCACAGCATCGGCACGTGCCTGCTGCGATAGGCCCAACTCAGGGTTAGGCATCGGCTGCTCGGGCGGCGGCTCCGGTTGGGCGCGGCGGTATGCCTCGACAGAAGCGTCTATCGAGGGGATCGGTTGCGGCTCCCACACCTGCTTCGCAATCTTGGCACGCTCACTTGCCAGTGGCGAGACCCAACCGATAGCCATGTTCTCGGGGTTGGTGTAACCCGACTGTGCCGCCGTGTTGATCGCCTGGATATTGGACTGGGGCGAGGTGTAGCCTGGTTGGTTGGGCGGTGTGCCGCTTGGCTCCCAGGTCGGCTGCCCGGCCTCAGCGTAGGCACCCGTAGTCGGCCCGGTGATCGCCGCCTCCCAGGTGCCCGCTGCCTGCTTGGCCCAGTCCCAGAACTGGCCGGTATCGCCCATGCTCTCAGGGCGATAGTAGTGCTGCACCCACTCCTGTTGCGTGGGTGGGCGGCCAGTGGCGGCGGCATGTGCCTGCGACCAGGCGAGGTTATTCAGCGCATCGGCCAGGCTCTCGTTGTTGCCCTCACCAGGCGCAAAGCCATGCTCGCGCTTGTATGCCTCAGCCCACTGGTCAGGTGAGCCGGGCAGACCGCGTTGTTGCCACTGCTGCTCAAGCTCCTGCCAGCTATTCGGGTCGCTGTACCACGGGTTAGAGGCCACTCTCGCTCCTAGATGTAACGCACGTTAGGGCGCTGCGTCCTGCCCCAGGCGGCAAGGGCGGCATTGGCCGCCTCGGCGCGGATTTGGTTCTGCTGCTGCTGTGGCAACCACTGCTGCTGCCAGGCTTGTTGCTGCTCAACCGCCTGCTGCTGGCGCTGGGCAAGCTGGTTGGCCCACTCGTTCGCCTGCTGTTGTATATCAAGGCCGCGACTGCCAAGTTCGTGTGCCCAGGTATCGGTCTGCTGCTGCCAGGGGAAGGTCTGGCCAAACTCGTACTGGTGCTGGGCGTACTCTGCCTGTGCCTGCTGCGTCTGTGCCGCGAGTGCCGCCCACTGGCGCAACTGGTCGTGGTAAGCCTGCGTGGCGGCCAGCTGGTTGGCGTTGTAGCCCTGCCAGGTTGGCACGTCCCAACTCACACCAGTCACCGTGTCCGGCGCCGTGAAGCGCGGCATGGGTGCCTGGTTACCCCAGGTGGGCATGCCGCTCGTTCCCTGCGCACTGAGGCCGCCCCAGCCGGTGTTGGCCAGGTTGTACTGGCCGTACTGGCCCCAATAAGCGGGGTTGTTCATCGAGTCCCAGGTGTTCATCTACTTCCCTCCAGCAGCGCGATAGATTTGGCGTAACTTGATTAGTTTGCGACGCTCGGCCTCGATGTTCGTGCCCTTGGGCACGTTCACCTTCAGCCAGGCGTCGAGACGGACAGTGTCGCCCCGGTCGAGGTCGGCACCGAAGTGCTTGTCAACGAGCTTGCCAATGTCTATGTCGCTCAGGCCGTTCGCCAGCGCTGTCTTGCTGCGTGGGCGACTCTGGGCGTAGTCCTTGTGCTCCTGGCGTACACGCTTGAACGAGTCCAGGAAACGGTCACGCAGCGCCTGTTCTTGGTTGTCCATGTCACATACCTGTCCCTGGCGGCATCACCGGTGGCATGCCCACACCGACGGGCACATTACCTTGCATCGGCCCACCAGGCATAGCGCCCGGCATCGGCACCGTCGGCATGGGCGGTGGCGATCCCGCTATACCCTGGGGGCTATTGAGTGCGGGGGGCAGGCCCGCCCCTGGCGGGGCGGCCTGCTCCATCTGGGGGGAGGGGGATGGGTTGGGCTGAGACGGCTGCTCCAGGAGGTTGATGGGCAGTCCCTCAGCCTGCGCAGCTTCCTTGGCAAGGGCCTGCTGGATCACCGGCAGGCTCTCGACAAGCTCGTCAAGTTGATACCGCTTCGTGCGCTCGTAGTCCTGGTTGTCGAAGTAACGCTCGGCAATCTCGCGCTTGGCAAGTGGCCTGTCCTCAGGCTTCAAGTTCAGTAGCTGCAGGCCGAGCGTCTGGCGACGCACACGATCGGCATCGGTGGCGGTATCAATACTTACGTCAACATAGTAGCCTTCCATGTCCTTGCCGGAAAGCGAGGCACGCACCGCCTTCTTGCTGGTGCTGCCGGGGACTCTCGCAATCACCGACACGGGCGAACTCTGGGCGTACTCGACGCACAGGTTCATCACCAACTCGAAGGCACTTTGCAGTGTCGTGGCCAGGCTGTCGGTATCGGTGGCCAGCCACTGTGTCGCCGCATCGGAGAGACCATGGAAGGTGACGCCTGGCAGCTCCACATTGCCACCGGGCAGGACGCCCATAGGCGGGCCGGAAAGGCCGATCTGCGTCTCCTCGGCGTTCAGTTCCTGGAGGATCGCCATTGCCTCTGGCGGCACCGGCTCAAGGGGCATTGTTCGTGGCTCCCAGCCACGGGGCACGTAGTTGATCGTGCCTGACACTTTCTCGTACTGCCAGTCGCCGATGTCGTCCGCCTGCGGCTGCGCCTGGACGATGTTGACCACACCGTCGGCGGCGAGGGCGAGGCGGTGCAACAGGCGGTCGACGACGCGCTCGCGCGTCTTGATGACTTCGCGCAGGTCATAGAGCGTGCCCCGGCCCCAGTCCTCCGGCCCGGTGTAGGGCCCTGGTTGGCAGAACCAGGTTATGTAGGGCAGGCGGTCGTAGTAGGGCGTCATCTTGGTGGCGTCCTTCAGCACCTGCGTGCCCGAGAGGACAGCGTGCCAGATCTCCCACTCGGCGCCAGAGTGGTCGTACCACCAATAGTCGGTGTACTCGACCTTATCGGAACTGGCGTCGTGCGGGTTCTCGCTGGCCGGCTTTAGTACCGTGTCCCACTCGCGCTCCACGTCCACGCGCCGGCGCTGGAAGGAGTACATCACGCTCTGGAAGCGTTCCTTCACGCCGCCTGGCTCGTAGTAAAGGTACATGGGGTCGACCGGCTTCCAGACGATCGGGTTACCCAGGTCCTCCTTGCTGCCCTCGCGCTCCACGTCCCAGCCGATGAACCAGGAGGCCCAACCGCGCACCAGGGCGTTGGCATAGGCGCGTGCCAGGACGGCGCCGAAGCGGCGTTCACTATCCTGGAGGACGCCATAGAGGAAGCGCTCGATCTCGCCCGCCATGGCCCTGGCCGCCTTCGTGTCCTTGTAGGGAAAGACACTGATAACCAGTGGGTTGCCGAGCAGCATGCCCAGGATATGGCGCACCTGTCGAACAGGTGTGCTAATGTTGTGGCGCAGGTCGTCATCGGAGGTGACGTCGCCGAACTTGAAGGCGGCGCTGTGGTCGAGCTTGAAGATATTGTCGGCCTGCTCGAACCACGTGTCGCGCTCGCCGTACAGCGTCTTGACGTAATCGAGCTTGGTGGCGACTTCGCCTGGATCAAAGCCGGTAGTCTGTGCCATCTAGTGTCCTCGTGTATATACGGGGCGGTGCTGCGGCGGTGGCAGTGGCGTGCGGTTACGCAGGCCAGCGACCACATAGCGCAAGGCGTCGAGCATGTGGTAGGTCTCCTTATTGGCGATGCGGTCCTCGGGTTGGCCGCTGGCGTCAAGGACGCGGCTATAGGACTGGAACTGGCGGTGGGTGAGCTCGCAGTCGGCGAAGACGCGCAGGCGGTCCTCGCGTAGCAGCCTGGTGACGCGGGCGATGCCCGCCTCCACATCCTGCACCGGCGGCTCGTAGACGTAACGTCCGGCGGCGGTCCAGTCGCGGCGCATCTGCGACTCACTGTGGGCGCCGCCCCAGTACTGGCTCACCAGCTCGTCAAAGCCGGTGATCTTAGCCACCAGGTCGGGTGTACTCATATCGCCGGTCAGGAGCTCGTGGTAGAGATAGTAGACCGGTTCCTCGTCGTCCGACTCGGCAAGCCAGACGGCGGCGGTGTTGGCGCCACCGGGGTCGATGCCGACGTAGCGCCGCCAGCCGAGTGGTATCGGGAAAGGCGGGATACGGTGGCGTGCCGGGTTGTAGTCGCTATAGATCAGGCCAGATGGACGCGCTTTCAGGCCCTCGTACATCATGGCGAAGCGCCAGGGGGCCATCTCGCGCCTGGCGCGTTCGTACTCCTCGTGCGGGAAGGCGGGGTTGACGGTGCTCGGGAACTGGACAACGTCCCAGTCGGGGCGCTTGCCCTGATCGCACTCGTCCATAATGTCGGTGAGCCAGCCCAGGTTGTACAGCGTGGTTGTGATGAGCACGCGCCCCTGCGATAGCGACAGGCGGCGCAGGACTGCCTCCCAGGTCGCTAGCGAGAAGCTCTCCTGACCGGCCTCATCCAACCAGGCCGCCTGGGCGGTGGCCGATTCAAGGCCGCCGCCCGACTCGGCGCTACGCAGGATGATCCTGGCGCCCATGCTTGGCAGCAGGATCACGCGGTCGGAGGCGCGCCACTCAACCGGCCCGAGGATAGCCAGTTCCTGGAAGACGCGCAGCAGCTCTGGTAGCATCTTCAGGCGGAACAGGTCGAAGCTGGCGCTGACAGCCAGGTAATCGCCCGGCCCACAGCGTTGTATCTCGCGCACCAGCCACCAGGGGCCGAACACCGTCTTGCCACTCTGCGTGCCAGCGACCACCAGGACGAAACGTTTGTTCGAGTCCCAGGCACGCTGCTGGCCGCTGTGGAAGGAAAGCACCAGTTTGCGCCCTTCCAGGTGCCACAGGCCGGCGCTGGCCTGGTGGGCTAGGGCCTCAGCCATTGTCGCCCGTACGCCTCATGCGCACCGGCTCAGGTTCAGGTGGTGTATTCTCCATCGTCCTGGCCACGACCACCTCGCGGATCACGAGCGGCGGCATACCACCAGTCCCGGTGAACTCCTGCTGCTGCACCGGCTTGCCGAGCAGGTAACCCAAGAGCAACTCAGCGGCCTTGAACTCACCCTTCGCCGCCCTGGCCACCAAGGCGTTTACAATGTCGAGGAAGTCCTCGTCGCTGATGGCGTCTGACAGGAGCTTGAGGCGGCGGTACTGTTCTTCACGCCGGGACAGTTGCACCTGCTCGCGTTCGGCACGGTGCTCCTCGGCTAGCTCCCGTTTCGTGGGCGCTATCTCGCGGCGGATCGCCTCCGCCTGCGCCCGCTGCAGGGCGTCCTCGGCTATTGCCTGCGCCACCTCGCGTAGCACTACCGGTGATGGCGGCAGGTGCGGCTCAGGCAGCAGCTCCTCCTCCTGTGGCACAGCGACCGTCTGGATGGGCGGCAGTGTGCGCCGTTTCGGCGCAAAAGGGCTTGCCTTGGGCTTGCCGCTGGTGGTTATCCCTTCCCCTGGTTTCTCCCCCATTGTCACCTGTCCTATCAAGCGTTCTTGCCCATTCACATGTCACTCACAGTGTCCTCACAGGTCTGTGAGTTACGTTATGTCAAGCTGTGAGACCTGTGAGCAACCTGTGAGTTATGATACTATGGCAGTCATGTATTTTTGGGCCTGGTGGTGGTAGATTTCGCCCCTGTTGATGGTGTCCCAGGCATAGTTGGTGGTGCAAATGGCCTCCGTAGGTGCCCCAGAATGGATTGTTAGTGGTACAACTCACAGGTGCCCAACCTGTGAGTCTACATGTGTGAGTTTCCTCACACACACAGGGGGGGGATATTTATATCCCCCCTGTGAGTAGGCTGTGAGTTAATAGTGAGCTGGGCTGTGACGGCGGCACGGGAAACACAGAGGGCATCCTGTGTTACCGGTGATATTTGCCAGGGAAATTCTGGCGATTTGGCATGTGTACCCCATAGAGACGAAAAAGGGGGTGTGGGGTGTGTTGTGGTGTGGTGATGGGTGCGATGGCGTCGTTATGGGAGAGAGGGACGGGATATGGTGAAGATGTGTGGAGATGGGTTTCTTTTTCCTCCTCCTTTTGGGTCCCTCTCGAAAAGGGTCTATGGGGGTGGTTCTAGTGCCTTGGCTTCTAGTGCAAGGTTCGGCAGCGGGTTGGGCTTGGGTGGCCGGTCGTGGCACGGCTAGGCGTCATGGCACGCATGGGCGGCATCGCTAGGCATCGTTGGCGCGTCCCCATGGCGTCGCTAGCCATGGCGTCGACATAACTAGCACCGTCCCAGCGCTACGTAGACGCACGCCTAGGCCTATGTCGCGCGACACTGGCGAAACACACTAGGCGCGCGTAGGGTGCCCTTGGCGGCGAAATCTGTGGCCTTGGGGACCATCGTAGGCGTATCCGTGGCATGGTAGGCGTAGGCTTACGCATACGCGCGCAACGATACGCCTAGCCATGCACGCCTACGCCGCAAACTTGCACGTATCCATACTCGGAGCTATACTTGTGGCGTAACGATAAGAGCACAACGAACGCAGGAGTGTACTATGGATACACAAGACACTATCTCGCTCGAAGGTATCGCTATCGACCTAGACTATCTCGCCCGTGCGTTGAAGCTCAACGCCAACTTGGCCGAACACGGCCAGAGTGCCGCCGACCTAGGGCGCGCTTTCCAGGAACTATACGAAGACGTCACAGCCTGGCGCAAGGTCATACTCGCACAGCTAGGGCGCTGACCAACTACACAACACTCGCCCGCCTGTGGGCATCGTACGCAGGCAGGAGTGCAACATGATGCATCCGATAGTTCGTGACCAAGACGCCCGCATCGTTGACGAAGCACTGCACGCCGACAGAGTCACCTTTGAACTAGCCCGTGACAGTGACGGGCTCTGGAACGCCATGGTCACCGTCGGTGACCATACAGTCGGCATCTGCACAACTATGCTCGAGTATTCTGCTGTGTATCTCGCAGACATCGCCACCATGATTGCGCGCAGCGCTGATGCCGCGCGCATCCGCTAGCACACACACTCGCCCGCGCGTGGGCATGGTACGCGCGCAGGAGTGTACTATGTACCGGGTTCAAGACGACTTCGACACAGAGCACGTATGCAATATGGCTGCCTTGCTCAACATTCGCCCAGTCTATCGCCTAGCCCGTTGTGAGCATGGCAAGACTAGCCAGCAGTACTGCCAGTACTGCGAAGCCGGCTATGTCTACGATATGCACGCCTATGCACTGACCGGGCCTATCGCCCGCGACGGCAACGGGCGTGCACTAATCGCAGTCACGGACGATGGCGAGTATGTGGTTTACATACCGGCACGCTACCAAGCCCGCGTGAACCGGGTTCTGGCGTCACACACTGCCTAGCACAACACTGGCCCGCCGGTCGGCATGGTAGGCCGGCGTAGGAGACAACATGGATAACGCAAC
>Ga0078972_1012338_pt1 | contig 14749 bp, 11 predicted proteins | sample YelNatPaOPGAMG01_FD_67568 | JGI IMG/M metagenome (GOLD analysis project Ga0078972, IMG submission 67568) | Hot spring thermophilic microbial communities from Obsidian Pool, Yellowstone National Park, USA - OP-RAMG-01 (SPADES assembly) (version 2) | ecosystem: Environmental > Aquatic > Thermal... | reverse complement strand
ATGATCATTGTGGATACTGGCTCGACTGATAAGACCAAAGAGATAGCCGTATCCTACGGCGCAAAAGTATACGATTTTGAATGGATAAATGATTTTGCTGCGGCGCGAAATTACGGAATAGACCGCGCCAATGGACAGTGGATATTTGTAATAGACGCCGACGAGGAATTAGACAGTGAGTGGAGAGACAAAATACGAGAAAAACTATTAAACACTGACGCAGACGCATTTAGGGGGATTAACCGCAACTTTTTCGTGAATAGAATACAAAATATCCTTGATTTACCCAGAGTTTATATTTTCCGTAATGACCCAAGATACCGCTATCGACAAGCATACCACGAGTCAATTCATTATTCACTTGAAGAGTATCATGCAAAAGTCGAGGATTGGGGGTATGTCATCAACCATTACGGAACTTTATCGAATGAAGCCCAGGGAGGAAACCGCGTCGTTCGCGGTGTCAAACACATGGAAAAAGTGGTGAAAGAAAATCCAAACTCGTCTCTGCACTATAACTATGGTGTTGAATTATATCGTGCAGGTCAATACGAGCAGTCTTATCGTGTGCTGAAACAAGCAATTAGTCAAGGAATTACTGCTTCAGATTTGAATATGCAAATTGGATTAGTAGTATTAGCGGATTTGGCTTTGAAGAAAAATGAATACGATTTAGTAAAACGGTGTGGAGAGGCTGGTCTGATGCTTGGTCAAACCGATTTGGATATGTACTTTTTTAGTCAATGTGCATTTGCTTATGGAACAATCGGGTTAGCAGATCAATTGGCGAAAAAACTGAAGAATGATCCACTGCCAAGAAAAAACAAAATGCGTCAAATGACGCGTGAAAAACAAATAAATCAGGCGCTCGAATCATTGGGCGAAGCAAGAAAATTGTTGCACGATGCTGCGTCATTACCCAATGTTGACGAGCGCAATATGCAATTGATCAATAAGTGGCTGGATAGATGTGCGGATGTGGAAATAGAACTAGTAGACTGTCAAACCTCAATCTTAGGATAGAGGCTTTTCAACTTTACCCGTGCGTCGGCGGTTGTGAACTGCCAATGAACCTTAACAACTGCAGAGTTTCGTTGATCTTGCCAGGCTTTTATCTCCTTGATCATGGTCTCCTTGTCTGGGATGCGGCGATCTAAACATTGACGAACCAAAGCACTCAATTCAATCTCAGCCATATTCAACCAGCTGCCATGTTTCGGGGTGTAATGAAACTCAAACCGCTCCACCAAGCGTCTGGCTTCCTCTGGTTCGAAGACTTGATAAAACGCCGCCGGGGTATGTGTGTTGAGATTATCCATCACGACAACGATCTTCTCCGCTTGCGGGTAGAGTTCATCCGACACTTTTTTCATCACGTGTGCCCATTCTTCCCTGCGGCGTTGATCGGTGATTTCAATATAACGCTTCCCAACCAGCGGTTCAAATATCATGAACAAATTAGCTACTCCGCCCCGTTTATATTCGTAATCCTGACGCGCTGGCTCCCCTGGCCTCACGGGTAAAGGCTCTCGCGTCTCCATCAAGAGCTGTTTGGGCATCTCATCCATACACAGCAGCGGTCGTTTGTCATTCAAAGGGCGCTTATAGACTTCCAACACGTCTTCCATGTTGCAGACAAATGCCGCATCCGCTTTGGGCGCAATGCACCATTGCTCTCTCAGCCAGGGCTTGAGTTCGTTTTTTTAAGGACGGTGCGGATTGTTTCATGGGAAATGTTGTCCACATATCCCAACTGAATGAACCGGTCTTTCAGTAAACGTAAACTCCAAACCTTTCTGCCTTCTGGCGGTTCACTGCAAGCCAAGGCGATCAAATGTGCTTCTTTCTCGCCGTCCAAAGCATGTGGGTATTCCCGTTCCGGTTTCTTTCGGGATAACGTTGCCTCTAACCCCTTTTCGACGAAACTCTTGCGGATGTTCAATACCGTTACCGGTGTCACGTTGAACGCGGCGCAGATTTGTTCATATTTCCAAGCTGTTCCTTCACCCTTACAGTCGGATTTGAGTAAGATCTGCGCTCGCTTCACCATCCGGGCTGGTGCGATCCCAGAGGAGGTTATCTTTTCAAGGTACTGACGTTCTTCATCATTCAATTCAATTATGTATTTCTGGTTCATAGCTCTTGCTCTCCTTTTTAGGTTTCCCTTATAGGGAGCAAGATTCGAGCCAATTATCGTTTTTAGACTAGACAATCTACTAGGCACTTTGACGAAGTAGTAATTGTGGTTGTATTACAATTTTCTCTGTCTTTTCTTCTGGGGAATCGATCAAGCGAATCAGGGTACGCATTGCAGTTTCACCGATGGCATTCAGATCCACGTGCAAGGTAGTCAAACTAGGACTGGTTAATGCTGCCAGGGGTATATCGTCTGAACCTATCACGGCCACATCTTCCGGTATCCTTCTTCCAGTTTGCTGACAGGCGCGTAGTACTCCCACGGCGGCTAGATCATTGAAAGCGATGATGGCATCAACATAAGGGCAGCGTTGAAATAAACGCAAAGCAGCTTCGTGACCCCCTTGGATAGTTGGTGAGCAGATCTCGATATGATCTGGAATAATTGGCAGGTTATGCTTGCGTAGACCACTCTGATAACCTGCCAGGCGGCGCTGACCACTTACGGAAAATCGTGGTCCAGCTAATAAGGCGATATTCTTCCGTCCCTTGATGATCAAGTAATCTAGGCAACTCTCCGTTCCGCTACTATCATCCACATTGAGGGTGGACACCCGACTGTTGGGTAGTTTTATCTCGCGATTGACTAAAACAGCAGCTGGCAATAATTCCAAAAAAGTAATCATTTCTTCTTGTGAAAGACGTGAACTACATAACACAACACCGTCAATCTCTTTTTCCAAGAGGGAATTAAGCGCATCTTTTTCACGTTTGCTGTCTTCATTAGTGTTGATCAAGAATAAATTGTAATTATGCTGATATGCGATCTCCTCGGCGCCGCGAGCGATATGCGCAAAGAATGGGTTGGCAACATCCGGCATGACCAACCCCAGGGTAGCAGATTTATGGGTGACTAATCCTCTGGCCAGTTGGCTAGGTCGATATCCTAATTGCTCGGCTATTTTTAGAATTCGTATACGAGTTTCTTTATTAATCCCATCGCGGTTATTGATAGCCCTGGAAACGGTCATTAATGAGACACCAGCTGCGTGTGCAATATCAGAAATGGTAGTTCTTTTTTGGGCCATATATGTTTCCTAATAATGAAGAAATGACATTTGACTATTGACAAATAAATTATAAAGTACTATTATATATGTTAACGCTAACGTTAACGCTAACAATTTCCTTATTTTCTCAATCTCACATATTTTAATCATAATGTTATCGACCTTTTGCTACTATCGAGTTTTTTAGGAGGTGACATAAAAATAAATACTAAAATTATTTCATCAATATATTTATATCACTACAAATCTAAAAAGGAGAAAAAGATGTACAATCGCATTTTAATAGGTCTATTATTTGCAAGCATGATATTGGCTGCTTGTGCTTCCCCACAGGGAACCGCAACTCAAGCAGTTGTTACAGAAGCTCCTGCTGCTAAATCCCCTGCTACTGAAGTTCTTGCTACCGAAGCGGCTACCGTTTCTGCTCCTGAGACTCCTTCTGTAGCTACCAAACCGTATGCGGGGATTGTCCTTCATATGCTCGATAGTGCAGAAGGGCAAACAGATGCTATGATCGCACTGCAAAACAAATGTATGGACGAAACTGGCGTGACAATGAACGTTGAAGTCACTTCTCCGGATGATGTTGATACCAAAATGCAGACCGCACTGGCTGCCAAGAGCTCAGCTTACGATGTTATTGGCTTAGATGTAATCGATCTTGCCAAGTACAGCGCTGCTGGATGGGTTGAACCACTTGATAGCTATCTCGATGAAGCAACCAAGAACGATATGTTACCTTTTGCATTAGAAGGTGTCAGCTATAAGGGTCATATTTTAGGCCTCCCCTGGAAATCTGAATACATGGTCTTCGTATATAACAAAAAGATGCTTGCTGATGCCGGCATTGCTAACCCTCCCACTACATGGGATGAATTGGTTCAGGATTCACTTACCCTCAAGGAGAAAGGTATTGTAAAATACCCGATTGTTTTCACATGGGGGGCTGGTTATGAACAGATTACTTCTGATTACACCATGATTACTAAGGGTTTGGGTGGTGATCTATTTGACAAAGACGGCAATCCAGTCTTCAATACCGGAGCTGGTGTTCAGGCTTTGCAGTTGATGTCCGATATGATTAATAAATATAAAATTGTTGATCCTGCTGCTTTGACTATCAAAGGAGGTGGTACGCGTAGGGATATTATGATGAGCGGTAATGCTGCTTTTGGTTTCTTGTGGGGTACTCCACTTATAACCATGAACGACCCTGCGAAAAGTAATTTAGCTGGTCAGTTTGCTTTAGCATTAGCTCCGAACAAAATTTCTCTTGCTGGTCCAATGGGTATGGCAATCTCTGCTTACTCAGCAAACAAAGATGCCACATGGGCTTATTTGAAATGCATCGCTGGTCCAGAAGGTGAAAAGGAATTGTTCCTTAAGGATGGTTCACCTTTTGGCTATAAAAGTGTTCTAAATGACCCTGAAGTTCAGGCTAAGTTAGCTGAAGCTGGTGGTGATGTTATGGCTAAACAGGCTGAGAATCTGGCTGTTCGTCCATCTTTGCCTTACTATGCTGAATTCTCATCCGCGTTACAGGATACAGTCCAAAAGGTATTGACCGGACAGGCTGATGTACAAGCTGCTTTAGATGCGTTGGTTGCCAAAGTAAAAGATCTTCAATCTCAATACACTCAATAATCTATAGCTATGTAAAAAGGCACCACACCTCAAATGTGGTGCCTTTTTTAATCATAGATTGAAGTTTGATCTTTATTGAAAATTAAAGGGCAATGGCTGCAGTGAAAAAGAAACGATATTTGACTTCAAAACAGAAATTTGGCCTTTTTCTCATATCGCCATCAATCATCATTATTTTTGGTTTGATGGTATACCCACTAATATATTCGCTGGGGATCAGTTTTTTTGATCTGCATATTACTGCACCGTGGATTGGAACCACTTTTGTAGGTTTAAAAAACTATAAGTCAGTCATCGTTGATCCAGAAATGCACTCAGCGCTACTGCATACGCTTATCTTGGCTGCTATTGGCATTGGTCTTGGGATTCCCATTTCTTTCTTTTTTGCCGTGATCTTGAATGAGAAATTTCCATTGCGTGGATTGGTGCGCGGTATTTTAATTATTCCTTGGGTTATTCCCGGTTCAGTACAAGGTCTTTTGTGGAGCAGAATTTTTGACTCGCACTATGGCGCCTTGAACGGAATCTTAATCCAATTAGGTGTCATTCAGGAGCCTGTGACCTGGTTACTCAACCCAGCCCGGGCTTTGTTCCTCATCGCTTTTGCCAATTTGTGGGGAGCAGTTCCGATGATGACCCTTCTTTATCTGGCAGGGTTGCAAAGCATCCAAGAAGAGCTCTCTGATGCCTGTTATGTGGATGGTGCCAACTGGTGGGGATACATGCGGTACATCGTTGTTCCCCTGCTTTTACCCATTACATTGATAAATTTAGTATTACGTACTATTGATGCATTTACTATGTTCGACTTGGTCTATGTCCTAACCGGTGGTGGACCTGCGGGTGCTACTCAGGTAACCGGATATTACCTGTATCAAGCCGCATTTACCAAGCTAAATTATGGTTATGCTTCAGCTTTAGCTTGGCTTATTGCTATTACAGTAACCCTGCTAGCGATTTTCTATAGCCGCTTTACTTTGAAAGGGGAGACTGCATCATGAACATTTATTCTAGATATTCTCGTGGTTATCATGCGAAAAGGGCTTTCTCGAGCATTTTTCTGACTATTGCCATTATATTTTTGCTATTTTTCATCCTTATTCCGGTTGCCTGGTTGTTTATCAGTAGCATTTCTTCTTCAAAAGATTTGCTGCAGATGCCACCCAATTGGTTCCCACAACTGCCTGATTTCTCGCGCTACAAGCAATTGCTCTTTGGCTCAGCTGGGCAAAGCACCACATTGACAGATTTTACGCTCAAAGCTTTCCGTTACTCACTGCGCAATAGTCTGTTAATTGCTGGTTTTGTTACCCTCTTTGCACTTATTTTTGGTTCAATGGCTGGTTATGCTTTCGCGCGGATCGAGCTGCCTTTCGGAAACAAGCTGATCTATATTTTGTTGATTACTCAAATGATTCCTGTTGCTGTGCTGCTCATACCTCTATATATCATGATGACTAAACTTGGCATGCTTAATAAATTGTCTACTGTAATAGCTTTGTTGGTGTCAATTCATTTGCCGTTCACGATTTGGATGCTGCGAGGTTATTTTCAGACTTTGCCAGTAGAAATGGAAGAGGCAGCAATGGTAGATGGTGCCAACCGTTTTCAGGTAATCACTCAGGTGACATTGCCAGTTTCACTGCCAGGCCTTTTCTCTGCAGCAGCTTATGTATTCATGCAAAGTTGGAATGCTTTTATGATCCCACTAATATTTACCTCCAGTGATACAACTCGCTCGGTTACAGTGGCAATTGCCATGTTTGTTGGTCGCAATTACACCGATTACTCGTTGATGTGCGCGGCTGGTGTGTTAGCCAGTCTGCCGCCTGTAATCCTAGCTGTCTTTTTCCAGAAATATTTGCTTGCTGGGTTGACGGCTGGAGCTGTGAAAGGATAGTATTGAATATGCTTGTCACTCCCCAAAAAGATGGCAGCTTATTGATTGACGAACCTGAAAAAACAGCCGGTTTTGATCTGGGCAACCGTTCTCTGTTTGTTAAGACCAACGGCAATGGTGATCTCAATCTGATTTATTTTGCGCATGGATCCTATGCCGGAACCTGGAAATTAAATATTATCATTAATGATCATGTAATGAGTTTTTCGCAGGCACGCGCTATTGGACGTCTATGGCAACTTTACCATAAAGATACTTTCACCAATATCAAGACTTCGGTATTTTTGGAAGAAAAAATTGCTGCGGTCTTTGAAAGTATCGAGGTGGCTGCTGTTACGAAAGATCTGAATGTGGAAGTAATTATTTCCATAGACGTCAACCCTCCCACGGCTCCAAAAGGCTTTTTCAAACATCTAATCGCTGTTTATCTACCACGTATTCCAGCCTTTGCCCGGCTCTGGGGTAGGGGTATCGCTCGCTGGTTGCAAACGCCGGCACCTTGCTCTCTGCATTTACACGAGGATTCATTACTGACCGCTGAGGGGAAGGTTGGCTGGCAGTTTACCTCCAACCGAAAGCTCTCAGCGGTTTCCATTAACGGCAAACAGGCTAAAGTTAGCTATAAGTTCACAGTTCCGTCTGGAGAAATAGTTGACCTTAACCTTGTCCTGGCCGAGAAAGGAACAATAACAGCCACTGAAGCACTGAAGATACTGCCGACTGCTATGAAAAACGCAAACGATTATGCAGACTGGCTCAATAGCCAAATTACGATTGAAGATCCGCTGTTGCGTTCACTTTACGTAGCTGGGTTGAATACATCCCGATCCATGTTTAAAGAATTCCCAGATGGGTTCAAAGGGTTAGTGGCAGGCCCCGATTACGCTTACCCACCGCGCATTTATTATCGCGATAGCTACTGGACGGCTCAGGCGCTTTTGGATACCACGCCTGAATTGGTCCGCGAACATTTGCTCAATCTGGCTGCCGGAGTTCATCCTGATGGACAGTGCCCAAGTGGTATTTTTGCACCACACCTGCTTAAGGTTTGGCATGCCCCAGCAAATTGTGATGCAGATTGGCTACCTAATCACTTTGATTCTCCCTCTTTCTTTATCTTACTACTGAATGATTACTTGCAGAAGACCAGTGATTGGGAGATCCTAAATGTGATTCCACCACAGTTAAATCCGGGACTTAAGTGGCCTTTGCTTACAGTAGCCCAAAAAGCCGATGCGGCCATCGAATATCTAATAAGCTGTGATAGCGACGGTGATGGTTTGATAGAGAAACCTTACCTTCCTAACGACTGGGCGGATAATATTAAACGTTCCATTTGGGTGAGTTATGACCAAGGTTTGTATATTGCTGCCTTGAAAGCCTATGCAGGTTTGTGTGAACGATTGTATGATTCCGACAAATCCAAGCGATACACTGCTTTGGCAGAGAAAGCGCTGAACGCAATGTATCGAGATCTGTGGGATGATGATTTAGGTTACTTTGTCAATTATCGCCGCCCTGGTTTCGTCGAAAAGAATTTCTCTGTGGATACTCTAGTCGTATTGCATTTCCATGTGGTCGATGAAACACATGCGGTTCGTTTGGTCGAAGCAGCAAAACGGCTACTGCGTGCTAGTAATAATAATCAGCAGCCGTATGGAGATTATGGACTGCTGTGCGCTTATCCAGTCTATTCCAATCCAACAGATCTCTTTGATAAGTCAGCATACCCCTATTGTTATCACAATGGTGCAGATTGGCCATATTGGGATGGCATGTTTGCAGGTGTTTTGCTAGAACGTCGCGATCCATTGGCTCTAGATGTGCTCACCCGTTGGTGGGTCTATAGCCTGGAACAAGGTTGGCTCACGCCCGTAGAATATTATTCTCCACCTTTTCCGGCAGGTGGAATGTTGCAAGGTTGGAGCTCTATGCCAGCAGCCACCTTAAAGCGTTATTTATCTGTAGTAAAGGAATATTTGAATGAAACTGCCCAACAATAAAACAAATATTTGCTTGGATAAAATCAAGATTAAAAATACTTCTGCTACAGGGATTGAATTATGTGGGCCTAATAGCGAATTTTTTGCGGTATCTGTTCTAGAAAATGATCTTATCCGAGTGCGTTTTTACCCACAAGGTCATCCTCGTCTGAACCGTACTTGGCTGGTGCTTGGCAAGAATGAAGAAATGCCACTCGAAGGACGATACCGTGATGACTTATCACCTTTCTCCAAGCCCAATTTTAGTGTGCAACAAGATGAGAATAGTATCAGTCTGTCTACCATTTCATTGAGAGTGGGAATTGACTTGGCTTCATTCGGACTTTCTTGGCAAACTTCATCCGGTATTCCATTAGCACAGGATGCTAAAGCAAATGCCTATTGCTACGAAATTACTGGACAACAGATCATTCATGTGATGCATAACCAACCGGATGAACACTATTATGGTTTTGGTGAGGTCTCAGGCAAAATTAACAAAGCTGGTGGCCGTATATACCTCCGTAATACAGATAACCTCGGGTACAGCGCTAAGAAAGGTTTCCCGTTATACAAACATATTCCTTTTTATATCACTTTTCAGCCTAAAAGCGGGCAGGCTTTTGGTATTTTTTATGATAATCTAGCCACCACACTTTTTGATCTGAATAATCCTAATAACTGTCGCAGCTACATAGCTGAAGGAGGAGATATTGATTACTATTTTATCTACGGACCAACCATCCGAGAAGTAGTTATAAAATATGCACGGTTAACGGGTCGAATGCTGCTACCGCCGCGTTGGAGCCTTGGTTATCTGGCTTCAAGCATGAATTACACTGAGGCAAATGATGCTTGGGTACAGCTTGCCAAATTCATTGAAAAATGCAAACAATTCAAGATACCCTGTGATCTTTTCCACTTATCCTCAGGCTATACACTCGGCGAGGACGGAAAAAGATACGTCTTTACTTGGAACCGCAATAGGATTCCTGATCCAAAAGAGATGGTGGAAAACTTCCACAAAAATGGTATCCATCTGGCAGCCAATGTTAAACCTGCGTTGCTAACCAGTCACCCACGCTTTAATGAGGTCAAAAAACTCAAAGGCTTTATACGGACACCTGATGGCAGTGATTCTCAGCTCTTTAAATTTTGGGGGGGCACTGCTGCTGCATTAGATTTTACAAATCCGGTGGCGATTGACTGGTGGAGGAAGAATTTACAGGAGCAAATTCTGGATTATGGTATAGACAGTACCTGGAACGACAACAATGAATTCGAAGTCCCCAATGAGGATGCGCAGTGCGAAGGTTTTGGCAACCCGCTGCCAGTTGGGCTGGCACGCCCACTGCAAACACTGATGATGATTCGAGCTTCCTATGAACAACAGAGGGCAAACCGACCTAATGAACGGCCATTCCTCATATCGCGTGCCGGCGCACCAGGTATGCAGCGTTTTGTGCAAACTTGGTCAGGGGATAATAACACTTCTTGGCAAACCATGAAATACAACATTGCAATGGGCCTCAGTCTTAGTCTCTCGGGTGTTTCAAATACGGGGCATGATGTAGGGGGGTTTGTAGGCAAAAAACCATCGCCAGAGCTTTTCTTGCGTTGGGTGCAGAACAATATATTTCACCCACGCTTTACGATTCATTCATGGAAGGCATTTGGCGATGCCAATGAGCCCTGGATGTTTCCGGAGGTTTTTTCACTGGTACAAGAAGCCATTTATCTCCGTTACCGTTTGATTCCATACCTTTATAATCTTGTAGTAGAAGCTGCCGAAACTGGTTCTCCCATTATGCGCCCACTAGTTTACCAGTTTCCAGCTGATCCGAACTGTCTGGACGAATCCTTTGCTTATATGCTTGGAGATTATATATTAGTGGCTTCAGTAGTATCCCCTTTCACTAGGAAGCGTAAAGTTTATTTACCCGCTGGTTTGGGATGGACTGATTTTTACACTCAGAAACATTACAAAGGTGGTCAGACGATTATCGTACCTGCCCCACTGAAATATGTACCAATATTCATGGCAGATGGCGCCATGATCCCGATGGGTGAGGTGGTACATCCTTTTATTCATCCGAAAGATGACTTGCGTCAGATCTATGTATTCCCTGCTAAAGGAGATGCTTCTTCCTCGCTTTGTTTAAGAGAAGACGATGGCATTAGCTTAGCTTATCAGAATGGTGAGATCACCCAGGTAAGGGTTGATTTGCACAGCACACCACATGAACTCGATTTCTCTATTTGTTTCGACCCATATCATTATGTATTACCATATTCCGAACTGGAATTTATTTTACCCGTTGGAGAGGATAGAAAGGTATATCTAAATCGGCAAGAAGTCCATGGTGCAATTGTGGAAGGTCGCCTGCACTTTGTTGCTCCCGTGCCTGAATTCAAATGGTGAAAAAATGAAACACAATACTCCTAATCGCAATGAATATTACTTCTTGACAAATCCGGTCGTGCTGCCCGCTGCAATGATGATCTATGAAAGTGCAGCGGATCTACCATTGGTTTGCCCGCACGGGCATGTAGATCCGCGCTTGTTTAGCGAAGAGGACTATCATTTTAGTAATCCGGTTGAACTTATGGTGCAGTCTGACCATTATGTATTACGCATTCTGCACTCTCAGGGTGTTGCCTACGAAAGTTTAGGCATTCCTGTAAAGGGAAAGCTGGTTGAGCAGGATCCGTTAAAGATATGGCAGACCTTTGCTAATTATTATTATTGTTTTGCAGCCACACCTACCGGTGTTTGGATCGATGATATTTTGGTAAATGTATTTGGAATAGAGGAGAGGCTGAATGGCAAAAATGCTTCAGCCATTTATATGGCTATTCAAGAACAACTAGATGATCCTAATTTCACTCCGCGCAAATTATACCAGCGCTTTAACATTGCCGTACTCAGCACAACTGATTCACCAAGCGACAATCTTTCGTTACATAGACAGATCGCATCTTCCGGCTGGAAAGGAAACATTTTACCAACCTTCCGTGTAGATGCCATTTTGCAAATCGACCGGCCAGATTGGCGTCAGGAAATTGACAAACTCTCTATGGCGAGCGGAATTAATATCATGGATTTTCATTCGTATATCCAAGCCTTGGAGAATAGACGTGCCTGGTTCAAGCAAATGGGAGCTACTGCTACGGATATAGCGGTAGTAAACGCCGAAACATTGCTACTTTCAGTAAGGGAGATGGAGGAACTTTTTCAAAAGGGATTAAACGGCACAATATCTTTCGATGAAGCCAATCGTTTTGTCGCAGGGATGCTAGTCGAGCTAGCCCGCATGAGTGCGGAAGACGGTTTAGTGATGCAGATGCACGTGGGTAGCTATCGTAATCATGATATTGATTTATTTTCCAATAGCGGACCAGACTTAGGAGCAGATTTCCCGATACCTATAGAGTTTACCAGGCCGTTACAGCAACTCTTATGTCGTTTTGGGAATCATCCAAACTTCTCGCTGATTCTATTTACTTTGGATGAATCCGCTTATGCGCGTGAATTGGCCCCTCTTGCTAGTTATTATCCTGCTGTCAAACTAGGCGCACCTTGGTGGTTCAATGATAGTTTCAACGGAATACAGCGTTTTTTTGACCAGGTGATTGACATCTGCGGTCTTTATAATACGGTTGGATTTAATGATGATGCACGTAATTTCCTTACCATACCTGCCCGTCATAATCAATGGCGCCGAGCAAGCGCCAACTGGTTGGCGGGATTGTTGGTAAGGCATGTTATTGATGAAGAGGCTGCCCAATTTATGATGAAGGCGTTGTCTTGCGGTCTGGCTTTGAAGGCATACAAGCTAGAAGATTATGCACCGGAAAATGCGAGGATCACATGAAACGAAACGAGTTCATTAACTATTATGATTTCACTGGACGTATCGCTGTTGTCACTGGTGGGGCAGGGGTGTTATGCGCAGCCATGTGCCGTGCGCTTGCTGAGGCGGGTGCAAAAGTCGCTGTGTTGGATGTGCGTCTGGAAGCTGCCCAAACACTAGCTACTGAACTCGGCAATGAGGCAATTGGGATTGCCTGCAATGTACTGGACAGGGCTAGTGTAGAAGACGCTGCACGGCAAGTGATAGAAGCCTTTGGCCGTTTAGATATTCTCATCAATGGTGCAGGTGGCAACCGACCGCAAGCCACCACCAGTCCCGTACAGCCTTTCTTCGATCTGCCCGCTGATGCTCTTCGCTGGGTCTTTGACCTGAACCTGATGGGTGCGATATTGCCCAGCCAGGTCTTTGGCAAAATTATGGCGCAACAAAAAGAAGGCGTCATTTTGAACATATCTTCGATGAATGCCTTTCGTCCATTAACCCGCATCCCTGCTTATTCGGCGGCAAAAGCAGGCCTCAGTAACTTCACGCAATGGCTTGCTGTTCACCTGGCACAGGAATATTCCCCCAACATCCGTGTCAATGCCATCGCGCCAGGGTTTTTCATTGGTGACCAAAACCGCGATTTACTGTTGACTGATGATGGTTCACTAACGCCGCGTGGAGAACAAATCATCCGCCATACGCCACAAGCCCGCTTTGGCACTCCTGATGACCTACTTGGCGCGATGATGTGGCTCGTCTCGCCGGCATCCGCTTTTGTTACAGGGGTGGTTATTCCTGTGGACGGTGGGTTCTCGGCTTTTAGCGGAGTATGAGTAAGTACATGAATAGGTAGTACACATGCTTCTAGTCGAAATTACATCCCCGGAAGATCGAGTTATTACAAATGATGAAATACACAACGCCCTTAGCGTGCTAAAGGATCAATTTAAAAACCAGCGCGTGTTGGTTTTGATTCCAGACCATACACGCTCCTTGCCCCTGCCACTTTTGTTTCGGATGTTGGTTGAAATTTTGAACGACACGCGCCGACTCGATTTTATGGTAGCGCTTGGGACACACCCACCACTTTCAGAAGAAAGCTTAAACCGCCTGGTAGGCATAACAGCCGAAGAACGGAGAGAAAAATATGGCAACATTGGCCTGCTTAATCACGCATGGGATGACCCCTCTGCACTGTTTAGCCTGGGTATTATGGAGCAGGATGAAATTAAAGAAATTGCTGGAAATCGGTGGCACGTGTCCATGCCTGCACGTGTTGACATTCGCCTGAACAAAGCAATTTTAGAGTACGACCAATTGTTAATTCTCGGACCAACCTTCCCGCATGAAGTGGTGGGTTTTTCAGGCGGAGCCAAATATTTCTTTCCGGGCATCTCTGGCCCAGAGATGATTAATGCCACCCATTGGCTGGGCGCCCTGGCAGGCGTAGTTAATACGATTGGCATCAAGGATACACCCGTCCGCCAGATGATTCACGCTGCCGCCCGAAGGCTCACGAAACCCGTCACGCTTATCGCACTTACTGTGGAAGAGCATGACCCTTCGGCAGGCACAGGGCAGAGCCTGGTGGGAATATTTATCGGCGACCTTTACGAAGCCTGGAGCGCTGCCGCCGATTTTTCGGCGCAGAGGCATATTCGTTGGGTAGAAAAACCATTTCGGCGCGTCTTATCTGTGGCCCCGCCGATGTACGATGAATTGTGGACAGCAGCCAAAGCCATGTACAAACTCGAGCCTGCTATTGCTCTCGGTGGAGAAGTTGTAATTTATGCCCCTCATCTCGATACTGTCAGCCAAGTTCATGGCAAATACATCTATGAAGTTGGCTATCATATTCTTGATTATTTTCTGGCTGATTGGGAGCGCTTCAAGCATATCCCGCTGGGTGTACTGGCGCATTCCACCCACTTGCGCGGTTCGGGAGTGATGGAGAACGGGATCGAAAAACCGAACGTGCGCGTCACTCTGGCGAGTAAAATACCTGCCAAAGATTGCGCCCGTCTTAATCTTGGTTATCTTGACCCTGCGACAATACATGTGCAAGAATGGCAAGGCCGCGAGGATGAAGGTATTTTATATGTCCCCAAAGCAGGTGAGATATTGTATCGTTTGAGGTAGCTATGCTTGAATCCATTC
>Ga0078972_1012335_pt1 | contig 14753 bp, 8 predicted proteins | sample YelNatPaOPGAMG01_FD_67568 | JGI IMG/M metagenome (GOLD analysis project Ga0078972, IMG submission 67568) | Hot spring thermophilic microbial communities from Obsidian Pool, Yellowstone National Park, USA - OP-RAMG-01 (SPADES assembly) (version 2) | ecosystem: Environmental > Aquatic > Thermal... | reverse complement strand
TTACGCCCGCCCCAACCGCACCGTCTCCCGGCCAGAACTGTATTTCCTGGCCTACCAGGAATTGAACCAGATTCCGCGTATCTTAACCGATCCGGGCTACGAGGCTCCGGAAGACTATCGGAGCCGGCTGGACACCGCCCTCTGGCGGCTGCGTCAGGCCATCGAGCCCGACCCGGACGATCCGGTCCTGCTGCGCACGGCCCGTGGGCATGGAGTGCGGTTGGAGGTGCGCTGGTAAGGGAGATGAGAGGTTACTGCGAGATTCATGCTGTGGAAAAGCCAGTATTATAGAAACAAACGGCAGAATGCAAGCGAGTAGGATAAATATTTTGTCCGCGCGGTCTGTTTTATTTATAAGAGGGGGCAGAATGGCATGGTTATCTGCATTCCATGGGGCATTATCACCATGTGCGCCCCAGGAGAGCGGCGATAGTCCCGTTACGTCGGAGACCCTGAACTGGCTGCGGGAAGAAGCCGGCCTGCACTTTAACCCCTTCCAGGCACTGGATGCCGGAAGCGACCCGCATATCTCCTCTTACCTGGTTGACCATGAGGCCTTCCCCCTTCTATGGCAGGAGCGGCCGACTCTGCTCTTTGCTCCCCCCGGCGGGGGAAAGACTGCCTTCCGTGTCCGTTTGGCCGCTGCCTGCCGATCGGAGGTAGAGGGGAGGCGTTTCTTCCCCCTCACCCTGCTCCTGCCCGCCCCGGAAAGCAGGGACAGTTCGCGAACCGCCCATACAGACGAGGCGCGCTATTTCGAACTCCTCTCCCGCTCGGCCGCCGGGGAACTTCTCTTCCACCTGGCCTACCGCGCTTACTGGTTTCCCCAAATCGCTCGTCCCCTACAACGGGAACTGAAGACGATCCTGCTGGAGAACCTGCCCGCCCCTCTCGATTATTACCTGGACCAACTCGAGGAGGCCGGCTCTCTAACCCCCCTGGCCGAAGCCTTCGACCCGACCGCCCGAAATTTGCCCATCGAACCGCTGCCCGAAAGTCTGGCGGAGTTTGTCCGCACCATGCGCCGTCGGCGGAGAATCCGGCGACCACTTGCTTCCCCCCAGGAACGCTTCGAGCAAATCGTCGCGGTCCTCCTGGAACAGTTGGGTTTCGAGGCCATCTTCATCCTGGTGGACGGAGCCGATGCCTATGTCTCGCAGCCGGAAGAGGTCCTTTCCCTTTTGGAGCCGCTCCTGCGTCGAACCCCGGAGTGGGCCGGCCGGCGCATCTTTGCCAAGTACTTCCTTCCCCTTCCACTGCTCCCCCGGCTAGAGGAGAGGTTTCCCCACCTGACCGCGGAGATTCGCAGGGTTACTATTCAATGGACGGAGCGACTCCTGGCCCAGGTTTTGGAAGAGCGGCTGCGGGTGGCCAGCCGGGGTCTATTTACTTCCCTCCGGGGGATGGGAGGGCGCGACCTGCCGACGGACCCCGAAGCCTATCTGGCGGCCCGGGTTCATCCCCTTCTTCCCCGCGAGGTCGTTTATCTGGCCGGCCTGGTGCTGGACGAACACCTGCGGCGGGCGGGACCCTCCGGGTGGATCGAGCAGACCGACCTGGAAAGGGCCGTCGCCCGCTACCGAAAGGAAAAGGGGCTCAATGGAGCCTCCGTTCACCAGGGATAAGGGCGACTCGCGTGGCGAGAGAAATACCTGCCGGGGACGGGCCTTCCCCGGGAGTATTACCATAAGGAGAGGCGTATGAGCGATCCGGTCTTTGGCCGATATTCCCCCGACCTTTTCGTCTTTCGGCGGGAGGAGATCGAATTTGTCTGGGAGGCTGCGGACAGCCTGACAACAGGCCAGCCAACGAAGAAGGCGATTCGCTTCACCGGCCCCAAAGGCTCCGGAAAATCCTGGTTGCTCTGTGAGATTGCCCGCCGGCTTCGGGAAGAGTTCTCCAACATCGTGCTCCGACACCTGATCCTGGGAGAAGACCGACCCTGCGAGGAGCCTTTCTATTTGCCATCCTCCCAAATCCGGAGCCGGCCCGACTCCTGGAACGCTTTTACCTGGGATATTCTTGCCTACCTGGCTGAACCGCTGGAACTCCCCCTGCCGGCCCCGATCGACGAAGCCAGCAGACGTCTGGCGGAGCAGTATGCCCGTTCCGGCAAGCCCCTGGTTCTTCTGGTGGACGGGGTGGACGAACTGCCCCTGGAATTTGCCCTGAACTACCTGGAGAGGTATGTCCTGGCCCCCCTCCTGGGACAGGCCAATGCCCTGGTGGTTCTGGGAGGGCGCCTGCCCAAATCGACGGAGACATGGAACTCACTCCCCCTGAGGGGCGCCGAGGAGAAGCCACTGTCTCCCTTTGGACCTCATGAGGCTGAAGAGCAGTTCCGAAGGCGGAAGGTTTCTCCCCCCATTTCCGCCAGCGGCATTGTGCAGCGGGGCGGCGGCTATCCCCTGGCCAACCTCCTCCTGGCGGAGGAACTCGGGGCCGGTAAACTGTGGGGGGAAGCCCTCCGGGCGGTGGCCGATCTTTATCTCCAGGATGTTCCCCCGCCGATACGGCCGGATTTTCAGACCCTCTGCGTGCTGGCCGGCTTCAAGGTGGAGGAGATGATGGAACTCCTGGGAAAGCCCGCGCTGGACTGCCGCCGCCGACTGAACGAACTCGTGGCCACGCGGCTCGTCCGCTGGGAGGGCCAGGGAAGGGACATCGAGATGATGCCTGGAGAGAAATTGCGCGTGGAGTATGAATACGTGATGGACGAGGCCGTGCGCCGGGTGCTGGAAGAAGACCTCTCTGAAAACGAGCAGAGCCGTTGGGAAAGCCTGCATGGCGCCGCATCCGCCCTGTACGAGCAGTGGGCAAAGGCTTATCCGGGGAATGCGCGCTGGCAAGAGCGGCGAGACTATCATGCCCGGAGATGCGGGTCACAGCCGGCCCCGTGAGGCCAAGGAGGAAAGACCATGGAACAAGAGGGTGCCCTTTACTATGCCGGCGTCTGGATGACCCCCCAGGTGGTGAACCGGGAGGACATCCTGGAGAAAATCGACCAGGCCATCCAGGGGACGGGCCGGCAGGTCTTTTACCTCATCGGGCCCGGGGGCATCGGCAAGACCTACCTCCTGCGGGAGGTGTTGAAGAGGGCCCGGCCCGGCGGGGAGTGGCACCGCCCCGACCTCCTGGCGATGAACGACGTCGTGGATTTCTACCACACCGCCACTCACACGCCCCTCGGCTTCACCCAAACTCTGGCCAGGGCGTTGGAGGAGGCGGCCGGCCGGGACCTTTTCCCCAACTATGATAAGAAATACCAGGACTGGGAGGCGAAAAGGTTCGACATCGCCGGTATGCTCCGGGAACTGAGCACCCTGCGCGAAGGAGTGCTGGACACTTTCCTCCAGGACCTGAACAAACTGGCCGGGGAACGCCGGCTCGTCCTGGCCCTGGATACGGCCGAGCGGCTGGTGTACGGGATCGATCCGATTCAGGAACGGCTGGGCTGGGAGCCGGAAAAGGTCGAGGTCCTGCCCTGGCTTTTGGAAACCTTCCTCCCACAACTGGAAAACGCCGTCGTCCTCCTGGCCGGCCGGCCCTCCCCACTCCTGGAGCAGGACCTGGAGCGCGCCCTGCCGGACGGCCTGACCCGGGAGGAACTCGGCCCGTTCGACGCTACAGAGACGGCGGCCTATTTCGACGCCGTGGCCCGGACCGCCCGCGAGCAGGCGGAGCAATACCGGCAGAAGGGGCAGGAGGAGCCGGCCGCCTGGCTGGAGCGTCTCGCCGGCCGGGTGGAGGGGATTCCGCCCGAGGTCCGGAAGGTGGCCTGGCGCTATACGGAGGGCCGGCCCATCCTCCTGGCGCTCCTGGTGGACTATTTGAGCAACTCCGATCAACTACACCCGCGACTTCTGGATTCGCCGGAGGAGGTCGAGAAGCGGTCGGAAGAAGAACTCCGAACGATTCGGGAGGAGGTCGAACGCGACCTGGTGCGCTTCTGGCAGGAGGCCGGGCGGGAGGCCGATGCGGTCATCGAGACCCTGGCCTGGGCCCGCCGGGGGTTGGATGCCGGCCTCCTGGCCCGTATGCTCGGGGTGGGGGAGGAGGAAGCCCGAAAACTCCTGGAACAGGTGCGCAACCTGGCCCTGGTCAAGGTGCGGCCGGCCGACGACCGCTTCTTCCTGCACGACGAGATGTACGAACTCCTGGAGCGCCACCTCCTCTCCGGCCTTCCGGAAGCCCGTCGCGGAAGGATCTACCAGACCATCCTCGAGGAATATAAGGAGCGCATCCCTGCTTGGCGGAAACGGGTTGAGGAACTCTGGACACCTCGCCGAGGGGGAACGCCCGTGTGGGAGGACGGCCGGGTGGAGGTTCGGGCCCCCGACTCTCTCCAAGAACTGGCCCAGGCCATCGACCGCCTCTATAACCTGATGGCCGAGGAGGTCTACTACCGCCTGCGGAGCGACCCGGTGGAGGGATTCCGGATCTGGCAACTCTACACGAAGGAGGCCTTTTGGGTTGCTGAAGAAGGCCTGGATCACCTCCTGCGCAGCGAGATGCTCCTCTTCCTGCAGGAGCGGGAGAAGAAGCCGCTCGATGGCCTGCGCCGGGAAGAGGTCGCCGTGGCCATGGCCCTGCAACGGATGGAACGGTACAACCGCAAAAGCGACCCGCAGGCGGTGGAACTGGCCCGACAGGTGCGCGAGCGGTGCGCCGACCTCCTTCAGGCCGCCGGCCCGCTGGCCGCAATCCGCCTGGACATCGTGGAGGCGGAGGCGCTGGCTTACCTGGGCACCGACCTGGACCGGGCAGAGAGCCTCCTCCAAAACTCTATAGATCGGCTGAAGGAGTTTTCTTCCCAGGACCCGGCGGAAGGACGGTGGCGTTCTGTTTACCTGGCCGAGGCCCGGAACGACCTGGGCTACCTTCACCGCCTTCGGGGACACTTTCATCGGGCGGAGGCTTCCTACAAGGAAGCCTTGGCACTATGGCGGAGGCTGGAAGATGAGGAGGAAGATGGACTGCGCCGGCTGGCCTTGCGCGCCCAACACGCCAACACAGTGAATAACCTCTCCTGGGCGTTGGCCGAACTGGGTCGCTTTCGCCAAGCCGTGACGCTTGGCATAGACGGTCTGGAGATGCGGTTATCCCTGGGCCCGCGGGCACCGGTAGCCTTTAGTTACAATACTCTAGGGAGCATCTTTCTCCGAGACGACAAACCCGAGAGGGGGAGAGAGTACTGCGAACGGGCCAGGAGCATTTTCCAGGCCTTGGAGCAACCTCGTGGAATCGGTTTGGCCGATATCGCCCTGGCCGAGGCGCTGCGGCGGATGAGCGACGTCCCCTTCCTTTACGCCCCCGAGGAAATTGCCGATCGTCTCCGCCAAGCAGCCATCTACGCCGATGATGCGGTGCACATCTTTGAGGAAATCGTCAAGGAGCATCCCCGATTAGTGGAGGCCCTCATTGAACGGGGCTGCGTCTACCGCTTCTGGGCCTGGCTACGCCCGCAGTATGAACCGGCCCCAGGTCAACCGGACCCGACTCTGGAGGAACTGTTCCAAAGGGCAGAGGCCGACCTCCGCCGGGCTATGGAGCTGGCGGAGGTCGATTTCCCCTTCCGCTATCTGGATGCCCACGTGAACCTGGCCTGGCTCTATTACTACGTCGCCCGCTCCGGCCTCGTCTCTTATAAGAAAGCCGAGAAGGAAGCACGGGATGCCATCGCCAAAGTGCCGGGAAAATACCGGCCGCAGGGAAAACTTCCTGATCCGAGCGACCCCGACCTTCCCGACCGCTTCTATTGGTTCCTGCTGGGGAAGGCTTACCTACTCCTGGGACAAATCGCCATGCAACGATTCGAGGAGAAAAAACTGAAGAAAGCCTTGTCCCAGGCCGGCCGCTTCTACACCCTGGCCCTGGCCTATGACGAACTCTACGCCCCCGACTTTCGGGACATCCGCCGGGCCATTCACCGCATCTACGGCCGCACCAGGCGCCGCAACCGGGAGGAACTGGACCTGATGTACAAAGGTATGCTGGAGGCGGTCGAAGAACTGAAATTGCCCCGTCCGACTCGGCTGGAACGGGAACTGGAAGAACAGGGCATCATCCTGAGGAGACACCCATGAGACGGGTTCGTCTTTTTGCCCCGGAGGATGTGGCCAGGTTGCAGGAGGCCATCGACGGCGTCTGCGCCGAGGGGAGGATGGCCACGCCCCGTTTCCAGCCCACGCCGGCCTGGCGGCACGCCCTGGAACTTCCAGACTGCCCCTGCCATCTCCTCCTGGTCGCCGAGGAGGCCGGGCAGATTCTCGGCTGGTGCCGCCTCTTTCCCGTTCCGGGAGATGGAGGCCGGCCGGCCCTGGAACTGGGCATCGGGGTGCGGGCGGAACGGCGGCGGCAGGGCATGGGCCGGGCGCTCCTGACCGAGGCGCTGCGCTGGGCCGGCCGCCAGGGCCTTCCAGTGGTTCTGGAGACCCGCCGGGATAACCTCCCGGCCCGCCGCCTCTTCGAGCGGTGCGGCTTCCGGCCGGTTGGGGAAGAGGGAGACCGGCTGAAAATGTATCTGCCCGTCCAGGAGGAAAGCCGATGATTTCCGGGGAAATTCTCTGGTTGGTTGCCTCGGAGCAGGAACAGGACTGCGCCTGTTCGGAAACGGCCCTCATCTCCCCGGCCGGCCCGATGGAGGGGGATTGCGCCTGCGCCCCGGCCTGTGCCGGCAAGGCGGCCCCGGCTGCGGCCGGCCGAACCTTTCAGCGCGCTCCCCTCCTCTACCAGACCGCCCTCCCTGCCGGCCACGCCCTCGTCCTCCCCGCCTCTTCCCCCGTGGGGCCGGTGGTCCTCGGCCCGGCGGCCCAGGAGGCCCTGGTCTCCTTTGCCCGGCCCCGCCCCCTGGCCGGGGACCTTCCCCGGCGGCTGGCCGAGGTGGGATTGCTTGTCCCTCTGGAGGAGATCCGGCCTGTTCCCGCCCCTGCCCCGGCGGAAGATACCCTCACCGTCTGGCTGCACCTCACCTCGGCCTGCAACCTGCGCTGCGGCTATTGCTACGTATCCCAGGCCGCAGGGGCCATGGACCCGGCCACCGGGAAGGCCGCCCTGGAAGCCGCCTTCCGCGCCGCCGCCCGGCACAACTTTCGGGCGGTCAAGGTCAAGTACGCCGGCGGAGAGCCCACGCTGGCCTTTGCCCTGGTGCGCTCTCTCCACAGGCAGGCCGGCCGGCTGGCCCGGCGCTACGGCCTGGAGGTGCGCGAGACGCTCCTCACCAACGGCGTCGCCCTCGCCGGGGACGTCCTCGATTGGGTGGCCGCCGGCGGGCTGCGCCTGGCCGTCTCCCTGGATCCTTCCCGCCGGGTGCACGACGGCCGCCGCCTTTCCCCGGACGGGAACGGCACCTTTGAGCGCATCTGCCGCAACATCGAGCGGGCCGTCGCGCGCGGGGTGCGCCCCCTCCTCTCCATCACCCTGTGCGGCGAGGAAGGGGAGGAGGAGGCCGAGGCGGTTGCCCTGGCGCTGGAACTGGACCTGCCCTTCCACCTCAACTTCGTCCGGCCGGCCGACGGCCGGGTCCCGGCGGCCAGGCTCGAACGGCTGATCGCCGCCGTCCGGGCCGCCTTCGCCCGCATCGAGGCCCGCCCGCCCCGCTATAGCCTCTTGGGCATCCTGGACCGGGCCGACTTCTCCCGGCCGCGCCGCCACCCCTGCGCGGCCGGCCGCGCCTACCTGGTGGTGGATACGGCCGGCCGCCTGAGCCCCTGCCAGATGGAGATGGGCCGGCCGGTGGGCGACCTCTCGCTTGCGGACCCGCTGGCCGCCCTGAGCGCATTCCCCAACCCGGCGGTGGAGGAACGGGCCGGCTGCGCCGCCTGCCCCTGGCGCGAGGCCTGCGCCGGCGGTTGCCCCTGGCTGGCCCGGAGGTCCTCCGGCCGGCCCGACACCCCCTCTCCCTATTGCCCCGCCTACCGCACCCTCTACCCGGAACTCTTGCGCCTGGAGGGCCTGCGCCTCCTGAGACAGGCCGGCTGCTGATTTTCTCCTTCCCCCCTTGGCCGTGGTCTCAGGACCACGGCCTTTTCTTTCGAAATACACCCGTCGGCGGAGAGCAGGACAGACTCCCCGCTCTCTGCTTCCTGCTCTCTGCTCTCTGCTCCCTGCTCTCATATCCACCACGTCCGAAGTGTCCCCGGCAAAAGCCTGGGCCGGCAACACCCCAAAGGATCGAGGCACAGGTATCAGGAGAAACCAGATGGAGAGATAATGGTAAGGAAAAACGGCGGGAAAAACCAAGAATGTGCGAGGCCATGGCCGCGAGGGGACTATATACTGAGGTTAGAGTAAACGGCCATCGTCAATGGAGAGGGATGGCCGAGGAGGAAACGATGGAAACCATGTTCATGGGCAACGGTTGGCCAGTCGTGGCCGGCTTCATCCTCGGGGTCGCACTGGTGCTTGCCCTGCTCACTTACGCCAGTTCCCGTTACTCCCGCGACGGCGTGGTCCTTTTTAGCGCCCTTACGACCGGTCTCCTGGCCCTGGCGGTCTACCTGTTCTTCAAGGGTTTTCTCTGGCCCTGAGCGATGGCGGCTTTTTTCGAGGAGGAGGATAGCGATGTGCACACGAATCCACCCACCCCACGTCCCGCCGGCCGTCCCGTGCTGGCGCCTCTATCTCATCATCCTGGCCCGGATGGCCTGCTAGCGGGGGAAATGGACCAAGACGGGGGTGGAAGTCTTCAGACGCCGGAGAGACAGGCCCGGCCCTGGAGGGAACTCCCTCCCCAAAATCCACCCCCGACGGTCGGAACACCAACAACTGAATACCCGGTGTGAGGAGAGGCTCCAGGCGGGCCCCTCCTCGATGTCCGGGAAGGAAACAGCCGGCCTCTTTGCGGCCGGCCCTGGTGGAGATGGGGGGAATCGAACCCCCGTCCAGAGAGTTCACTACCGGGCGTCTACGAGCCTAGTCGGCTCTTTCCTTCTGCACCGAGAGGACCCCAACCGACCGGGTTCCCCTCGGCCGGCCGGCTCCGTCTTTTCCCGTCCTCAGCCGGCGTTCGGGACAGGAGCACCCCGGCTTGGCCACGCCCTTGCCGAACCCACCGGGGCGAGGTCCGGAAGGACGCGCCGCCCGTTCTTTAGGCGGCGAGCGCTACAGGAGCGCGCTGAAAGGTGTTGCCACTTATTGGCATCGCCCGTTTTTACGGGGTCAGGCGCCCCGGCTCGCAGCCCGGCCCGTTCCCTCCCTGTCGAAACCGTTGCATCCCCGCGTTTTTATTATACCAGACTTGCGCTAAAAGTCAAGTGCCGTTTCTTGACAAAGGGGAAAGGGCAGGCTAAAATGAAATCGAAAAAGGGCAACACGATACGACTATGGGCCGGGATGGCCGGCAACCACATCAGGAGGCAGAACTGGCCCGGGAAGGTCTGCCCAAAGCCAGGAGGAGGTGATGCCACCGAGCGATTGATTGAAGGTGCTCCGCCGGATGTTTTTGCTGTATCAGGAGGTGTTCCCATGAGAATGCGCCCGTGGCGTCTCGTATCGGTCTGCCTCGTCCTGATCCTGGTCGCGGCCCTGGCCCCGAGCGTCTGGGCCGGCGCCCCCACCATCGACCTCCAAACCGATGCCAACCGGGACGGCATCCCCGATGCTCTGGCCGCCGAGGTGGACCGCGTTGCCCGCAGCCCGGACAAACTGGCGGCCATCGCCGAGTTGGTCAAGCGCCTCCCCTACGCCCCCGAAACCCGCGCCCTCCAGGAACGGGCCGCCCAACTGCAGGCCCGGCTGGCCCGGGCCCAGGACGACCAGGAAGCCCAACGGATTCTCGGCGAATTGCGCTCCCTGGGCGAACAGATGATGGCCGATCCCAATTACGCCCGAACGGTGCAAAGCCTGACCACGATGTTCTCCCCCTCCTCAGGCCGGCCGGCTCCGGCCGGAGGTAGCCCCAGCAGCGTTCGCTGGGGTGACCTCCGACGGGGCCACATCATGCTGGTTCGTTCCGGCCTCTGGGATTGGTTCATGTTCATCTACGCCATGTGGTACAGCCATGCCGGGAACTATGATGGAAACAGCCTGGTCTATGAGTCCAATACCGACGGCGTGCGCCTGAAGCCTCTGAGCAAATGGCAACAGCCCGGACAGTACATCGGCCTGGGCTATGACAACCAGCGCAGCGAAGCCGATGTTCAGGGCGCCCTGAACTGGGCCGAGGGCTTCTACGGCACCGACGGCCGCACCCCCTACAACTACTTCTACCCCGACAAATGGACCGACAGCCGCCTCTATTGCTCCCAACTGACCTGGAAGATTCACAACCACCTGGGCGTGAACCTGGATAGCAACGCCTGGCAATACCAGTTGTGGATCGCTGCCCGTTGGGGCTGGTGGGCCGTGTACGCCGTTTCCCTCCCCGCCGTCGCCCCGGACGAGGTCGGACTGGACGGTGACGTAACCATGTACTCGACCGGATGGAACTAACCTTCCGGTCAGGTCAACGCGCAGGACAGGCCCGGGCCCTGTCCTGCTTCCTTTTCGACGAGAAATCGATGCGAAACCTGGCGGTCCTGGGACTTTTTCTCCTGGTGGGGGCCTGCACTCGCCCTCCGGCGATCGCGCCGGCCTCCTGGCCTCCTCAGGTGGGCTATGTGCTCTCCGGACAGAACGTGGCCGGAGGCTTTTCCTCCAATGCCCTGACCATCTTCGATCTCGAACGCCTGACCGTCCTGCGCACCGTTCCCCTCCCTCATTCCTGGGCCAAAAATCTGGCCGTAGACCCAGAGGGCAACGTCTGGATCGGCTATTCCGGGGACATGCTCCGGAGCGATGACCGGGTTGAAGTCTATTCTCCCCGGGGAGAACTCCGGCAAACGCTTCACCCCTGCACCGACCCGGAGGCCGGAATCTCCTTCGCCGCCGGCCGGGCCTTTATCGCCTGCGCCGAAAACGGCCTGCGGGGACAGGTGGTCGTCATCAACCGGAAGACCTGGGCGGTGGAGAAAAGGATTGGGCTCCAGGTGCCCGATGCCCCCCTGGTGCTGGTCTCCAGCGCAGCCGACGAGACCGCCGTCCTGATCCTCGGCCTGACCAGCGGACCGGAGGAGGCCGCCTACAGCGTGCTGAACTGGATCGATCCCCAACAACTGACCCTGGTGGCCCAATACCCCCTGGGGAAAAATACCGATGTCTGGCGTATCCTGCCCGCCCAGGGAAAGTTCTACCTGCTCAACGTCGCCAGTTATCGTCAGGAGCGCGCCCGGGCCAACGACGTGTTGGTCGTCACCCCGGGACCGCCCCCGGAAATCACCCCCCTGGTCACCTGGCCGGCTCCCCTCTGGGGAGCCATCGCCGACGGCTTCCTCTACGCCTACCACAACCCCACCTGGAACAGCACCATCACCGATCCCCATCGCTGGCTTTCCCGCCTCGACCTTTCTTCCGGCCAGGTGCTCACCTGGACCCTGCCGGAGGGCTGGGATGCTGCCGACCTGGCCCTCTGGAACGACCAGGTAATTCTGGCCCATTGGGAATACTGGAGCGGCGACCGCCACGACGGCCTCTACCGCTTCGACCCCCAGAGCGGCCAACTCCACCCCATCCTTTCGATTCCCGACGCCTCCGCGGTCTGGGTCCCCCGTGAGACCTCCCCATGACCGGCGGATTCGATTAGCCACAGGAGGAAAAATGCCTTCCCCAACCCGACGGTATCAGCGGTTTCTGATCCTGCTTCTGCTTCTCTCCCTGGGCTTTCTGCCTCCCCTGGCCCGCCCGGGCAGCGCAGCGCCCGAGCCGGCCCACCCCATCCAGGAAGCCTCCCCGGCCGGCCCCTTCATCGGAGGGCCGGTCTATCCCTACGTCTGGAACGGCGACCTGCGCGACCTGCCGCAACTGGAGGAAACCGTTCCGCCGCCCCGGGAGGTGCCCCCACCCCGCTCCCCCGGCAAGGTGCCCACCACTCCCCCTTCCTGGAGCGACCCCGTGGCCCAGACCCGCCCGGGCCCCGGGAAAATGCCGGAACCCCTCATTCACTTCCCCGGCCTCAGCATGAACGAGGCCGGCGGCTGGCACCCGCCCGATACCAACGGCGACGTCGGCCCCAACCACTACATCCAGGTGGTGAACATCGCCATCGGCATCTTCGACAAGGCCACCGGCACCCCTATCGTCAAAATCTCCTACGACGACTTCTTCCAGGGGCCGCCCGGCTCCCCCTGCGATAACCAGAACCGGGGCGATGTGGTCGCCCTCTACGATTCCCTGGCCGACCGCTGGATCATCACCGACTTCTCCCTCCCCTCGGGAGAATCCCACGAGTGCATCGCCGTCTCCCAAAGCGGAGACCCGGTGAGCGGCGGCTGGTACTTCTACGACCTGGATACCCAGGCCCCCCAGGGCTCCTGGTGCGATTACCCCAAACTGGGCGTATGGCCCGACGCCTACTACCTCTCCTGCAACATGTTCGACCCCTGGATCGGAGCCAAGGTCTGGGCCCTGGACCGGGCGGCCATGTTGAACGGCCAGCCGATGAACTGGGTTTCCTTCAACGCCGGCACCCAGTACGCCAGCCTCCTGCCTTCCAACATGAAGGGAAGCCCACCGCCGGCCGGCTCGCCCAATTACTTCCTGTCCTTCGATTTCCCCAACATCCTGCACCTCTGGGAATTTCACGTGGACTGGGCCAACCCGGGCAACTCCACCTTCACCGGACCGGTGGACCTCACCGTGGCCGATGCCGGCTACATCGGGGAGATCCCCCAGCCTCCGCCGGGCGGGACGCTCGACAGCCTGGGCGACCGCCTCATGTTTTCCCTCCATTACCGCAACCGGGGGACCTACGAATCGCTCTGGGTGAACCATACCGTCCTGAGCAATGGGGTGGCCGGCGTGCGCTGGTACGAAATTCGCGACCCCGGCGGTACCCCTTTTGTCTACCAGCAGGGCACCTTCCAGCCGGACCAGCACTACCGCTGGATGGGCAGCGTGGCCACCGACCAGGACGGCAACATGGCCGTCGGCTATAGCATCGCCAGCACCTCCATGTACCCCTCGATTCGCTACGCCGGCCGGCTGAACGGCGAAATCCCCGGCCTCCTCCTCCAGGGAGAGGCCCTCATGATTCAGGGCGGCGGCTCCCAGACCGGCTACGCCTCCGACCGTTGGGGCGACTACAGCCTGATGACCGTGGACCCCACCGACGATTGCACCTTCTGGTATACCCAGGAGTATATGGAAGCCACCGGCAACGCCTGGAGCACCCGCATCGGCGCCTTCCGCTTCCCCTCCTGCGGCCAGCCCAAGGGGTGGATCGAGGGCATCGTCTATAACGCCGACACCCTGGAACCCGTCCCCGGCGCTTCGGTGATCGCCGCCGGCCCGGCCATGACCATGACCGTGGAGAGCGACGACAACGGCCATTACCTCCTGCCCCTCCTGGGCGGCACCTACACCCTCACCGCCGGCCCCCTCCCTCCCGCCTACCCCACGCCGACCGTCGTCCCCGGGGTCACCGTCACCGTCGGCACCACCCATACGGTGAACATTCCCCTCATCCCCATGCCCTACCTGGCGGCCGGCCCCACCGGGGTGGACGACCACGTCCCCGGCGGTAACGGCAACGGCTACCCCGAGCCCGGAGAGACCGGCCTGCTCCTGGATGTCGCCATCTCCAACACCGGGGCCACCACCGCCACCGGCGTCTCCGTCCACCTGGTTTCCCTCTCCCCCGGCCTCTCCATCGAGACCGCCGACGCTTCCTACCCGGACATCGGGCCCGGAGGCGCCGGGACGAACCTCACCCCCTTCGTCTTCTCCATCGCCCCCACCGTCCCCTGCGGGGCCCGCCTCGATTTCCTCCTGCTCGCCGCCGCCGACCAGGGCACCTTCACCGGCACCTTCTACCTGGAGGCCAAAGTCCCGCTGCCCATCGCCCATGCCTTCAGCGACGATATGGAGAGCGGCCCCGGCAACTGGACGACCGGCGGTACGAACAACCGCTGGCAGATCACCACCGAACAGGCCCACAGCCCCTCCCACGCCTGGTCCGACAGCCCCTACGGGGACTATGGGAACTCGACCAATGCCTGGCTGCGCTCCCCCATCCTGAACCTGAGCCAGGCAACCGGCCTGGTGCTGACGTTCTGGCATGCCTACGACCTGGAACCGGGCTGGGACTATGGGTACGTCGAATACTCCACCGACGGCGGCGTAACCTGGCAGCCCTTCCCCGAAAATTATACCGGCTACGATCGCCCCTGGGAACAGCGGATGTTGGATGCCTCCGTCCTCGACGGACGAAGCAACGCCGCCTTCCGCTTCCGCATCCAATCGGACTGGAGCGTGACCGCCGACGGCTGGTACATCGACGACGTGGACCTCTACTACCAGCCCTTCGAATGCACCTACCCGGTCGAGCCGCCGGGCGTTCCGGTGCTCCTCTTCCCGCCGGACGGCACCGTAACCACCACCCACGCCCTCACCTTCACCTGGCAGGCCGGCCCCGGCCCTGCCCCGGAGGGCTATAACCTGGAACTGGACGGGGCCCTCTACACCACCTCCCAGCCCTTCTCCGCCACCGTTCTCCCTGCCGGATGGCACACCTGGCGGGTGCGTGCCTTCAACCTGGCCGGCTACTCCCCCTTCACCGACCCCTGGACCGTGGAGGTTGTGGAGGCCCCGGGTGTTCCGGTGCTCCTCTTCCCGCCGGACGGCACCGTAACCACCACCCACGCCCTCACCTTCACCTGGCAACCCGGCCCCGGCTCCGCCCCGGAGGGCTACAACCTGGAACTGGACGGGGCCCTCTA
>Ga0078972_1012333_pt1 | contig 14754 bp, 10 predicted proteins | sample YelNatPaOPGAMG01_FD_67568 | JGI IMG/M metagenome (GOLD analysis project Ga0078972, IMG submission 67568) | Hot spring thermophilic microbial communities from Obsidian Pool, Yellowstone National Park, USA - OP-RAMG-01 (SPADES assembly) (version 2) | ecosystem: Environmental > Aquatic > Thermal... | reverse complement strand
ATGACTTGCATTGATCAGGACATTTGTTGCACTTATCTTCATCTCATTATGCAGTTGCGAACGCACATTTGATAGATAGTCGTTCCTAATTGAGCCAATCTCAGCTATTGCAACAGCATCTACGGTAATGATCACCACCGTAGTGCTGTCATCTGTCAGAACCAATGCTTTAACGTATAATGGTGGGTTGCAAGGTCCTGCATCTGTATTGGTTATGTCCACTTTTGCCACACCGGCCCTGATCTGTCTTGACGTACTTGATTTCTTTGCCATATTTCTACAACCTCTTGATCATGTACTTTAGTCAATGTTGGCGATATATATGTCATTGTCAACCAAGCAGGGGAACAGGCGCGTAAGGTGGTACCTTGTTGAGGCTGCGCAGAAGGCAGCGATGCACGATCCTAAGCTAAGGCCATGCTTCGAAAGGATGTGAGGAAAAGGATTTCAACAAGATTATCATTTCCGAAACAGAAATCTCCTCACTAAAACATAGAATGGTTCCACAGCTTTATCCTTGAACTGATTAAGTTTTACCTCTCTGTCATAATAATTCACCATATGCTCAGATAGAATATCGAGAAAAGTTCAATGGAGAAAAAGCATAAGAGGATAAGCAATATCATATCGAGATGATTCGTAAGCAGAAAGGAACTGAGAAATGGCGTACGTCTTTAATAGAACCTATTCTAGGTGAATCTTCTAAATTCCATCTCAGCTAACCCACTGACCTTAAGTCTCGACTTGACATCTCCATTTATAATAGAGCCCTTGATTGTTCTCATCACCTCAGCTCCTATTTCGATTGTCTTATCGATATCCTTATCACTATGTGAGAAGCATATGTATGCTGGTCCACCTCTCCTGTAGAGTATTCCTCTTTTAGCATTCTCCTGAAGCCACAGCGTCATGAGATCATCTGCCAGCTCTGGACCATCAACATTAAACCTAAACATTGGCATAGGTGGGTATCCGCCCCACTCCATTGGTAATTCGATCTCAGAAGCAATCTTATTCATGGCATCCATGAGCTTCTGTCCCTGCTTCCACAGATATGCTTGGACCTTCTTCTCCTTGTATTCTTTAATTGCGGCAACCGATGCGGCCAGAGATAGGGCCTCACCACCATGCGTTATCGATATCAATAGATTGGTCATTCTCTCCATGTATCTCCTCTTGCCTACTACGGCGGACAGGGGCATGCCTGCCGCAACACCCTTCCCTATAACTGCGATGTCAGGTGTGATGTGAAAGAGCTCTTGAGCGCCTCCAAGCGCTAGCCTGAATCCAGTGACGATCTCATCGAAGATTAGAAGAGCGCCATGCCTCTCAGCCAGCTCTTTGACCTGTTGAAGATATGTCTCCTTTGGCATCTCCCAGTAACTTATAGGCTCCATTACTATGCATGCGAATTCACTTGGATGCTGCTCTAGAATTGCCTTCAAAGAGGCAGGGGAATCGAAATCGTTATAGTTGAACGAGTGCACGTAGTTCTTAAGAGCAGCCGGTATGCCATCGCCAGCTGGGGAAGGTGACATGCAGGCCCATGTGTCGTGCCAGCCATGATATCCGTAGGTAGCTACCTTATCGCGTCCAGTATATGCCCTGGCAACCCTTACCGCAGCCGATATAGCTTCGGCGCCGGTCTTGAAGAACCTGACCATTTCAGCGCAGGGTATTACTTCCGTAATGGCTTCAGCAGCCTCAACCTCTAATGGATGGAGAAGGCCGAAGATTATGCCTTTCTCAAGCTGCTTCCTGATAGCTTCATCGATTGCGGAGTAGCAGTAACCCAGCGTAAGGGGGCCGAGCGCAAGTACGTAATCTATGTACTCATTACCATCGATATCCCAAACGTGGCTACCCTTTCCTCTGTCAACATAGATCGGATATGCACCAGGAGCGAAAGCTGAAGGCCTTTTGCTTGAAGTCTGAGAGCCTCCAGGTATGAACTTGATGGCTTTTTCAAAGAGATTAATGGATCTCTCAAAGCGAATAAACTTCGGCATAATAATTTAGGCAGTTATAATGTTTAATAAAAATTTCCTCGTTTGGTAAGTTAAAATTATTACCTGATTTTTGAATGAAATGAAGAACTTGAGCACCAGTACCAAACTATCTATGAATATGGTTATGGCATATTTGGCTTGGTCTCCTGTTACACAGCGCGGACCAAAAGCACATTAATACCTTTCATGCTACTGGGGCAAGGTGAGAGCTTTCTGCTTTCCCACCTTGCGATTCTGTTGCAAGCTGCCAATAACTGACGAGAATAGTTAAAAGGTAGAAAGGGATTCCAACCGCGGTATTCAACTATGCCATATAGGTCGGTTAAGATAGTTAACCCGATCGATGGTGCAATCCTGAATAGGCATGACGGCAAGCAGAATTCGAGTGGGCTGGAAATAGAAGTCAGGGGCATTGCTCCATGGAAATCGAAGGTTACGGTCAACGATGTAGAGGCAGATGTTGCAAGGGATGGTTGCTGGTCCTACGATAGATTCTCGTGCAACATTGTACTTAAGGAAAGGGAGAATAAAATAGTTGCTCGCGCTGAGAGTGGTGGAAAGGTAAGCACCGATACCATTACAGTTCTATGGGACAAGAACTCGGTCAAGCGGTATCGCCTGTCTACTGATGACAATATCCTCTTCCTGAAGGACCTTGCAGTGAATGCATCAAAGTATCGCTCGATCTTCGACAACGAATACCTAGGATTCTGGAGGCGAATGCATGATGCTTACGGGACGAAGGTACAGTTCAACATCTACTATCAAACAGATACAATAACGTATGGAGCAGCAGACTTCAATCTCTCAAAGATGCCTGAAAAGTATAAGCCCGAATGGCAGGAAAATGCTGATTGGATAAGACTTACTTTTCATGCGCTTCAGAACGAACCTCCGAACCCATACATCAGGGCCTCCTATCAGGAGATCTACCATGACTTCTGGTTGGTAACAAGGGAGATTGAGCGTTTCGCTGGAAAGGAGCTGCTCAGCCCTTTCACAACCATACACTGGGGAGAAGTTACACTGGAAGGCTGCAAGGCCCTGCGGGACAGCGGCATAATTGGCCTAGTTGGCTACTTCGTTCAGGATCCTGACCTGGGAAAGCCAGTAGTTTCTTACTATCTTGACGATGAGAAGACCAAATACTTGGATGGTCATGACTACTGGAAGGATACAAAGAACGATATGATCTTCATCAAACATGATCTCGTCATCAATACTTTGGAGCCTAGCGACATTCCACAGTGTCTTGACTCGGTTGCCTCCAATCCACACAAATCTGAACTGATGGAGGTAATGATACATGAGCAGTATTTCCAACGTGGATCCCCTTGGTATGAACCTGATGTCGAGGAGAGGGTAATTACTACACTTGAATGGCTAAAGAAGAACGGTTACAAGCCGGTGTTCTATGAGGAGGGCTTTCTTGGTTCGCCTGAATGAACATTATTACAAGATTTATGGCATAGACAGTTATCTGCTTGTTCATATTGGTCAGGACCGCGATCGGGGCCAAGGCAGGAAATGCAGTTGGAAGGGCAGATCCATTGTGGGAACAGGTATTAACTCTCCATCCGAAGTCCGGGAACCATGGAAAATAGGCTCCGAGCATAACAGTGCCCTGATAAAATAGTCATAGAATTACACATCCCATTCCGTTTGGCTCCCCGTATGCAAGTCGCATGGATTCTTTTCGTTCATTTTCTTATGAGGATTCGAATTTGTCAGAAATCCACTGTTATCTTCTTACCCGTCCTTGAGGACTCGTATGCAGCCATCACAATCTTCTGATCCTTGATCGCCTCATACCCAGAATTTATCGGCTCCTTATCTTCTTTGATGCAATCGATCAAATGCTCAACCTCAGCCCTGTAGATGTTTATGGGTTCTGGGGTAATTACGTCCATTCTTACACCCATCGATTCTCTCCTCTGCATCGCTTCATAGCCTTTCTCTTCCCTCTGAGTGTAGATCCTCAACGTACCTCCCGAATCCTGTCCGATCGTCCCATCTGCTAAAATACATCCTTTAGTACCATATATTTCCAGCCTATTCTGTGATGCATCATCTGGGATGTTGTAGAAGTTATCCACCATGCCAAACGCCTTGTCCTTAAAATGTAGATTTACAACCGATGCATCTTCGACGGGATAGTTGAAGACAACTCTGTTGGTGAAGGCGAAAACCTCCTCAATCTCTCCAAGAAAAGCCCTGAGAAGATCTATGCAGTGTATGCCCATGTCCATTAGACAACCCCCGCCTCCCTGCAATGGATCCTGCCTCCATGCTCCTGGAATTTCCGGATACCAACAGGTGAGCTCAGCTCTGCCCATGACGGGGCGGCCAATCAGACCTCGCTTTATCGTCCTCAAAGCCTCCTGGTGGCAGGCATGGAACCTCATCATGAATCCAACTTGCAGCTTAACTCCATTCCTCCTGCACGATTCCACTACAGATTCGCACTCTTCTATCGTCAGTGCCAGGGGCTTTTCGCACAGCACATGCTTGCCGTGCTCAGCTGCAGAAATACATTGTTCAGCATGAAGATTATTTGGCGTAGCTATGTATACAGCATCGACCTCCGGATCCTCGAGGAGGCTTCCCTCTTTCGTATAGTATCTCTTGACACCATATTTCTTAGCTATCCTCTCTGCCGTAGCTTCACTACGGCTCATGACGGCAACCAATTTAGAATCCCTTGCTGGTAAAATTCCCTCTGGAATCGTTCTCCTGTCAGCTATCCCGCCGCAACCTATGACGCCCCACCGGATCAAATATGAATTCACCACCGACTTTGATAACGATCGTGCCTTACATGTATTAAAAACTACTTGTCCAAATCATTAGGAAAACAGGCAGAAGTGCATCTCTGGTTTGAGGCAATCTCTATTCGATCCAAGAGCTTGGAAATATTAGAATGATTTTTCAAAACGAGTTTGATTGAATAGCTTAAGTAAGTTTTTAATTATATTACGATGCACCAGTAATAGATTCGGTTTGAGGCTGCCTAAACAGATCGAAAAAGGCAGCGAATGAAAGTAATGCTCTTGGTCCAATGCTGAACCTGATAGCAGAGGAAAAGTCTTAAGGAGGAATATCATCTTAGTTCGATGCGAGTGCAAGCAAGATGCTTAAGGGTGAAAAACTGGCTATCGATGGAGGGGAGCCAACCATAAGAGAGCCTTTGCCAACTTGGCCTTGGTTTACGGAGGAAATCATACAGGCCGCTACAGAACCGCTGCGAACGGGTAAAGTCAACTACTGGACCGGCAAACTTGGGATGGAGTTCGAGAGGAAGTTTGCGGAGTGGAACGGCGCGAAATTCTGCGTGACGACCACAAACGGCACTAGCGCCTTGCATACTGCCATCGCAGCCCTTGGCATTGGCCCAGGGGATGAGGTCATAGTGCCCTCGTATACTTTTATCGCGACTTCCTTCTGTGTCGTTCAAGCCGGCGCCATTCCAGTTTTCGCCGACGTAAGAAGGCAGGATCATTGCATCGATCCAGAGGACGTAGAGAGGAAGATCACGAAGCGCACAAGGGCAATGATTCCAGTGCACCTGTATGGGAATGTTGCGGAAATGGACGATATAATGAAAGTTGCCAAGAGGCACGATCTATATGTTGTCGAGGATTGCGCTGAGGCTCATGGTGCGATATATAGAGGAAGGAAAGTCGGGACCATAGGGCATGTGGGATGCTTCAGCTTCTGCCAAAACAAGACCTTCACAACTGGTGGTGAGGGTGGCGCGATAGTTACGAATGACGAAGATCTCGCCTGGAGATGTCGCTCTTTCCGTGACCATGGATATGATGTTGAGACGCGCCTCTCGCTGTTAGAGGCTGAGGGAACTCTACCCTACATCCACATGAGAGTTGGATACAACTACAGGATGACTGAGATGCAGTCAGCCATAGGGTTGAAGGAACTGGAGAGGATCGATTCTTGGAATCTGCCAAGAAGAAGGCGAAATGGAGAGATTTTAATTGAAGAGCTTAAAAATTGCGAAGAGATCGCGCAACTTCCGATTCATACGAGTGAAAAGGTAAATGGATTCTATGTCTTTCCGATAGTATTGAATTTGGAAAAATTGAGTGTTGACAAGAAAACTATTGTAAAGGCGCTTACAGCAGAGGGTCTGCCTGTATGGAGAGAGTTCTGGCCACAATGTTACAAGGAAAAAGCGTACGTTCAACACAATGGCTTTGGCAAAGTCAAATTCCCATTCGAATCGAAGGAGTATACAGATCCTAAATCGGTACAGTATGACAAGGTTTACTGTCCAAATGCCGCTTGGCTGGAAGAAAGAACTTTCATAGTTCACTGCTATCCGACACTTGAGGAAGAGCACATAAGACTCATAGCGAGGGGAATCAAGAAAGTTCTAAATCATTTCAAGAAATGAATCGATAATTTGATCAGCTTCTGCATAGTTCCAGAGCATCTCTATGCCCAGTTAGGCTTTTGGACGCTTCATAAGGTTTAATGAAGAATAACAGAATTCCGGATTCCTTTCTCTGAATTTATGGGGCTTTTGTAGTCGTGTCCTATAAATCACTGCTTCCATGGATACAACAATACCTTGCCGCACCGCCCCGTAAGCTGCAGCTCCCAAGCGTCACGCACTTCGCTTAATGAGAAGCTGTGCGTGATCATCTTGTCGATCTTTTCTCCAGAGTTTTTGATGAGCTTCATCATCCTTGGAGCGGCGCCCAGGTTCCAGTGCCAAACTCCATGCACGCTCAAGCCCTTGCTGATGAAGTCGCTCACTCCATTTACCGTGAAGTCGCCTGAGCCTCCGACGATCGATACCTGCCCCTTCCTGCGCGTTGCCTTGATGCAAAAAGCTGCAGCTTCTCCTGTTCCAGAGCACTCTATGGCTTTGTCCACTCCTTGACCATTCGTCAGTTCTAGCACATGTTCTAACGCCTCCCCATTGGGATCCAGAACATCCTCGGCGCCAAGCTCTTTGGCGAGCCTTGCGCGATAGGGGTTCCCTTCGACGCCGATCACCCTTGCTCCTCGGTACCGCGCGTTGATGACCCCTCCCAATCCCACTGGACCTAGACCTGTGATTAGAACTGTGTCAAAAGCGCCAACCTTCATGAGTTCAGAAGCCCCGAATGTAGGTCCAAAGCCGCAGCAAGCCATGCTTGCATGTTCGTAGCTCATCCCATCGGGGATGGGCAGCAAAAGCCAGTCCTGCTTGACGACGAACTGGGCGTACGTATCCGTACCCCACTCCGAACCTAAAATTTCCTTCATGTCCCTGTTTTTCTGGCAGTGTATGTAATTTCCTGAAAGACACAAAGAGCATGTGCCACATGGATACTGGGGCATCACCACGACGCGCTGCCCCACCTCGACCGTTCCCTTCTGCGCTACCTCTTCCACCTCTCCTGCCGCCTCATGTCCCAATGGATGATACATTTTTCCAGTCTTGTAGGCCTTGTACTCTGTGCACATAGGAGCCACGTGAATCCGCACTACTACGAACTCGTCCACCGCCTTCGGTTCTGGCTTCTCTACAATTTCGCACTTGCGCTCGCCAGTTATCTGCACGACTTTCATTGCCTCTCAGCCAGCGCCCACCGTATTTAAGTGTCCGCTCATTTTCGAAATATTTCAATATGATTGGTTGCTATGAAAAAGCATCTGGCTACTTCCAACAGATTGCAAAACAAGACAAGGCTTTTAAGAATTCAAAGACGATAAAAACAGGAGTTGATTCAATGTCCAGAGAGATACCCGAACATGAGTTCAAAGCCAGAATTGTTCAAGTTCAGAAGGAACTGCAATCAAGGGACATGGATGCCCTGATCGTACATTCCAATGAAGCAGACTTCGCCAACGTGAGGTACCTTACTGACTACTGGCCAGCTTTCGAATCCGCCGGAGTCGTCGTACCTGCGGATGGCGAGGCGATACTGCTCATAGGCCCAGAGAGCGAAACGTACGCACGCGATCGAAGCAAGGTCAGGAAGATCATGAAACTTTTAGAATATCGCGAATCCGCGGAACCAGAATATCCAGGCATCCATATCGACTCATTCAAGGAAGTATTCGACGAAGCGCTGGGAGGAAGGAGGATAAGGCGGCTCGGAATAGGTGGATATGCCATCATGCCCTTGGTGGTTTATGATGCTCTTAAGGCAGCTCTGCCCGAAACGGAGATCGTGAGGGCCGACGACATCTTGAGGAACATGAGGTCGATAAAGAGCGAGAATGAGGTTGCCCTCCTGAAGGAGAGTTCGAAGATTGCCGAGAAGGCACTCGAAACGGTCCTAGAGAAGATAGAGCCAGGAATGACGGAGCTTCAGGTTGTCGGCATAGCAGAGGGAAAGATGTACGAAAACGGGGCCGAATATGAGGGGCATCCCCAGTATGTTCTTTCGGGAAGAAGCTCCACGCATGCTATATCCAGGCCAACCCACAAGAAGCTTAAGGAGGGGGAACTGGTACAGCTTGACATAGGAGCGAGGCTGGGAGGGTATTCCTCCAGTATTGGCAGGCCCGTTTGCCTGGGCAAGATGCCCTCGGAGATGAGGAAGCTCGTTGAAGCTGGACTCGAACTCCACTGGGAGACGAAGAACCTGATCAAGGAGGGCATTGTAGCGAAGAACGTCGTGCAATCATTCATGAAGTCAGCAGAGAGGATAGGTGTGAAGGAGAACGTCCTCTACGGTCCGTGCCATGGGATAGGCCTCATAGAGGTAGAGCCTCCCTGGATGGAGCTGACCTCCGACTATGTGTTAAAGAAGAACATGACATTCCAGGTCGATACCTTCCTGTACTCGAAAGAATATGGATTGAGGGTGGAGGATGGCATAGCTGTGACAACGAGGGGTGTAGACAGATTCTGCACCAGATGGGAAGAGGTAATAGAAATTTCTCGCTAGAGGAAGGCCCTATTATGAAGGGCGATATCCTCGCCATCCTTGGCTTTGACATGGAGACCGACATAGGCAGTTGGACCCCTTACTACAGGGGGATTGCTGAAGGAACGCCAAAGTTGCTGAATCTTTTGTCGAGGAAGAACGTCAAGGCAACTTTCTTTTTCACAGGGGAAGCAGCGAAGAACTACCCAAACGTCGTGAGGGAGGTTGCAGAAAAAGCTCACGAAGTCGGGTGCCACTCCCTCTACCACGAGACGGTTGGGGAAGAGCTGTTCCCGATACCGGGGATCAAGCCATTGCTGCAGGAGGAGGTCCCGCTCAGGTTGAAGAAGGCGACGGAATGGGTGCAGGAGGCGCTTGGAAGCAGAGTAATATCGTTCAGAGCCCCCAGGCTGTGGGGAAGCGCTGCCATGGTATCTGCCCTCGATGACTTGGGTTACGTGGCGGATGCCTCCTATCCACTATACTACTACGGGAAGCAGCTTACGCCATATCACCCAAGCAGCAGCGATTGGACAAAGGAAGGTGACCTGAAGATACTTGAGGTTCCAAACTTTGCTGACATGAGCATGGAGAGCAAGGACAAGTATGGAAGGGACAGGGACCAATGGCCGATATTCAGAACAGAAGGTGCTGGCAAGCTCATGTTCCATGTCAGAAATCATGTAAAATACGTGAGGGAGAGGAGGCTTCCCGTGGTCCTTTGCTTCTATTTCCATCCTTGGGAGTTCGTGGAGATGCCGAAGGGCCCGATCCGCGTCAGCCCCGAAGGAACGGTTCAGCCCGACGAGTACCTGATCAGGAACTGCGGCGACTACGCCTTGGCGCAGCTCGAAGATGTTATAGATGATCTCAAGTCGATGGGCGCTGCATTCATGACAGCTGGTGAGCTGGCCACGAGATGGGATTCGGAGTTCTCGCATAATTCCGTAAGCTAACTGAATGGCTAGTCTTTATATCCTTGCAAAAACCTGGAGATTCTGAAAATAGTTGACCGATAGGGACGTAATTCTGGAGAACAAGTACGTCAAGTATATCATCTCTTCCGATGGCTATAACAAATCTTTTGTTGACAAGGCGAGCAACCAAGACTACATCGACAAAGCGACATCCGCACCTTTCATGTGCTTGACAAAGGACGGCACAAGATATCCTTCATCCAAAGTTGAATTCGACGGCAAAGAGATGATCGTTTCGTTCGATCCGCTAAAGGCCAAGGCCAAACTCAAGGTCGAAATACTGGAGGACTACATGACCTTCGAGCTCCTATCAACAGGGGAGGTTTTTCCCGACGAGGTTACGTTGACCAACCTTAATCTGACGATCAGTGAAAACATAGGCAGGATCTTGAACATAGGATCGGATGGAAAGTTTGCCGCATGCGTGCTTGCCCTGAACCTCCAAACGCGCTCCTATGGCGCCTCCGATTCAAAAGCTATACTGATGGCCAAGTGCTACCCGAGGTATGGAATAATCGGTAGTAAGGTCGCTGTCATAGGCGTACCATCCAGTATGGTCAAGAAAACGATAAGGAACGTGCAATTGAATGAGGGACTTCCAAGCCCAACATTAGCAGGAGCCTGGGACAAAGATTCGCCAGAAGTTAAGAAGTCATATTTGTTTGTGACTTTATCTGAAAATAATGTAGACGAGGCGATAAAGTATGCGAAGGAGGGTGGCTTCAGCTACATTTTAGACATATGGGCGACACAGAATTACGGCCATTACACGCTTGATCCCAGGAGCTATCCACATGGCCTTGATGGGCAGAAGGAGATCGTTCGGAAGATACATGAGGCGGGATTAAAGGCTGGCCTTCATATTCTAACGACCTGCATCAGTAAGAATGACCCATACGTGGCACCTGTTCCTGACAAACGGCTAGCCAAAGATGGTTCATTCGTCCTGGCTGATGGCATAGACGAAACAAGCACCTTTGTTCCAACTGAGGAGCCCCCGAAGGATGTACCATTGGAGGAGGAGAAGACGTACTATGTCGGGGGAGGCTTGGATATACAGATAGATGACGAGATAATAACTTACGGGGGAGTTTCCCTTGAGCCCCCTTACGGATTCACGAGTTGCATTCGAGGAGCAAGGGGTACAAAGCCAGCAAAGCACGAAAAGGGAGCGGTTGTTTACCACCTTGCGCAGATGTTCGGTTGTTACTTGGTCGACGCTCATACCACACTTCTGGACGAGGTCACCAAACGAATAGCTGACATAATCAACGAATGCGGGTACGACATGATATACCTTGATGGAGCAGAATCCGCTTGTCTTCAAGGAGCGTGGTGGTATTACATACCAAAAGTCCAATTGGCATTCTATGAGAAATTCAAGAGGGAGGTTTTGATACAAGGAGCAAGCTACACGATCAGCATCTACAAAGGTCAGGGGTCTAAGTTAAAGGTTACGGACGAATACTTGGATCACTTCAACTGGCACATTTATTCTAGGGACGCTCAAACTGACCTCGTAGCGAGGGGAGTGAAGGGACATGTCGACAAGGTGAAATTGAAAGGGGTCGCGGAAACCCTCAGGAACCTTATGCCTGCCGAATTCGGCTGGTTTGGTATGCTCACGAAGGCACCTTCCTATCAGGCAACGCAGCCTGATGAAATAGAATACGTCTGCAACAAGTGCGTCGGTTACGACTCGGCCCTTTCCTTAGAGACGAGCATCGAGGCCTTGAGAGGAAACGGCTCGACGCCAGAGATACTTTCCATAATCAGGAATTACGAATATCTGAGGCTCAAGGGCTGTTTTTCAGAGTTGGAGAAGGAGAAACTGCGCCAGCCAGGTGCTGAATTTAGATTGACGAAGGGGATTGGGGGAAGATGGTTCCTCAGGCCGGTGAAGCATATTGAGAACTACGTAAGGAACGTTGATGGTACGAACAATGTGTGGACAGTGGATTGCGATCTAGGATCACCGTCATTCGAACTCAGGATAAGGTCGTTGGCCACGATGGCGGATTATGATGATGCCTGGAACATAACGCTAGTTGATTTCGAGAGCGAAAGGCCGCTCGAAGCTTCATCAACTGCAGCTGGAGTATCTTGTGAGTTTAAAACGACATCGGAAGAGGTGAAGGTCGGAAATTCAAGTGGGAAGCTGACCGCGAAGAGTTCCCTTAAGGACGATTCCGGCTGGTGCGAGTACATGAAGCGCGTGAACCTTGACTTGTCGGAGAACAGGGGGATCGGATTTTGGATATATGGAGATGGGAAGGGCGAGGTCCTGAACGTGCAGTTAGTCGGTGGAGATGGAGACATCAGGCGCGTTCTCGATCATTATGTGGAAGTAGACTTCAAAGGTTGGAGGTATCAAGAGATACCTGAACCTGAAGGCGAGAGGATTTTCAAATATTTCAAACACACCGAGGACTACTACATAACGGCAGCGCATGGCTTTAACTATTCAAAAGTTTCTGCTATAGTGGTGCGTATTATGAAGATCCCGCCAGGAGATTCCATCAAAATATACCTAAGTAACGTAAAGGCGTTGAGAGAGAAACCCCTACCCTTGAGAAACCCGAGCATAGCCATAGGGAAGAAGAAGGTAAAGTTCCCCGTAGAAATTCTACCAGACCAGTGCCTAGTATTCAAGCCCGAGGATGGCACATGCAAAATCCACTCAGATAATGGCTTTCCGCTGAAAGAAGTAGAAGTCCAAGGTGAAATCCCGGTGATTATGACTGGAACCAATAAGATAGTGTTCGATTGCGACACATCCGAAGACCTGGCAAGAAATGCCAAGATCAGATTTTCGATCATTGGGAATGACGAGATATTGCCGATCAAGCTCGAAACCTAGTTAGCGCGCTGTAAATTGCGTCTCCTTCCTAAGAAGCACAAAGTTGCTTATTCTCTACGAACCAATATAATAGCTGAGCCATAAAAGTTAAGAAGGTATGTTTAGTATTAAGCCATGGTTTTGAGTATTGGGTTTTGAAGAGGATGCTATTGGTTTCTATCCAGATGCTTCTAATGCTCCAGAAGGGTTGATTAAGAGAGGGATCAATGATAGGCAGAGCCTGCATAGGCGTGAAACAGAGGATTACTTGAGAAATGAACTCTTAAGGTATGATGAAAGGGCATCTAAATATTGGAATAGAGATTATAGTTCTATCCAGGCCTTTTTGAAGTCGGTGGAGCCCAATAGGGCACGTTGGCTTGAGGCACTGGGAGATTTCAACCTGCCTAAGGGGAGATTGCTTGCTGAAGAGCAGTTCATGCAGACAGAGCATTTTGTGGCAAAATGGATTTGTCTTCAACTTACAGAGAAAATTTGCGCAAGAGCAATACTAGCTTTACCACGTGGAATTGATGAAGTGCCTTTAGTAATTTGTCAGCACGGTATTGGCAGCTCGCCTGAAAGAGTTTTCGGCTTTGACGACCCTGAAGGGCTTTATAGAGCTTTTGGCAAGAGGCTTGCCGAGAAAGGCTTCGCGGTGCTTGCACCACTTAACATTACTGAGGCGGCTCCAAGGGCAAGATATACGCGTTTGGCTTTACTTCTAGGTAAGACACTGTGGGGCTTAGAGATTTGTAAAATTCGAAGACTATTGGATTATGTCTTAGATCTACCTAGAATCGATCCTGAGCGTGTGGGTATGTGGGGACTCAGTCTTGGAGGAGCCTACACATTAATCACTATGCCTGTTGAATCTAGGATTAAAGTAGGAATTGTTTCAGCCTGGTTCAATAGCAGGATTAGAAAAATGATAATAGATGACCCTAGGTACTCATGTTTTCTTTCAACTGAAGAGGAGCATATTTTTATTCCAGGATGGCTTCGTGAATTTACGGACAGCGATATAGTATCACTGATATGTCCTAGACCCTTGATGATTCAAGCTGGAAAATGTGATGGTATTGCATGGTGGCCATTTCTTGTCGAGGAATTTGAAAAAGCAAAGGAGCACTATAAAAAGCTTGGATTATCTGAGCGGATTGAATTAAATCTGCATGAAGCAGGACATGAGATAAGATTTGATCCAGGTATAAGTTTTTTGGAGAAATGGTTGAGGAAGAGTTCGACGTAAATATACTTATAGTCAATGACATAAATAATTGCATATAACTAGCCTGAACTTATGCCCTCTGAAATATCTCGTGTTACCGTAGCTTTGAATTTAGAAAAAATCAGCGTATACCTTGTTTCCCAGATATCGCTCTCTTGCGCTGCCTCTATCACATCTCTTCCGGATTTAGCACCTGTGAAACTACCAAAAGGAAGATGACCTTTATGTATTCTCATTTCTCTTTAGAGGCTATCTCCAAAAAAGAAGGGTGGAAGGGAGGAACGGAACAGTCGTACTCCGTTTTGGATTAGAATTTTCCTTTGAAGAGCGGTGAGCTGAGCATGAGTTGCTTTATGAGCTGTGGTTTCCTCACCATCCAAACTATAGCCTTCAACTGAGAAGGAATTGATAATCCCTTTCAGCTTGCTCCTTAGTTGAGCTTTTTTATAGGCTAAAGTATTTTCATAATGTTTTTGATGTTTAACCCTCAGTTTTTTCCATTTCTTTAAATATATCGATAATTTGATTTTTGAATTCAGGAAGTTCTTTTTTGATGGTTTTCCAAACTAATTCTAAATTTACACCAAAATATTCATGAATCAACTTATCTCTCATGCCAGCAATATCTCTCCAAGGAACTTTTTGATGTTTTTTCTTTAGTTCCTTGCTTAAGTTCTTTTCTGCCTCACCAATTATCTCAAGACCTCTTAAAACCGCATACTGCTTCTCAATATTTTCAAAAAATTTTTCTTTAGTTACACCTTCCATAAATTTCTTTATGTTGGATATTGCATCAGAGATATGTCTTAAATAT
>Ga0078972_1012332_pt1 | contig 14756 bp, 17 predicted proteins | sample YelNatPaOPGAMG01_FD_67568 | JGI IMG/M metagenome (GOLD analysis project Ga0078972, IMG submission 67568) | Hot spring thermophilic microbial communities from Obsidian Pool, Yellowstone National Park, USA - OP-RAMG-01 (SPADES assembly) (version 2) | ecosystem: Environmental > Aquatic > Thermal... | reverse complement strand
GAAAAGCAATTGGGGCAAAATATGTTGCCTATGCTGGTCGTTTCCCAAGTATTATGCATCAAGCAGGCTTGAAAATTAGTTCAGTAGTCCTGGGACAATTTGGAGTTAACTTCGTGATTGAAGAGTCTTTGAAATTGATTTGTTGTAAAGAAAATATGACAAAGCCAGTGGTAGGAATTATCGGACTTGGTTTTACTGGATTAAATGTAGCTAAAAATCTATCGGCTAAATATAAGGTAATTGGATATGATGTGCGGAAGGTAACCAATGAATCAACTTACGAAAATTTAACTTTGAGTTTGAATGCAAAAAAATTATCAGAGTGTGATGTGGTGATCCTGCTTACAACTGGAGGTAATGATGTTAATGACTTAATCGAAAATTTTAAGCAAGGTGTTCTCGTTATTGATGACAATCATCCTCTTTCCCCTTCCTTAGTTAGAAAATTGAAAAAAGAAAAAGGTGCAAAGGTGTATCGGGCAGTGGTAGGAGCAAATGGAGTAAAGTTTTTCCCGCGTCTGCCCAATTATTCCCCAGAATGGATTCCAGGATGTGTGATTGAAGCAATCATCTCAAATGACTCGAATTTTAAAAATCAAGAAGAATTCAATCAGGCAGCTTTGGAAGCTGGATTTCATGCTTTAAAAGCCATCCACCGTGGCACAAAAATTTGAGATAATTATTAAACTTAAGTTTGACATGTTAACTCAAATAAGTTAGAAAAATAATTAAGATGAAAAAAGGAAAAATCACATTTTCCCTGTTCTTTGCGTTTTTTTTCCTTCAAAAGGTCTCGGACTTGCATGCAGAAGAGACTTCATTTACAAGAGAAGACAAAGAAAGACTTATAAGGCTGGAAGTAAAACTCGAGGAAGGGTTAAAAGCTACAAATCAGCGGATTGACGAAATATCAAAATCACTCAATCAACGCATTGATGAAGGTTTAAAATCAGTGAACCAGCGGATTGATGACTTAATAAATCTTATGCTCTGGGGTTTTGGAATACTCTTTGGAGGAATGGGTCTTCTGATTGGCTTTGTTATATGGGACAGGAGAACTGCTCTTGCTCCTGCAGTAAAGAGAATTAAGGAACTCGAAGAAAAAGAAGAGAAAATTGAGAGGGCTTTTAAGGAGATTGCTTTAAAGGATCCTAAAATTGCCGAGATATTGAGATCAGTAGGGTTTATGTAATTGATAGGGCAAAAGTTATTTAACATAATGTCTCTTATGTTGACTTTTTAAATCTTCTCTGTTAAAACCAATTCCTAAAATGGAGAAATTGTCATGACAACTGCTATCGAAAAACAGGCTGAAAACATTCAACATAAGAAATTTGAAGGGTTAATTCGGGCTCAAATCCCTCCTAATCAGAGTGAATTAACCTTAATCACCTGGGCAAATCGTTACCTTCAACAAGAGGTTGCTGGCGTTCAATCCAAAAACACCCTTCAAGCTAAAGTTAAGGACCTCGAAGCTTTCATAAAGTTCTTTCAAAATACTAACGGACATCTTCGAATTGAAGACTGGATGAAAAGAGACACTGAAGGATTCCTGGAAAGCCTGGAACATGAAGGACGAAAGCCCTCAAGTATAAACAGAGCATTTGCAACAATTCGACACTTTGCCAGATGGGTGGCTGACCATAACCCCTCCCCTTTTCGCTATGGCTCACCAGTAAAAGGCATAAAAGAAAGAACACTACCTAATTCTCCACCTAAGCAACTCTCGCAGATTACCATAAACAGATTAAAAAAAGCAGCAGATAAAAGAGTTATCATTGATGAAGGGAGAAAAAACGCTCGTCCCTTACGAAACCGTGCCATCTTTCATTTGCTACTTGGCACTGGTCTGCGAGTCGAAGAACTTTGCAACCTAAACCTTGAACAATTCCAGGGAAAATGGCTACGAAATGTTAAAGGCAAAGGCAAACAGTATCGAGACATTCCCATCCCCTCTGAAGCAAGGAACTTTCTAATGGAATACATCGAAAAAGAAAGGAGTAAAGATGCAATCGCAAGTAAAGACCCCTGCCCTGCCCTTTTTCTTACTTCTTCAGGAAAAAGAATGAGCAGATTTGAAATAAATAAAATCCTGCAGAAACTGGCTCGAACAGCAGAAGCAGAATGCGGCGAAAAAATCCATCTCCATCCACATGCCTTAAGGCATACCTACGCCGCAAGACTTCTCAAAAAGACAGGCAATCTTGCATTTGTAAAAGACAAACTCGGTCATACCAGTTTTGCTCACACTGCTAAGTATGTTCAAATGACTGAAGAAGAGGAAGAAATGGCAGTGGATGGGATGTAGAGTTAAATTGATTGAGATAGACTTTTGGAAAGTAAAATATTGAACAATAAAGGCTTCAAGCATGGGAATTTTTACAGAGAATTTGTTTCCCCTCCAGGTAAAAATGCTATAATAATCCTTTTTTAGGAGATTCAAAAATTTATCCTTGAGGGAGATTTCTTCGGAGGTTTTAGAATGTTGAAAATCAAAAGAAAAGAGTTTGATAATCTATTGAAACAAAAAATTATCCTATCTACAAGAGAGTTTTTAGAAAAGATTAAGGAAAAAGATCCCAGGAAGGTCGTTAACTTGTACGAACCCAATATTTTAGAGGCATTTTGTGGAACAGCTGCAAAATCAAATCTAACTCCTGAATATTTACATACACATTTACTTGCATGGCTATTGAATCCTGCGGGGAATCATGGTTTAGGGACTAAATTTTTGAAAAGCTTTCTTAAGAAAAATAACATTCATATTGATAATCTTAATAATGTTGAAATATCAACTCGTGCAGTTCATGGAACAAATAAACCTGATATTAAAATAGTTATTGGCCAACCTAATCAAGGGAAAAACGCTGTTATTTATATAGAAAACAAAACAAAAGAAAAAAATGCCGAATGGAAAAAAAATGGAAAGAAGCAAACAGAGATTTACGCAAATATTATAAAAAAGAAGCATCAAAATGAGAAAGTATATTGCTTTTTTCTAACCCCATCTGGCTCAAAACCAGGAAGTGATTTTTTTATGCCGTTTTCTTATAATGATTTATTTAAATTAGTTTCAAGAGTTCTACCTCATGTAAAAAATGAAGCAATTGCTATGGTAATTGACCACTGGCGAAGCGCTATGTATTACAACATCTTAGATAATTACGAACAAAGGAATATTGCAATCTACTTAGACGAGATAGAAAATAAGCCTACAGAAGAAAAATACCTCTTATTATTAAAGGGACTCAGAGAATTCGATATATGGCAAAATAAAAAATTTGTTTCTTTTTCTGAATTAACAAAATTTATATTGAGTAATGAGTATAATTACAAACTACTAAATAAGGTTAAAGACTCACAGCTAGCCCATGAGGTTAGAAGACACATAATTGAGGAATGCGAACTATGTTGTAAAACATTATTAAAGAGTCTATCTCTGAAATATAAAGTACCAATAAAAGAAGAGTATTTTGAAACATTCATAACCTTAAAATTAAAAAATAATATCAATACTAATATCTCCATTTCTATAGACACAGATATTTATGGACTCCACTTTCCATCCAAATTTACCCTATCTTTGTCTTCCTGGTTTACTAACCGTTCTTCAACACCAGATCTTCTGTCGAAGGTTGAAAAATGGATAGAAAAAAATTCTTCTAAAACCGGGATAAAACTTGAAGACTATTATTGGAGTATGCGCAATGCCCAAATTTACAAGCAATTTAATCCTGGGTCTGTTTTGGAAGATGGCGAAAAGTTTTTGAATGACTTTGACAAACTAATAAATTATCTAAGAAACAGCAATTGGGAGTAAAGAATTTTAATATTTCCTTTTTCTCGAATTAATCCGCGCGCAGTTGAAATGTAGCCGGTCCTCTTCCTTTCCGGCTATTCAATGGGAATCTACAAATAATAAGCTTCATAGTCTTTAGTCAAAACAATTGCCTTTTCGAGAGTACTTTTCTATAAAACTATACAAACTTTTTCTATTACTGCCCGCTTTGAATGTCTTATTTCAATCGGCACAATCTCATTTTTTTTCTTTGATGACGAAATCTACTCTTGCTTTACGTTTTTCACGACGGACATAAATTTTAGCAGGCAAAACGCTCCCTCGAAACCCTTCTGATTTTCTTTGAATAATCCATCTTTGGACTTTGCGGCTTCATTGTCACCGCTGAAAAAGGCTGACTCACTTTGCCATCAATCATGAGACGAAGGTAGATGTGATAAGATGGCAAGTCAATCAAATCTCGGGCGGTGAAATTTGGTCCCATTTCTTTTTCCATCAAGTAAGCATCCTCTGTACCAAGACGAAAACAAATGATTGTGCCAACATTGCCTAAAATAGCAGACCTGGTTTCCTCATCTAATTGGTTAAGATACTGATGAGCAAGGATAAGGCAGAGGCGGTATTTGCGGGCTTCTGCTAAAATATTTGTGAAGGAACGAGTGATAAAAGACGGAAACTCATCAACATAAAGATAAAAATCCTTTCGCTCAGATTCAGGCATATCAGCCCTTGACAAAGCAGCCATTTCAAATTCAGTAATAAGCACCGCTCCAAGCAGGGAAGAAGCCTCCTCCCCTATTCTTCCTTTTGATAAATCTGCAATCAAGAGCATTTCTTCATCCATAACTTTACGAAAATCAACTTTGCACCTTGAGGCACACAGAGAATCCCTTAGCACTGGTTGACTCAAAAAAGCCCCAACTTTATTCAGCACCGGTGCTAAAACTTCAGGCAGGAATGACTTCGTATAAGTTGCAAACTCAGTTTCAAAGAAATATTTGACAATCGGGTCTGTAACATGTCGAAGAACCCTCTCCCTGAATTTTTCTTCAAGAAGAAGCCTTGGAATATCAGCAAGCCTGCTTTGTGGAGCTTCAAGCAAGGCAAGGAGAGAGTTTCTAAAGACATGCTCAAGTCGAGGTCCCCAGAAATCAGGAAAGATTTTCTTAAAGATACCAATGATTGATGAGGCAACAAGCGACCTTTTATCATCAGGAACTTTTTTGAGAATATTCAAAGCCACAGAATTTTCTGGAGGGCTAAGGAGGATTGTTTGATTAATTTTTCTCCTTGGAACATTCCGCAAAGCAAAATCCGCTAAATCACCATGCGGATCAATCACCGCCAGTCCATGGCCATACTTTAAATCCGAGGCAATGAGATTCTTAAGAAGACTTGTTTTCCCGCAACCAGTTTTGCCAATGATATACATGTGCCGTCGCCTATCTTCACCACACTTAATACCAAAAATCCGACCATTTTGACGGTATTTGACTTTGGCAAAGGGATGAATGTGCGGTAAAAAACACATACGCCGAGTGTATTTATGCGTGACGAACGAATATTAATCTTACAGAATAGAGCAGGAGGAACTATAGTGGGTCATGGAGCAGAGCGTACAAAGATTATGCAATCGCTCCCTTCTATTGGTAACAGTTTCCCACTCTTGGGGTCTCTCGAATATAACTGAAAATGAAAATCACGATCACATCCTCCGTTATCCGGCATACAAAAATAAATGTTGTCAAATTTTCCATCCGTGCTCGTGAGGTTGATATATGGTCCATGTGAACAAGGCCACCACTTGTCGGCATCGGGAACATATATTTCACATTTTATTTTCATTCCCACTTGCCATACTAAGTTTTCTATATGACCTTTTACTTCATACGCCACATCTGGCAACTGACAATGTTTGTTATTAGGAACACCATCCCAATTTTCTAAGTCTTTCCAAGTCAGAGTCTTTCCGCATTCAAAACCCTTTGGAATGTCGAAATGAAAATATATTTTTTGGGATTCCTCTTCGTCTTTGCTTTTGTCTTCAATAATTTCAGGAAATGTAGTTGCATCGATCGTTTCTCGTTCAACCTCTTCTATCTGTATGCCGGTCTCGGTTGTGATAGTTTCAATGGATTCTTTGGTTCCTCCATCGGTCGGTGGTGGTGGTGGATGGTTTGGCCCGCCATTAGGAGGTTTTTTACAAAACGTCATAAAACCACTAAGGGTAATACAAATAATACAAACCATAAAAAACAGCAGCCTTGTCATTTCTAACCTCCTTATTACTTTTCAATTTATATTCATTTGATGATTCATTTGCAACTGGCATGTCAATAACTTGAGCAACTTCTTTTTTCTTGTGCTTGCCCGGCTTTCCTAAGTGAGATGAAAAAGCAAGTCTTACCGCTTCTTCACCTCACCTCTACTTTGGGCAAGTCAAAGCAGAAAACATCAAAACCTCTGATGGAGCCTTGATGCCAGGAAAGCCCGCAACAGCCAAGAGTGAAGACGTCTTCACTCCACTTAAAAATTATTTGTATTGGCGCTCTTATGAATCTTTGATATAATAAAAACAGAAATCTCTATAAGGAGGGAAAAATGTCAACACGAAAAGTAACCAATAAACCAATAAAAAAGCCAATGAAAACTTACGTTTTCCATGTGAAAATTGAGAAGGAGGAGGATGGACGCTACTCTGCCTGGATTCCTGCCTTACCAGGATGCGCAAGTTGGGGAAACAGCGAGGAAGAAGCCCTCGAAAACATTCAAGATGCTTTAAAAGCCTATATTGCCACATTACTTGAGGAAGGCAGACCTCTCCCCGCTCCTAACAAGGAGGTGCAAGTTATTAATGCCCCAGCTGTGAGTGTGGCCATATGATTTTACCGATTCACTCTATGTGTGTTACTTTAAGAGACGATGAAATCATAGAAATTAAACACCCCCTCATAACGCATAGTAGTTTGAAAATATTATGAAACTTTGTTATGATATTAATAGATGACTGAGGGAGGTTCCTACTATGAAGAAAGAAAAAGTAATTATCTACAAAATTGAATATGCTTTTGACAAGGAAACTGGGAAGGTAACAGCCACTATTCCCGAACTAAACCATGTGTCTTCTTACGGAGATACTTTTGAAGAAGCCGAAAAAAACATTCGTGAAGCCGCTCTATGCTATCTCGAAGCTTTGGAAAAGGAGAAAAACCTATTCCTAAAGGAATAGCTTCGACCGAAGGGACTTTTTTTAGGCTCCTTCTTCGTCCCAAGGAGGAAGCTTCTGCATGACAATTGCCCGTTTAGCCCCAATCTCTGCTAAGAAACTTCTTAGAAAGTTAAAAAAAGCTGGGTTTGTGAAACTTCATCAAAAAGGTAGCCACTTGACATTGAAGCATCCTGTAAGTGGGAAAATGGTCTTGTGCCAATGCATCCGGGCGATATACCCACAGGGACACTCTATAATATCGTAGTCAAGCAAGCAGGTCTTACCATAGAGGAATTCAACTTACTATAAAAACCAAAAAAACTTCTCGAGCCGCCCACATATAATAGAGCCCTGATGCCAGAAAAGCCCACAACAGCTAAGAGTGAAGACATCTTCACTCTTTATTTTTTAACATTTTTCCGATATCTTTTTAACAAAAAAGAATGAATATGATAAAATCTTTAGAAATAGAAGAGGCAGGGTAGGAAAAGGAAAAGAATTGGATTTATGTCACAAGATACGGAGGTCAAGATGCGAGTTATAAAAGAGATAGAAATAGAAGGCAGAAATGTGAAAGCACTATTTGATACAGGCTCATTGCATACATATGTCATTAGAACCCTTTTAGAAGGCGTTCCTGTTCGAGTCCTCTCTCAACCTTATAAAGTAGCATTGGGAGGTAAAATAATAGAGGTAAGGGAGTTCTGCTCAATTGAAGGTAAAATTGATGGCTTTGTATTCCACACTGAGGCAATTCCTATTGATACTTTAGGAAAAGCGGATGGTGCAGAGATTGATGCTCTCATCGGCGCATTAACCATGGAAGAATGGGAAATCAGCGTCAATCCTAAAAATGGTTCACTTGATTTATCAGGACTTAAAAAGAGAGAGTTTACTGAATTTTAGAACCCAAACGGTTCTTTTTAATCACTTGCCAGGCTTTCCTGAATGAAACAGAAAAGCAGGCTTGCCGCTTTTCCACTCCACTTTCTACCAGGGCAAGTCTGGTAGAAAACATCAAAGCCTTTGATGGAGCCTTGATGCCAGGAAAGCCCGTGTCCAGGTATAAACAAATACAGTTTGTGCTTGATTATTTCCTCTCTATTTAAAAACTCATTGAATCTTCTTTCTGGCTCTTTTTATTTTTTAATATTTTCATCAAACCAGCACCCGACGATTTGACGATTTTATTCGATGTGCTATATACTAAAAATAGAAATGCTCATTACAAAGGAGGAATAAGTAATGCAAACACTGAAAGAACTTGTAGAACAGTTACCGCCAGAGCTCCACAAAGAAGTTATAGACTTCGTGAAATCTTTAATAGAACGACAGACTATAAAGCGAAAAGATAAACCAAGACTCCACTGGAGAGGAGCACTACGAGAGTTGCGAGATAAATATACATCAATAGAGCTTCAACACAGAATTCTCCAATGGTGGGGTGATTAATGTATCTCCTTGATACTAATATATTTCTTGAACTACTTCTCGACCAGGATAAAGCGGACGATTTCTGCGAGCGAGTTCAAATGAAAAACTCCATATTTCAGAATTATCACTCTATTCCATAGGCATTGTGTTATTTCACCGTAAATTATTTGAAACATTTAAGCAGTTTCTGGATGATCTTATAGTTACAGGTGGAACGCGTCTAATTAGACTTTCAACTCAAGATATGGAAATTATACCTACAGTAGCTCAACAATTTGGTTTGGATTTTGACGATGCCTACCAGTATGTACTCGCTGACAAATATGATCTCGAAATCGTTAGCTTTGATAGTGATTTCGATCGAACAAAAAAAGGCCGCAAAACACCAAACGAAATACTAATCCAAGTAAGGTGAAAAAAATAAATTTTACTTAAAGAGTGAAGACGTCTTCACTCTTTGTTTTTTTATTAAAAAGTCTGCATTTTTCGTTTTTTGCTGTTCTCCAGATATTTCCTAAAAACCTTTCAGGCTGGTTAAGTGTGATATTCTCCTGCCCTGTAAACCAGAAAAGCCCCATGCCAGTTCCAATTTTCCTTACTTCCTCAATAAAACTTTTAACTCTCCTTTCACCTGAACAAACAACCATAACTCTCAAGTTTTTCAGATTGAATTTCTTTTCCATAAACCCGTCCTTCCACAAATCCACATAAGCCCTGAACTTTTGCCTCATCCTTGCCAGGCTCATTGTCCCTCGGTCAATTTCAACAAGGAAAAGATGCTCTTTGCCTTCAAATTCGATTTTAAAAACAGCATCAGGAATAAGAGAAAGGCACTCAACACCCTTTGCACTTCTTACAAAAACATTTGGAAAAATTCCTTTGGGTTCTCCTTCAAACTGAAGAATCCTGATTCCCGCATCACTCAACTTTTCCATGACAAGGACAAATTCATTGAGGCAAATTGTATGTTCGAGAAAAAGGAGTGAACGCTTCTGCTTCGACGGTGTGATGTATTTTATTTCCTCCACAGGTTTTTGATTGTAAAGAGCAAGGACCTCTGCCCCTTTTCGTGAAAGACAAAAGACGCTTCCATCATCTTGTCCAGGAATAACAAAAGGAATTTGAATTGCGCTAATAAGTTTTTCCTCAAGCATTGAAGAAAAATTTTCTTTTTCCAAAAAAGACAAAAATAAAGCAATCTGTCTTGGGGTAAGAAATTTAAATCTTTCTAAAAGCTCAAGGATTTTTATTTTTTCTTTTTGAAGTTGGTCTGACATAAGTTCGAGAAGGAAAGTCAAAGAGATGAAGGCATGTTATTGCTGTAGCACAAGCCAAAAGTGAGGCATCACTATCTATGGCTTTCGCTTGAGATGGAAAAAGAGAGGCAATTCTTTTTTGCAATGCCTTTGTGCTCTTTACCTGAAGATGCCCCAAAACTTTTCCCTTTTCAATTCTAACCAGGTCAAGTCCTCGGATGGTTTTAATCTTCCTTGCCATACTTTCTACTTTTGCAGGCATTTCCTGTAAAAGGACAATCACCTTTGGTTTCTGTTGAGAAACAAAAGCAAACATCTTTAGTTTTAAACTTGAAGGTTTTTCTTTTAAAGACAAAGAAAGAGCCCCTCTTATCTGCCATGGGTCACAGACACAAAGCCCTATCTCATTTTTACTGAAAGCAACACCCATAATCCTGGGTGCTCTTCTTTTAGGCATTGATAGATTCATATTTTTGCTCATTAAAAGTTATCTGATAGCCAAGGCAAAGAGTGAGGGCTAAAAGGGCAGGAAAATAGTAGCGTCTTACATCTGAAAGAGGGAAAAATCTTGCTCCTTTGCAGTCTTCAAAAAATTTCAGGTTTTTTGGAAAAAGTTTTTGAACAAAATTGCTTACCACAATTGATGAACAAAAATCCCTGCTTATGGTATTTACCGCCTCCTGCCAGCCTGGATTTTTAATTTCAGGACAGATGGCTTTCTTTGCCTGGTCAATGGGAAAATACTTAACCGAAAGACCCAAGTTCAAGCAAAAGTTTACTACAAAACTGAGAAGAATTTTGTTTTTAAGCGTCTTTCTTTTCCTGTCAACCGCTTCAACAAGGACAAATTCTGGCTGAAAAAGATAAACTAAAGAACGAATATTTGCCATTAGCCTCTGCTCTTTGGCTTCCATCACAAGCCCTTTTAGATTTAGTGGAAAAATCCTCTTTATTTCTGAGCCATCAGCAATGCAAAAACCAAAGGAATTAGCACCCGGTGAAATTGTTAGAAATGTTTTGCTCATATTTTTGATTTCTTAATTTTTCAATTTCATTCCAGAGGTCCTCATAGATGGCGTAAAGACTTCCGCCACCGAGCCCAAGTGTCTGAGCGAGGATGCAGAATTGAAGGACATTTGGAATAATCTCACCCCTCTCAACTCTTGAAATCCACGAAGGAGAAAAACCTGTGGCCAGGGCAAGTCCTTTCTGTGTCTTGATGCCCTTATGAATTCTCCAGTCCTTCCATCGATTTATCCTAACCGCTCTTGACAGAATTGAAGATTTTTGTAAGGTGAAATGACGCCTGTCTGGCGCTGAAGTTAGATTTATGTTCGCCATAGGTCCTACTTCACCCAGCGGGCGTCTTATTTTTAATTTGCTTTTCCTGACTCGACCTTTACTTTGTCAGGTTTGCCCGCTGGCTCTTTCATCGTAACATCCTCACTTTTGCTGTTTAAAGTGGAAGAAGTTGCTTCTTTTGCATCATGGCTGTTGATAACTTTCTCAAGGAGGCATTCATGACGAATCTTTTCATTTAAATACTTTTTGAGAAGAAACCGAAAAAGAGCAAGCCTTGTCTTTTTGATTTTCTCTTCAGGGACCTCAAGTGTTTTTCTAACCGCAACCTTTACCACCTCAACTGGATAATTTCCTGCAATCTTTTCGTAGAGTTCTTTTTCTTTTCCCTTTCCGAGTTTTTGCAACAAAGGCTCGATACTCTCTTTCCTTTCCCCTTCTCTCACACTCTCAACCTCTTTTCTTTCTCTCTTCTGCTTAATTCTATCTTTCACCTCACTACCAGGATTGTCTCTCTGTCTTAATAGCTTGGTAGCATTTTTATTTTTTAAAAAATTTATTTTTATTTCTCTGCTTCCCTCTCTATCACCCCCTATATTCCCCCTCTTTCCCTCCCAGACAAAGGGGGAAGCAATGCGAATTTCGAAAAAGTTATCCACAGGAAGAAATCCTCGCACGCAAATTTTCCCCTCCACAAGCCAGAGCTTAATTAAACCAAGGCAGGTATCTTTGAAACTCAATCCTGCCTGTTTCGAAATCCTGGCAATGGTCGTTTTTATTGGCTCACCCAAACCACTGGCAAAAGTTTTCAGGACCTCCAGAATTTTTTCTTCACGAGATAAATTTTTTGGCATATTCTTAAATTTTCCCATCAATACTTTCTAAACGAAAGGGGAGAAACATGCAGGATTAAAAACAAATATTAACATGTGAATAACAAATGCAGGTTAGGAATTTTTACTCCCTTTTCTGAAGTTCTTTAAAAGTAAAAAATTAAAAGCAGTTGAATTAATCAACTGTTTTTATGACGATAAAAAACAATTCCGAACTAAAAATCGTGTTCAAGTCAATAAAAACGGATGATGCTGAATTCAGAATTCAAAAGGCTTTTGAAATACTTTTAAACAGAAAGTCAGATATTAACAAATTTCATGATACACTCTATAATAAAAAAGTACCCAAAATTCCAAGTCTCTCCTCTGTAAAAAATCTTTCTTAAAATAAAATCAATTTAACTCAAAACATATGAAAAAAGCAGCCATTCTCATAAGAGTTTCAAGTGAGGAACAAGTAAAGGGAAATAGCCTGGATGAACAGGAGAAAAAAGGGAAACAATACATAAAGCTAAACGACTGGTCTTATTATACTACATATCGAGATGAAGGCATTGGGGGTGATACTCTTGAAAGACCGGGTCTTCAGCAGATGCTCAAAGATGCTGAAGCGAAAAAGTATGATGTTCTGGTTGTGTATAAAATCGACAGGCTTTCACGAAGTCTCAAAAATTTTATAGAAATCACCGAGAAATTAAAAAGTTATGGGGTTGAAATAAAAAGTGTTACAGAGCCTTTTGACACATCAAATCCGATAGGGAAATTCATGATACAGATGATTGCAAATTTTGCTGAATACGAAAGGGAACTTATCAAGGAAAGAGTCTATATGGGACAACTTGCAAGCATGAAAAATGGACGGTGGAAAGGGTCGCCGCCCTATGGTTACGATTTAAAAGATGGAAAACTTGTTATCAACTCTAAAGAAGCAGAAGTGGTAAAAAGAATATTTAAACTCCTTATAGACAAAGACCCAGACCAAAGAATGCCTTTGATTAAAATCCAAAATATTGTTAATTCCTGGAAAGTTGAAACTAAATTGGCTCATTCAAAGCGTAAAAGAAGTTCCCCTACATTTTGGGATCTTGCTTACATTCATCAATTACTTACAAATCCTGTATATACCGGATTTACCTACATCGGCAAATACACTCGAAATCCTAACCCTATGGGTAGGCCCAAAAAAATTTTAAGACCTAAAAGCGAATGGATTCCATACCACTCACCGCCTATAATCAGTAAGGAGGATTTTGAAATTGCTCAGATGGAATTGAAGAAAAATGCTGAGTTTGCTCTTAGAAAAAGCAATGGTCAGGAAACAATGATTAATAAAATCCTTTACTGCCAGTCTTGCGGTAGAAAGTATTCATTCTATCGCTCAAATAAATTTAAAAAGCCCAAAATCATATATTTCTGTCAAGGAAGAAAAAAACGAAAAACAGATATTCGGTGCCCCTCAAAATCCATAATGGCGTGGCGGATTGAAGATCCTTTATGGGAAGCACTCCAAAAGATGATAACCCATCCGTCATTTGCATATCGAGAGATTAAAAGGAACTTAGAAAAAGAATTTAATATCGAAAAAGTTAAAAAAGATATAAAAGTTAAAGAATCTCTTCTCAATTCTCTAAATGCACAATATGAAAGGCTTGTTGATATATACATTAAGGGGGGAATCGATGAAGAAATGTACATATCAAAAATCACATCTCTTAAGAGGCAAAAAGAAACAGTAACTCGTGAACTATTCGAATTAAAACAAGAAATTTTGAATGAAGACCAAGTTAAAAAAAGGTTACAAAAATTAAGGGAAGCTTATGATAAAATGATAAAAAACATAGATAACCTTACCTACGAAGAGAAATGTAAAATAACCAAACTTCTTGTGCAGAAAGTTGAAACAGATGGATATGAAACCGCTACTGCTTATTGCATATTACCAGATTTACCGGTGGTTTTGCATCATGACCAACGAGTTGATAATGAATCAAAACCAATAAGATTCAAATTTACTTTTAAACTAAGACCAAATATCTGGGCACATTCAAATTAACTAAATGAAATGAAAGGACGATAATAGTAACCTATTTCCCTCTACTTTTTGTCAGATTTCTGATCCTCTTTTTGGTCTAAAACCTGCTGCTGATGCTTAAGAGTTTCTATAGTTTTTTGCAGGGCTTCCCGCTCCTGCTTGCTTGGGTTAGTCCATTTAGCCACTGTTGCCGTGGCCTCAGCAGATTTTAAAATACCCTTTATTATTTTGTCTTTTAATCCCATGGCAATCCTCCTTTTTTTAATAAAAAGTTTTACAATTTAGCAAGGCCTCTACGGTTCAATTCTTTAATATTTTACTTTTTTTATCATTTTGACAAGGCTTCACAAAAATTTGTTTGATTGAAATTTAAAAATTCGCAAACGTTTTTAAACAAAAATTTTAGAAGAAGACAAAAGTACTGGAAAAATTTAAAACTTGATTCATAATTGTAGACTTAATAACGGCTCATGCTTTCCGAATTAGAAATAAAATTTTTAGATGGAACAGCTTCAATAGCTACTTTCGTTGTTGATCAAGTGTTAAATATTTCGAATTTATCTCACGTTTATGCTGGATTTTTCAAACCTCCTCTTCACCGTCCGCTACCACCTAAATGCGTCTTAAAATACCCAAAGCCAGGTAGTATCGGAGTCTTAGAGAGGGAATTAATGTTAAACCTTTTGCTTCCTCCCCCAATGCGAATTTCTGCAGAGCCAGTTGAGGTAAGGATTCCAGAAAACCAAGCAGTATTAGGTTTAATTATGGATCAATGTATTCCTCTTCGAGAATATGCTAAAAATAAAAACGTCATAGGTAATCTTGATGAATGCTCCGCTACTTTATATGATGCATGTATAAATTTTGCGAGATTCCATGCTCTCGGTATAGTATT